>OLHE01002182.1_pt1 | contig 11762 bp, 10 predicted proteins | sample 1605821 | NCBI WGS metagenome assembly OLHE01 (sample SAMN03283250) | human gut metagenome | biome: human-associated habitat; material: feces | host: Homo sapiens | place: USA | collected 2013
TGCAATCGTTGAAATGCCGGTACGCTTGCAGAATCGTACCTGTTCCGATTACAGAAAAGGGGCCGTCATGCGTAAGCCTGCCTCCTGCGTCCTTTCCATCGCGCTCTCGCTCGTAATGACGGTTGGTTTTATCCCGTCACCCGCGCTTGCCGAAATCGCCAGTGCGCCAGAACCCGCCGCGCAAAGCGCCGGCAAACCTAACGAGAGCCCAGCCGAAACCACGTCGGGCCAAGCCCGGGCAAACGATCAAATCAGCGCCGCCTCCGGCACCAATGTAACGGCCAACGCAACGCTGCCGATCGACGCCAGCATGTTCAGTATCGAGGACACCGACATTCGCTACACGGGCAATCCCGTGATGCCCACCGTCACGTCGTCGACCGTGCCGAGCGACCAGTACACTGTCGCCTACGAGAACAACGTAGCCATCGGTCAGGCGACCGCCGTTGTGACCGCCGACGACCAGAACTACAGCGGCACCTGCGCGATCCCATTTGAAATCAAACCGGCGAACGCGGCCGCGAACTACCAGCACAGCACCACCGCGCAAAGCGGCGACATCACGCTCACCGTCCAATGGAACGACCCGAGGCTCGGCCAGGAGACCACGTTCCATGTGACTGCGACGGGCGGAAGCGGTGCGTACCAATTCCGCATGGACGCACCGACGTATATGGATCCCGACGGTAGCAGCGAAAGCGTTGCCGACCCCAGCCGTAACCAGTGGCAGCAATACACCGGCGAATGCACATCGCACGACTACCAGTTCGAAATGACCGCTAGCGGCACCTATTACCTGCGCTTTTACCTGATGGATAAGGCGGCCGGCGTGTACTATCTGCGCTCAAACGTGTTTGCGAGCGCGAACGACGACGCCTATCCGGCGGTCAGCGCCATCGTGAAGTCCGCAGTCGACAAATGCAGCGCCGATACCGACGGGTCCGACTACGCCCGCGCCCTGTGGCTCCACGACTGGACGCTCGACCAGCTGGAGCACGACCACAACCTCAACTGGTGCTCGGCCGAAAGCGGCCTCACGCGCCACCAGGGCACCTGCGAGAGCTACCAGCGCATCTACTCCAAGCTCCTTGACGCCGCGGGCATCGCCAACGGCCGCATCACCGGCAACGGCCACACCTGGAACGCCGTAAAGATCGACGGCAAATGGTGCCAGATGGACCTAACCTGGGACGACACCAGCGACAACTGGTACGGAGACCTAGACCAGCGCCATCTGTACTTTGGCCTGACCGACGAGCTCATGGCAATCGCCCACTCCAACCACACGGCAAACCACCAAAAGGACGACTACGCCTACCGCTCGACCGACCTGTCCAACAATTACTTTGTGCGAAATGGCAAGGCCGATGAATGGGCAAAGAAGTGTGCCACAGCCAATGCCAATATTTGACTGCGGCGCGAAGCGGGCGGTTACCATTAATGGGCATCGAAACCCAAGCTAATCCCGTTGTTCTAGTGCTAGATTGCCGTTATTGTGCTTAGATATAGCAGAGATGATATGCCCCCGGTGCCTTATTGTTTATCGTAAAACGGATACTGGGCGCCACCCTAACAATATAGCATTCAATACAATCTGCCATCTATCTATTGGAACATATAAAACGAACGAAGGTCATAACATGTTAATAAGGAGTGTCAACTTAAGCTGACACCCCTTATTCAATATTGGCAAGTTAGATCAATACATCACTTTTGAATCAAAAACCTAACATCATGGATAACCATAAATGCCATGAGAGCAAAGCCAAGGTACCCATTAAGCCCGTAAAGAACATTCAGAAGCGGAGCGTAAGGAACCAGGCAAGCGATAATGCATCCAATAACTCCACCGAGAATGACGACAAACTTATAACGTGAAGTCCCCTCAACGGCCATACGCTTAACTCCGGTCCACAGCAACGGCACAGCACTCGTATAGATACCGACAAATATAACAACAGCAAATATAAGTCCAAGAAAAGGGCTCATTCTGTTAGCGAGCACAAGTGTTGGAATTGGCGCATCCCACACTAAATCGATATTTGAAATCAAAGCAACACAACACAGCGCCGCCGTGCCAAATATAAACAAACTCGAAAGCAACATTCCGCGCTTGACATCTTTTAATTGTTCCCTAGCGCCAAGCTCGCCAAGAAAAGCAGCAAACCACAGAATAACAAAGCCAGCATATGATGCGCCCGACGCCAGAGGATTACCGCCGCCAATCTGAACGACATCAAATACATTAGAGTCGATGGCAGATGAGCCTTCGACGAATCCCATTGAGCCAAAGATTGACGAGTATCCAACTATGGCAAGTAAAAAGACAATAATAAGCGGACCAAGAAAGCTTAAAACTTTAACGATATTCTCTAGTCCGTAAACCACTGTTACAACGGCTGCAAAAGCAAGAATCACAGCACCGACCCCATTGGGCAAACCCCACTGTTGCATAGCGGTCGAATTCGCACCGCCGAGCATTACTACAAAGCTCATATAGCAAAACAGCGCCGCAAACCAGTCATAAAAACCACCGATAATTTTGCCGCAATACACAGCGTAAATATCGCCGCCGCGCTTAATCCCACACTTTGCGCCATTAATAGAAAAAGACAAATTGGTATAAAGATAAACAATAGCGGTAACAGCAATAACAATCCAAAACAAACTGCCGTAGGAAGCCTCGTATTGCAAGACTTCCTGCATGCTAGCGAAGCCCGAACCGATGTACAAACCTATACAAGCGCCACAGAGTGCAAGAACTTTTTTGAAATTACTCAAGTCGCACACCAACTTAACGATTCAAATGTAGCTTGCGACGGACGCTCGTCCCGACCAAAGAAACCACAGGTGCAATATCGCCGTGACGGCCTAAATAATACCTGCAATCTGCATTCTTAAAATCAGAAAGCCATGCCCCCAAAGAAACCTTGCCTTTCTTTACGCGCTCGCGGTAGTCAGTAACCTCCACCATTGCAGTGAAACCATCAGGCACTTTACGCAGAAGCGACCGATCAACTATGCCCGTAAGTTGAGAATCAGCCCATATCAGCGCAAGAGGCATGTCAGCACATGTGGAAGCATAGCTCCAAGTGGAGTTCCTGAAGTTGATCTCGCCGAACCAAAGGTTGCCCTCTTGGTCCTCTAAAAACTCTATTTCAAAAACTCCCGTGAAACCAATATCAGCCATGAGCTCGCTCAGTTTCGCCTCAAGCTCAGGATTTTCGAGATTGCCCACCGTCATGTAAGGGCTATAGCTCATCGGAAGATAATAATTATACGTGGATGCAATGGTGATCAACATGCCACATCCCTCCGGAGAGGAAATACCTTCCATGCATAGCTCATTCTTTTTAACAATATACTTCTGAATAAGCACTTCATCGCTTCGAATGGAGTCGAAGGCCGCGCGAAGTTCCTCTTCGTTATGGCAAATGTGCATATCGTTTTTCCAAGCGCCCATAGTCGGGGTTATCGCTTTGGTAATCACAGGGTAATCTAGGCCCTTAGGCACAACACCGCGTTCGGTAACGACCGCATCCAAAACATTAAGACCGTGCTTCTGAGCTGCAGCGAGAATCGCCTTCTTATCCATAAATGCTGTTACGCGGCCCGCTTGTCCAGCGTTAAAAAAATAAGCCTTATCAACAAGCTCGTCATAGCGCTGATCAAGGTAGCTCTCAGTCGTATCGTCAGAAGTCAAGATAAAGGGCTTAGGGCCCTCGCAACCTCCAATGAACTTAAGAAGCTCAACATAAGCATCATCGAGAGAGGTAAATTCATACACCTTCTTCAGATATTTGCTTTTAGAAGTCAGTCGCAACCCACCCCCATATACAAAAGCAGTTGGATGGATGCCATTTTCGCCGAGCGTCCTCACGATTCCCAGCGGGTTATAGTGCTCCTGACCAAGCACAACAAAGGGATGCTGACGCAGTTTTTCAAAATTCATGCATAAGTCCTAACTGACAGAATTAAAGACACGAGAATCAATAAAGTCCCTCGAGCTATGGTTCGAGAGCTTCTTTGCGGGAACCCCCCCCCAAGTTGTATTTGGCTCCAAAATATCCTTCACTACGACAGCATTTGCAGCAATTGAAACACCATCGGCAACAGTAATGCCGCCGATAAGCTTTGCCCCAGTCCCAATGAACACATTATTTCCGACTATTGGTGAAAGACTATTTCCCCCGGTCGCACCGAGATTCACACACTCCTGAATTCGACAGTTTTGACCGACCTTCGAATGAGCGTTGACGACAATCGTTCCGTAATGAGCAATCGACAGCCCTTTATCAAAAACATTAATTGGAATAGAAAAACCAAGTTTAAGAGCACGCTTAGAGAGAAGGCGCTTGCTGATTAGAAATCTTACAGCGTTAAAGGGATTTCTCAGACACTTCCCCGAGTACCAATACCATTCAGTTTTTCGCAAGCGAATCTGATATTTCCAAACATCGTCGCCAAACGATCTTGGGTGAGACCTCGTCTGATGCAAAGCAAGCCTATCGCGCTCGAGAAACTCATTTAATTCTTGTTTAGATGTAATCATTATTTTTTATCCCAAACAATCCTGCTTGCAACAACCGACTCGTTCGATTAAACAATCCATTTCGCGCTCTGAAATACCCATAGATAAGCAGTGTGACAAGAAATTGCCTATGTAGCAGTGATTGACCATAGAACTCTCCTATTCAAGCTCAGCTAGTTTCTTCTTCACGATTCGCACCTTGGTTAAATTGGTTGACAAGTACTGGAGCGCAGTGGCAAGAGCAATTGCATAGACGCCGAGATATCGAACAAGCGCAAAAGCTACACCCAGATAGACAACATTGGAGACAAGGCTAACGAAGCTGTCTTCCTTAGCAAGTCCAAGCGAATAAAAATACGGGTGAAGAGCGACATACATCAGCCCATAGAAATGTACGGCCAATAATAATAGGAACAGCGGTAGATTTACGGCGTACACACGTCCAAACAAAACACTGAAGAGAGGATAGCCCAACAACGCCGCCCCAACCAAACAGACAACCATTACCATACAGATGGCATTCCTAATTTTAAGAACGACATTGAACGCCCTCTTCTGTTCTCCCTCAGAAACAAGCTCGGACATTTGTGGCATGATGGCAGTCGAGATTGGATTCGTTAAAAGGGAAAAAACCTGAAGGGCTTGTCTAAATACCTTATAGACGGCAACCATCTCAACTGAAACGGCAGAGATGATAAAAACATCGAGATATTTTACGGGAACATCGACAGTAGTGCCAAGATTTGACCAGAGACAGAACGGAACGAACTCACGATCGCGACGAACGAGCGGCGCCAGCAATACTCTTTTTAGACCAAATCTGCGATGCAAGAAGAACAGCGCCATAAAAAAGAGCGAGACATGGTTGGCAATATCAGTCGCAACGTAAACGACCACATAACCGATCATGGTATGTTGTATTGGCAAAAGGCAATAACCACCAACCATCAAGAGCTTAAATATCGCGAGTGCAATGCTGTTAATCGCAGTCCATTGGAATTTGTCAAAAAGGCGTAGGATGCCAATCGAAGAGCCCTCGATATGAAAAACGATCTCGAGTGAAAATATATAGGCAGCCAGCCTGACCTCGGGGCCCCAACCCATCAGGTCGCAGACAAAAGCAAGCACAAGAAGACCGAGGGCCGTTCCGGCCACTGCAGTAGCGACGTCCATCAGAATACCGAGTTTCAGGTCGGCGAACAGTCGTTCATCATCCTTTTTTGCTTTCGCATCAGCGCCAAACTTAATAATAGCCTGCCAGGACTGGAAGTTCACAAGCGCGTCTACCACAGTCATATACTGTTGTCCAAGAACGAAGAACGCATATTGAGTGACACCAAGCGATTGCACAAGAATCGAAAGGGTGATAATACCTATCGTTTGTGCCCCACTGGTTCCTAGCAGTGCTGTCGCGGCATTCCTGAACAGGCGAGCCCAAAAGCCCTCGCCCCGCATCTTTCGCTTGATCCCTCTAAGGTCCAACTTCTTCAATCCGTTCTCCTACACATGTCGTAATCCTTAGCAAACGCAGTCAATCCCTGACCCTTAAAGCCGAGTTCCGCGGCATGAGAGAAAGTCTTCTCGATGACATCAAACAAGTCATCGACGGAATTCTCGTCCGGGAAGTTTGGGCTCCCCCCGGGCATGAGCTCGGAGGAGTGGATCATGAACATCGCATATGTGTCGACTGACGAGTCGACATCGTCCAAAAGACCGCGCAGAGCGCTCGCCGAAGGATTCTTGGCTGGCCTCAGCCACTGCCACTGCCCCTTGACAAACCGTTTACCCTGGCGGAGTACGTCCTTCGGCTCATGAAGGGCATCGAAGGCGAATCGATGAGTCCTCCTGATCGTCATTGGCACCTCAAGAAGCCCGGGATACAGCTCGTAAGGATGCTCGGGTGACTGCGAGTAATCGCTACCGGGGAGGCCCGTCTGTCCCGGCGCCATAGTCCAATTCACATGGGGAGTCACTGAGCAATCGACGATGAAACCCTTCTTCGCAAGAAGACTCGCGTACCTATCATCGAGTGCCCAACGCCCGCTCCTGTGAGAGGTCATGGGCGCATCGAAGCGATTGCGGAGAGATTCGAGCAAAGTGTCGAGCTTGGCCTCCATTTGCTCCTCGAGGTACTCGATGAGGTAAGCGCGCTGGTTGGTCTTTTCTTCAAGCGGAAACTCCGGCGGGTTGTTCCAGGCATGTAAGTGCATGCCAATCTCGCACTTGCCCAAGTCATTCTTGGGCTTCATATACTTCACAAAGCGGTCATCTTGACACATTTCCCAGTTGGTAAGCCAAGTTGGAACAAAGCCATAGTTCTCAGCAAGTTCCTGGAATCGTGGCAGGAAAAGCGTGTTCTCAGTCGAAATACCATTCGAGACGTCCCACTGGTTGTCCGCCTCGGTGTCTATGGTTATGAGCAGCTTCTTAGACATTCTTTATCCTTTCAGCGCATCGAGGAACCGGTCCGCCTGTCGGTCCACCAGAAAATCTCGAGCGGCATTGGCGGCGGCATCTCCCATCGACTCTCTGAGACTAACGTCGCCGAGGATCTTCATGGTCCGCTCAGCAAGGGACCCTACGTCTCCGTTAGGGACGATAAAGCCATCAACGCCGTCGCATATGAGCGAGCGTGGCCCGTCGTTCTCAAAGGCCACGCAAGGCACGCCGTGCGACATGGCTTCCAAAATCGACAATCCAAAGCCTTCCCAGCGAGAAGGCGAGATAAGAACAGATGCCTTTTCGTAATAGCGTTCCGTGTCGGTGACAAAACCCTTGAGTTCCATTCTGTACGGAAGAGTGGAACCATCGAGCCATTTCTCGAGAACAGGACGATAGGGACCGTCCCCAACAACCAAGAACTCCCCATCGAAGCCCCTCGAAGCGAGGGACTCAGCAATGCGGGGAATGAAGTCGGCGCCTTTGGAGCCCGGATCAAGGCGCCCGCAGTACAGCACGCAGTTCTCCGTGCTGCATCGTAACCCCATTCGCTCAATAGAATTAGGGAGGACGATTGCCGAATGCCCTGTATTCCGTTCGTAGTCGTCCTTGCTCTGTTCGGTAAGAACTAAATTGACCTTACAGGCCTTGAGTGCAAATGCATAAAGACGGTCTTGGCCGTAAAACCCTCTACCTCTCTGATTGAAATAGCCGTCATATGTGCTGTGCTGCCAGCCACATACCTCAATATCCAAACCGTCACAGGCGTAAACTGCCACGATGGTATGCAGCGGATCGCATCCGACGACTACGTCGAAACCGCCTTCTCCCAAAGCTTCATGAGCGGAAGCAAGCGAGCTTTTACTAATTATCGATCCACCGAGTTTATGTTCCCGACAGATAGGCTTCAAAAAACCGGAATGTCGCCGAATCTTAGATACGAACTTACCGATCGCATTAGAGGGCCCTTTGATTCCAATTGGCAAGACTCGAACACTAGAACTCAAATCATAAGGATTTTCGCCTAGATCAGGAGAATCCATAAGCAAAGAGACATCCACGCCGCGCGATACTAGCTCGTTTGCCAGCAGCGCAACAGCTCTCTGAAGCCCACCAAGAGTAGCCAGCGATTGACATACAAAGCAAATGCGCAAATTACTCACCCGGTTCAGTGCTTCGCGAAACCTGAAGATATGCCAAATACCGAGCTACCCCGATAAATAGCCAAGCGACAATTACACATTGCAACATTCCATCCTGGGTCGAACAAATTGATGAATAGGTATTGACATGAACAAAGTACAAAGCAAGAAGACCACAAGGAACGGCACCGAGGCTTCTAAACGTCTGCATAAGTGGAAACAAAAATAAGTAGATCCCCAGCAAAACAGCAAAAGCAATCCCGTAACTGAAAGCAAATCTGAGAAGAGGGTATTCCAATGCAATAACCAATAAGCCATTAGAATAGTCAAACTCATGACCAGCAAACCACTCATAACGAATAATGCCCGCAGCAATCAACTGGTCAAGTTGTACATTGCGTGATGAAGTCATGTCTCCTGTTTTGATACCGATCATTATTCGATCAATCATAGTGTCGAATAAGCCAGCTAAGTAAAACGCAAACAAACCAAAAATAATAACAATGCAGTATTTAATGTTGTCCGCATTTGAATACGCAAGGATAAACATGCAAAGCAGACAAACCATCGCCGAGCGACTTCCGGTAAGAAGGACAACGGCGGCTGTGATAAGAGTAACGAGAACCTGATTGACCCTGATTCCCATCGCTCTGTTAGCAATATGGCTCAAGGCAAAATATAACAGTGCGACTTCAGCAGTTAGGAGACTGTGACCCATGATAGAGACAAGGCGACCTGAAGAACTCATGCTAACAAGGCTAACTGAGCCATAAAAAGCAGTGAAGGTTTTCGATACAGCAGAACCGCTCACAAGATCGCACGCAGCGCATGCGACGATAATGACCATAACGACATTTAAGACCCTCATAAACCCCTCAAATAAAGACGGGAAGATGGTCTCAGGAATAACAATCAATAGAAGAACCAGAGGAAAGAGACAGGAGATGAGATAAGAGATAGACATCCCAGTTGAGAAAGCAAGAAAGACCAGACCAGCAAACAATACGAAACGGACTACGCTAACGCCTCGAGACATTGAGTACTTATGACCAAGCATATATAAAAGAAGCCAAGCGACAGACAGCAACACAAGAGGATTAAGGGCCCAGACCGCCTCGCTACCAGGAATAATTCTATGCCTCAAAACATAAGGAGTGGCAAACAAACCAAGAGCAATGAATATGCCCGCCCTTCTGCCAACCGCCTCGTCCTGTTCAATAGGGCGTCGATTATTTCTTGAAAAAACGAGGTTATCTGCATTCACCCCCAATCACCTCACTCCACATATCGGCAATAGCATTAGCAGAAAGCAACTCCCTCACACCTGCGGCGTTTTTCCCTAGGCGATAAGCGAGCTCATTCTCATCCGCTACGCGTGTCATCGCTACGGCAAGCTCATGTTCGTCGCCAACAGGAACCAGTATTCCGTTTTCGCCGTCATGAATCACCATGCGCGCACCGCCGCAGGGGCAGGCGCTGGGGCCGCCCGTCCGGGAAGACGAGGCCGGGCCGGGCCATCACGGCATCCGGGTGCCGGGCCATCCAGTCGGCCAGGTCACTGAGGGTATCGGCCATGAGCTGGATATCCGGGTTGAGGATGAAGTGGTAGGTGCTGGCAAGCTCCGGCAGGACGGTATTGTGGCCGGTGCCAAAGCCGCCGTTCTCTTTGCGGCAGCGCACCTCAACGCGCTGCCCGGGTCCGGGAGCCAGCAGACCCTCCCGCACGGCCTGTTCCAGCCGGGGGCCGCTGCCGTCCGGGCTGGCGTTGTCCACCAGATAGAGGGTCAGCGGGTAGCGGCGGGTGAACTGTAGCACGGTCTGGGCCGCCTTGAGCACCTCGTCATAGCCGTTATAGACAACAATACATGCGGAAAGATTCATCGGCTTTACTCCAAAGGCAGAATTTTGAGGCTGAAGTCCTCACGCTGGATGTCAAAGTTGGGGTTGGTGCAGGGGTCGCCCTTGGCCAGCAGGTCGCCCCAGCGAGCCTGGAAGCGGAGCACTTCGCCCTGGAAGCGCTTCTGCTTTTCAGGGTTGTCCTCCATGCCGCGGCTCTTGCTCTCGTAGTGGTAGAGCTGGGCAAACGGGGTGAAGACGTTGGTGTAACCGGCCTCCCGGACGCGGACACAGAAATCCACATCGTTAAACGCCACGGCGTAGCTCTCGTCCAGGCCGTGGACCTCGTCGTAAATTTCTTTCCGGATGAGCAGGCAGGCGGCGGTATCCCCGTAGACGTCCTGCACATAGTTCAGGCGGCCCATGTAGCCGTCGGAAGTGGCCGGGAAATATTTGTGCAGGTGGCCCGCCACGCCACCGATGCCAAAGCCCACGCCAGCGTGCTGGATGGTGTCATCGGGGTAGAGCAGCTTGGCACCCACGCAGCCTACACGCTTCTGCTGGGCGTACATGACCATCTCTTCCAGCCAGCCTGGGGTGATGACCTCGGTGTCGTTGTTGAGCAGCAGCAGATACTCGCCCGTGGCGTACCGGGCCCCAAAGTTGTTCAGGGCGCTGTAGTTGAATCCCTTGCCCTGCCAGGTAAGGACCTTGAGGGTATCGGGGTGCTCTTTCCGCATCCGCTCATAGCTGCGGAACGTCTGCTCCTCCTTGGAGTTGTTCTCAATGAGGAGGATCTCAAAATCCGGGTAGGTGGTGCGGGCGTAGATGGACTCCACACAGGTCTCCAGATCCCGGATGTGGTCGCAGGTGGGGATGAGGATGCTCACCCGGCCCGGGTGGGCCATGGTGTAATCTGTCTTGTAATAGCCCGGGGTGCCGGGGATGAGGGTGACGTCATCCACCGCCACGCCGCAGCGGGCATAGTGGGCCTTGAGGGCCGCAATGCCCGCGTCGATGCAGTAGGTCTTGGCGGAGATATCGCTGGCGGTGCTGTTGGGGCTGGAACGCCAGTAATAGAGCGCATGGGGGATGTGGGCGATCTTTTGGGCTTTCTCGGTCAGGCGGAGGAAGAGGTCGTAATCCTGGCTGCCGTTGTACTCGGCCCGCTCCCCGCCGCCAGCCTGTTCCATCAGCACCTTGCTGAACGTGGTCAGGTGGCAGATATAGTTGTTGGAGCGGAGGTTGTCCAGCATGAAGTCCGGCTTGAAGTGGTAGAGCACCACGTTCTCCACCTTGCCCTCAAAGGTCGCCTCGTCGGTATAGACGAAATCGGCTCCCTGCTCCACGATCGCCTGCGCCGTGTACCACAGGGCACAGGGGTGGAGGATATCGTCATGATCCAGCAGGGCGATGTAATCGCCTGTGGCCAGCTCAAAACCGTGGTTGGTGTTCCCGGCAATGCCCTCATTCTCGGTCAGTTTCTGGTAGCGGATGCGGGGGTCTGCCTTGGCGCGGGCCTGCACATGCTGGCCCACGGCGGTGTCCTGCCCGGCGTCCACACAGCAGAGCTCCCAGTTGCGGTAGGTCTGGTTGACGACGGAATCCAGCAGCTCCTCGAGGAAATTCAGCGGGGTGTTGTACAGGGGCACCACAATGCTGATCTTGGGGCCTGCCTCGCCGCCGGGCTGGTGGCTGGCCTGCTTTACCAGCAGCTCCACCGGGGCAAAGCGGTCTGCCCGCAGGGTCTTGCTGGGGAAGAGGACTGCATACTCACGGCGGGCACGGGCCTGCTCCCGCACGCCCTCCACGCC
>OLHE01002184.1_pt1 | contig 11757 bp, 10 predicted proteins | sample 1605821 | NCBI WGS metagenome assembly OLHE01 (sample SAMN03283250) | human gut metagenome | biome: human-associated habitat; material: feces | host: Homo sapiens | place: USA | collected 2013
CCCTCCCGCTGCACCACCAGCCGCCCGGCATCGTCAATGGAAAGCGCCTGCGCGGCGTAGGTCTCGGAGCCGGTGCACACGGTCACCCAGTGGCCGGGCACAAAGCAGCGGGCGCGGTACTCGTCCAGACAGGCAAAGCCCGGGCAGAGCGCTAACAGCTCCCGCCCGATAGCACCCGCCAGCGCCGCCCGGCTTACCGGGGCGGGGCCGCCGGGGTATAAGCTGCCTGCTTTGGCGGTCAGCTCCGGGGGAAAGTCCTCGGCGGTGGCGGTCAGGTTCAGCCCGATGCCCACCACCAGCCATTCCAGCTGGCCGCTTTCAAGGTCGGTGCCGGCTTCGGTCAGGATGCCGCACACCTTTTTGCCATTATAATACAGGTCGTTCACCCACTTGATGGCAAGTTCCAGCCCGCACAGCGTCTGCACCGCCCGGCACACTGCCACTGCCGCGCCGATGGTGGCGGTCTGGGCGTTGGCGGCAGGCAGCGGCGGGCGCAGCACCACCGAGCAGTACACCCCCTTGCCCGCCGGGCTGGCAAAGCTGCGCCCCAGCCGCCCGCGCCCGGCGGTCTGCCCGCCCGCCAGCACCAGCGTGCCGTGGGCGGCGCCTTCCAGCGCCAGCAGCTTTGCGGTGCGGTTGGTGCTTTCCAGCGTGTCGTACAGCTGCACCGGGGCAGGGTAGGGGCCGACCGCCTCGGTGCAGAAGGGGTCGCCGCCCAGCAGGCGGTACCCCCGGCGGGAGACGGCTTCCAGCGCATAGCCCTGCGCGGTAAGCGCCGCTGCCGCCTTGTGCACGGCAGCGCGGCTGACCCCCAGCTGCTGCGCCAGCTGCTGGCCGGAAATATATGCGCCCTCGGCGGCGCTCAGCGCCTGTAAAAGCGCCTGACGGGTGGTAGAAGCCATGGCGTAAATCCTCCCTGTGTGCTATACTGCTATTGTACCATATCTGCGGAAGAAGAAAAAGTTTGAAAATATTTTAGTTTTTTGCAGGAACTGCCGCCGCTCCCTCGTATTAAAGACAGAAGGGCGGCGCAGAGCACCGCATCCAAGACCGGAAAGGAGGCCGTGCAGCGCGTTGACAACACAGGAATTCAGCACGATGGTGCAGAAATATCAGGCGCTCGTGTACACGGTCTGCCACCAGCTGGTGCCGGATGTACAGGAAGCGCAGGACCTGACGCAGGAGACCTTTCTGGCGGCGTGGCGGGCCATCGACCGCTGCCCGCCCGGCTTTGAAAAGCAGTGGCTGGCGCGCATCGCCGCCAACAAAGCCAAGGACTATCTGCGCAGCGCGTGGGTGCGCAAGATGAACACCCCCGGCGACGAGGTGCTGGCACTGGAAGGCGCACCGCCCGGCATGCAGCCGGAACAGCAGGTGCTGGATGCGCTGGGCGAGGAGGAGCTTACCGGGATGATCTTAAACCTGCGCGAGCCCTACTGTACGCCCTGCCGTCTGGTGCTGCTGGAGCAGCACACCATGGCCGAGGCTGCAAGGCTGTGCGGCCGACCGCCCAAAACGGTGGAAGCGCAGGTCTACCGCGCCAAAAAGATGCTGGCGCAGCAGATCTTGCAAAACGACCGCGTACCCTGTGAAAGGAGGAGCGTACATGGAACTGTTTGACGTAAAAGGCTGTCTGAGTGAGGAAGGCTTACAGGCACTGGTCGGTGGACAATTGGACGAAACGCAGCGGCTGGAAGCCGCCGAGCACCTTGCCTACTGCGACCGCTGCATGGACCGCTACACCGCTCTGCTGACCGATGATGTGCTGGAGCAGCCGCCGCGCTCCGCCCGGGGCGCGGTGATGGGCACCATCTGGATACGGCTGATGCAGAACACATGGGGACGTGCCGCTGTAGCCACCGTGGCCGCCGTGCTGGCGCTGACCATGTGGCGTGCCGGTACGCTGGAACAGATCCTGCACACCGAGCAGCAGCTGAACACATGGCTGCCGCAGACTACCCAGCAGACCGAACCGGAGCTGCTGGGAAAGCCAGTGAATGACAAAGCGCCGCAGCCCTCCACCGCTCCGCTGGGCAAGCCCATAGAGGACAAAAAACAGCTGACCGAAAAACTATCCGATGCACTGGACGCGCTTTTGCACCGCAGTGCAGACACCACTGAGAAATGAGGGAACTGATTATGAAGAAAAACGGGATCCTGACCCTGCTGTTTGCCTGCATCCCCGGTGCGGGGCAGATGTATCAGGGCTATATGAAGCGGGGGCTCTCGCTCATCACCATGTTCTGCCTGTTTATTATCCTAGGCAGCACCACGGGGCTGGACGCACTGGTAGTCGGCTGCATCGTTGTGTATATGTACAGCTTTTTCGATACCTTAAACCTCCGCGCACAGCTGGCGGCAGAAAAAGCCCCGGAGGACGATTATCTGGTGCACTTTGACTGGCACGATGCCCGCATGACCCAGTTCATGGGCGAAAGCCACAAGCTGGTGGGCTGGGGGCTGATCGCACTGGGCGCCATCGTGTTCTACAACAACATCATCATGCGGGTGCTGGGCGATGTGATGTGGCGCTGGGGACAGGATAACCCGGTTTTCCGCGCCATCTACCTGATGCTGGACGCTCTGCCGCAGATCGTGGTCTGCGTGGCGCTGATCGTGTGCGGTATGTGGCTGGTGCGCGGCCCGAAAAACAAAAAGACCAAGCAGCCCGCCGAGGAGGAACCCGAGGATTTCCATGCCTACACGGCTGCGCCGCAGGCAGAGGATGCAGAGGATGCCGAGGGCACCGCGGACACGGACACCCATTTTGCCATGCCGGAACTTTCGGCGTTGCTGGGGGAGCCGGTGACCGGCGCAGAGCAGGACGAGACCCCTGCGGAGGATGACGATGACCGAGCAGAATAAGACCCCTTTGACGGCACAGCCGGGCAGTGCGCCCGCGCCGGAGCAGAAACCGGCAGAAAAACGACCCGCTGAAAAGCCCCTGCGCCGGGTGGGCAGCCTGACCTTGGGCGCGTGCCTCATTGCGGCGGGTGTGTTCTTTCTGCTGTATTTCTTTGTGCCGGGCTTTGATGTGCAGCTGACCCTGAAAATTGCCCCGGCGGTGGCGCTGGTTCTGCTGGGATGCGAGGTGCTGTTCTTTGCCGCCCGCCCCGGCCGCTGGAAGTACGATTTTGTGTCTGTGCTGGTCTGTCTGGTGCTGATGGCGGGCTGCTTCTGCATGGCGATGCTGCCCGTGATGTTTGACGAGCTGACACCCGAAAAACAGCAAGTCATGAACCGACTGAGTACGCAGGCCATTGACGAATTGTACACCGCCTGCAAGCAGGATGCGCAGGACATTGCCATCCGGGATATCAGCGGCAGAATGTTCCTGAGCGGCCCGCAGGCCGAAACCTTGCAGCAGGCCGCCGCCCTGCCCGCCGGGGATGTCTACTTGACCTTGACCGTGGAGTTGTTCGGTCCCTACGACAGCGCCGCTGCCTTTGCCCGGGATTGCTACACTTTGACCGCACTGGCAAAGCAGTGCACCGTGCCGCCGGAAAGTCTGTACTTTACATGGGATGCCCGCAGCCCGGCAGAAAGCAGCCTGAACACCGGCAGTCTGCTGTACACCGAGGACTATTCGCTGGACCTGAGCGGCGCTGTGCAGCTGGACTGGACAGAGCAGCAGATGGAGCAGCAGACCGAGACCGAGTATCTGCTGGACGCAGAGAATATCCCCGATGAGGAAGAATGAAAAATACCGCCGCACAGCTGTGCGGCGGTATTTTTTGCAATGCGGCTGAAAGGAAAACAAAAACCGCCCCGAAGTCCTAAGACTTCAGGGCGGTTAAGCTGGAGCTGCTATCCAGATTCGAACTGGAGACCTCATCCTTACCAAGGATGCGCTCTACCAACTGAGCTATAGCAGCACATCACAGCTCGATTAGTATAGCACAGCTTGACCGGCTTTGCAAGCCTTTTTTGCAAAAAATAAAAAATTAGTGCAAAAAGTCCCCGGAGCATCCGCAGACGCTCCGGGGACTCAGGAAATGTGTTTACTTTGCCAGACTGGTCAGGATGGGCTCACACTGCTCCACGGTGGAGGAAAGCATCAGGTTGTAGGCGGTGACCATCTCCTGAATGGCGGTGCGGTTCTCCTTGGTCAGGGCATAGCTCTGGGTGGTGCCGTCCCGGCCAACGAATACGGCGGTGACGCTCTTGGCGTTCAGCCACTCGCTCAGCAGGCTGACCTCCTCGTCACTCAGCTGGAACAGCTCTAGATCGAACCAGCAGCCCAGATCCTGATCGTAGCCGCCGCCGTACTCCTCGTCACAGGTAAAGGTGTACAGCTCGTCATCAGCAGATACGTTGACCGTTTTGATGTCCAGCTTTTTGCTGCCCACATAGGTCAGGATCATATTAAAGGCAATGCTATCGTCCTGCAAGAACATATAGGGGTACAGCCCGCAGGACTTTTTATCCATGCTGGCCTGCTCCTGCGGAGAGGAAAAATCCCAGCCGCCGGCCTCCTCGTCGTAGGTGACGGTGAACTTGGAAAAAGCGGTCTTGAGCTCGGCATCGCTGGGGGCGGCGTTGGTGGCTTCCACCGCAGCGGGGGCGGCGGGCAGTGCGGGTGCAGCAGCCGAAGCGGCCATGCCGCCGCACAGCATGGCGGCAGCGCACAGACCGGCGATGACACGCCGGAACAAACGGGAAGATCTCATAAGTCGGTACTCCTTTCCATTCTCGAAGGGGATGATGCTGGTTTCAGTATACCGCAGCCCGGCGGAAAAGCAAGAAAACTGACACGAAACGCCCTGACGCTGTCACGAAACGACTTTCGCTTGTCTTTAGCCCACCTGATGCTCTTCCAGCCAGCGGGTCATCTGCTGGGCAATGCCCTTGACGCTGCCCTCGGCAAAGGGCACCTTCAGCCCGGCGGTCTGCAGCAGCTCGGTGTAGCTGGCAAGACCGGCGCGGCGCACCAGCTTGAGGTAGCGCTCCCATGCGTCCTTGTGGTCATCAAGGCTCAGCAGGAAGAACTGTAAGGCGGCCATGGTGGACAGGCAGTAGTCGATATAGTAGAAGGGGCACTCGTAGATGTGCAGCTGGCGCTGCCAACCGGCACCGCGCCCGTAGAAGGGCAGATTGTCAAAATCGATCCACGGGCGGTACTTCTTTTCCAGCTTGAGCCACTCGGCGTTGCGCTGGTCGGGGGTCAGGTCCGGGTTCTGGTACATAATGTGCTGGAACTCGTCCACGGCGCAGCCGTAGGCAAGGAACACAAAGCTGTCCTCGGCGTGGAGCAGGGCGTATTTCTCGGTATCTTTGCCGAACAGCAGGTGGTGCCACGGCGCGGTGAGGAACTCCATCGCCATGGAGTGGATCTCGGCGCTCTCCATGGCAGGGCATTCCAGATCGGCAGGCACGTTGGGGTCGCGCTCGGCCACATAGCCCTCAAAGGCGTGGCCGCACTCGTGGGTCAGCACGTCTACATCGCCGGAGGTGTTGTTCCAGTTGGCGAAAATGAAGGGCGCCTTGTAGCTGGGCAGGCTGGTCATGTAGCCGCCGGACATCTTGCCGGGGCGGCTTTCCACGTCGAACAGCTCGTTGTCCTGCATAAAGTCGATGAACTCTGCCGTTTCGGGGCTGAGCTCGTGGTACATGGTGCGGGCGGCGTCCATGCGTGCCTGATAGCCCGGGATGGGCTTGGGGTTGCCGTCCTTGAAGATGATGGGCAGGTCGGTAAAGGTGGGGTGGGTGATGCCGGTGCGCTTGGCGCGCATGGCCATCACTTTTTGCAGCTCGGGTACAACGTCCCTTGCCACCTGATCCCGGAAGGCCTGAATCTCGGCCTGTCCGTAGCCGATGCGGTTCATGCGCACATAGGAAAGCTCGCTGTAATCCTTGTAGCCCAGCACCTTGGCCTGCTGATTCAGGTTCTTGACGATCTTGGTGTACAATGCGTCCAGCTCGTCCCGGTGGGCGTCAAAGTAACCGGCCTCGGCTTCGTAGGCGGCGCGGCGCACGGCGGGGTCCAGATCCTCTTTGTAGGGGCCCAGCTGGGGGATGGTCAGCTGCTTGCCGTCCAGCTCCACCAGTGCACCGCCGTAGATCTGCTGGTACTGGCTGACCAGCGCGTTGAACTCCTGCTGCAATTCCACGGTGCGGTCGTCCATGCCCAGCACGGCGTTCTTCATACCGGCTACGCAGGTGGTGCCGAAGTGCTCGGTAAGGGCATCCACATAGGGGTTTGCCAGAAATGCCCGGCTGATCTCCACACTGGCGTTGGTCACAGCGGGGCCGTTGGCATCAAAAAAGTCCTGCTCAGCCTTCCAGTAGGCATCGCGGGTGTCGCAGGTGTAGTGGATGTTGGCCAGCTGGGAGGCGGTGGTGTAGTCCGCAAAGGCGCGGCTCTGCTCGTAGTACACCTGAATGAGGGCATCGCCGTCCTGCGCATCGGCGGCCTTGGCAGCCAGCTGTTTGCACCGTGCCAGCAGGGCATTGATGTCCGGGCGGGTATAGGTCATTTCGCTGAATTTCATGGAAAATTTCCTTTCCGGGGCAGTTTCCCCTTTGGTATCTTGTGTTCATCTTACCACGTTCTGCGCCAAAAGAAAAGAGGGAGACAGGCGGGCAAAAGTCCTACGTTTATACAACACTGCCAAAAATAAAAACGCTCCTTTGGCAAAGATGTCTGTTTGAGCGCTTGCAGTGCAGCAAAAAAAGGATTATAATGGCATCATCAACAGAGTAAGACCCTGCGCGTTAAGTGCCGCATCAACGGGGAGTTGTGCTGCGGACGAAGGTATTGACCGCGGTGCAGGGTCTGCATCCCGCTGCTGCATGGACTTGGGTGCAGGCGAGAGCCGTCTGCGGTTTTTGCCCGGAAGTGAATGTTGTTGGAATTCACGCCCTCCTTTGTGCGGTCTGTCACAGGGGAGGGCGTTTTTGCGTCCTGCCTGCTGTTCCTTTTTAAGGAGGACAACTACGATGAACGACAAAAAAACTTCGGTGCGTACCCTGACCATGCTGGCTTTGCTGGTAGCCATGAGCATCGTGTTCAGCCGGGTGCTCAGCATCTCCACCGGTTTCGTCCGGTTCAATCTGGGCAGCCTGCCGGTGCTGCTGGCAGCGGTGGTGTTCGGCCCCGGCGCAGGCTTTGCGGTGGGCGCAGTGGCCGATATCATCGGCGGTGTGCTGGCGGGCTACGCCATCAACCCGCTTATCACGCTGGGCGCGGGTGCCATCGGTTTAGTGGCAGGCTTTGCATGGCAGAAGCTGAACCGCCTTTCCACAAATTTGCGGCTTGCAGCCAGCGTGCTGCTGGGGCACTTTGTAGGCTCCATGGTCATTACCTCGCTGGCGCTGCGCCTGTTCTACGGCTACCCGTGGGCAACACTGGCAGTGCGCATCCCCAACGCCCTCATCCTGAGCGCCGTGAACGTTGTGCTGCTGCGCATCCTGCTGGAAAACCGCAGCCTGATGAAGCTGGCAAAGAAGTAAGAGTTCTATAAAATGGAACACCGGAGCGTCGGCAGACGCTCCGGTGTTCCGAAATTTTTAATATTATTCCTTGAATCGAGGCAGTATCTATGAACTACGAACAGGCAATGGAATACATCCATGCGGTGCAGTGGGCGGGGCATAAGCCCGGGCTTACCCGCACCCGCACCCTGCTGGCTGCACTGGGCGACCCGCACAAAAAGCTGCAGTTCGTCCATGTGGCGGGCACAAACGGCAAGGGCAGCACGGCGGCGATGCTGGCTTCCTGCCTGCAAGCCGCCGGTTACCGGGTGGGACTGTATACCTCGCCCTTCATCAACCGGTTCAACGAGCGCATCCAGATCAACGGGCAGCAGATCCCGGACGAGGCGCTGGTAAAGCTGGTGGAGCAGGTAAAGCCTGCCGCCGATGCCATGGAGGATGTGCCCACCGAGTTCGAGATCATCACCGCACTGGGAATGCTCTATTTTGCGCAGCAGCAGTGTGATATCGTGGTGCTGGAGGTGGGGCTTGGCGGTACGCTGGATTCCACCAATGTTATTGAAAAGCCTGCCTGCGCGGTGATCACCGCACTGGGCATGGATCACGTCAAGGAGCTGGGCCCTACGCTGTCGGATATCGCCGCCGCCAAGGCGGGCATCATCAAGCCGGGCTGTCCGGTGGTGAGCTACGGCGGCGCACCGGAGGCAGACGCCGTGCTGCGCCGGGTGGCGGCACAGCAGAATGCGCCCTTGACGGAGGTGGATTTTGCCAAGCTGCAAATCACCGGCGGGGATCTGGATGCAGTTACCTTCAGCTTTGACGGGCTGGACGGGGTGCGGCTGCCGCTCATCGGCAGCTATCAGCCCCGCAACGCCGCACTGGCCATCACCGCCCTGCGGGTGCTACGGCAGCAGGGCTGGAACATTCCGGAAAGCGCCATCCGCACCGGGCTGGAGCAGGTAAGCTGGCCCGGGCGCTTTGAGCTGCTGCGCCACAGCCCTGCCTTTGTGCTGGACGGCAGTCACAATGCCCACGGGATGCGCGCCACGGTGCAGAGCCTGAAAGACCGCTTCCCCGGGCAGAAATTCGTCTTTCTGGTCAGCATCATGGCAGACAAGGACGTGGACGAGATGCTGGCGCTGTTGGCACCGCTGGCTGAGCGGTTCGTGACCGTGACGGCGCACAACCCCCGCGCCATGCCGGCGCAGACGCTGGCGGAGCATATCCGCGCCTACGGCTGCACCGCCGAGGCTGCGGACAGCATCGAGGCCGGTGTGGCGCGCGCAGAAGAACTGGGCGGCGAAGGCCCGGTGTGCGCACTGGGTACGCTGTATTTCTCCGGCGATGTCCGGCAGGCGTTTGCCAAAATAAATAAAGCATAAAGCGATGGGGCTACTGCATTTTGCAGTAGCCCCATCGTTTATATAATATTATTTATAACCGCAGCTGCTTTTTTGCCATTTGCAGAGCGCACGGCAGATATAGTACCATGAAACCGACTGAAAATCAACATTTTTTCTGCATAGCTTCAAAATATGCGGCGGCGACGCCTACCTGATTGGCCTCACTGCTGAAGGCACAGGGCACGATCTGGCAGCGGGGCAAGCCCTCCATGTAAGCCTGTCCCGCCCGGGAGGTGTACAGTCCATCGTAGGCGCTGCGCAGGCTTTCCAGCAGCAGGGGCTGCTTGCTGATGCCGCCGCCGATGGCCACCTTTTCCACATCCAGCAGAACGGTCAGGTTGTAGATCTGCACCGCCACCGCGTGGCAGAACCGCCGCAGCACCTCTAAGGCTTCCGGCTCCCCGGCGTTGGCGGCGGCAAAAAAGCTCCGACCGTCCAGCGGGGCGTCCTCCGGCAGTGCCTTGCGGGCGCGGTACCATTTAAGCAGATTGCTGGTGCTGCACTGGCAGGCCATGTTCTGGTCCGGGGCGTCCCACGCCTCGGCGTTGGTATTGACAAAGCTGTACTCTCCGGCGGTAAAGTGCACCCCGCGCACCAGCTGTCCGTTGGCGATGATGCCGCCGCCCACGCCGGTGCCGATGATGAACACCGCTGCGTTGCAGCAGCCTTTCAGCGCGCCGTTTGCCAGCTCTGCCATGGCGGCGGCCTTGCCGTCGTTTTCCAGGATGACAGGGCAGCCGCACTTTTCTGCCAGCAGCTGCCCCACCGGAGTAGCAGTATTGTACAGCAGCGCCCCGCCGTTGGACACATAGCCGGTGCGGTTATCCACAAAGCCCGGCAGCGCCATGGCAATGCCGCTCACCTCGTCCTTATGGGGCGCATACAGCCGGTAGACTGCATCCAGAAACTGCGCCTGCGTATCCTGCGGCGTGGGCACCGCGCCGCTGTCCGTGCGGTGCATCTGCTCGTCCATGACCGAGTATTTGATCTCGGTGCCACCTACATCAAAAACCATGATCTTCATCTTGTTGCCCTCCCGTAAACGGTCGTTTTCTGTCCCTATTATGACAAATCAGCGCGGGAAAGTAAAGACCCGGCAGTAAAAAGGAAAACTGTAAAAATCGCCCCGCCTTGCAGTTGCAATCCACCCCGCCCTGTGATATCCTGAAAAGAGAGTATCTGTTATATAAAGGAAGAAACTGCCATGGATTGCAAACTGCGTGCCAAAAACTGCGGCGGCTGCCCCCTGCTGGGGCTGGACTATGCCGCACAGCTGAAACAGAAGGAAGAAAAAGTGCGTGCTCTTGTGGGCAAATACGGCCCGGTGCACCCCATCCGGGGCATGGAGCAGCCCTACCACTACCGCAATAAGGTCATTTCCACCTTTGCCGTCGGCTGGGGCGGAAAACTGACCTCCGGCATCTACGCGGCAAACAGCCATAAGGTATTGCCGGTGGAAAGCTGCCTGCTGCAGGACGAGGTGCTGGACAAGACCATGCAGGCGGTGCGGGCTGCCGCCAACACCTGCCGCTACCAGCCCTACGATGAGGACAAGGGCACCGGGCTTGTGCGCCACTGCCTGCTGCGGCGGGGCGTAGCCACCGGGCAGGTGATGGTGGTGCTGGTAACGGCACAGCCGGTGCTGCCGGGCGCAAAGAACTTTGTAAAGGCGCTGCTGGCGGAAACTGCGCAGCGCGGCGTGACTGTGACTACCGTGGTGCAGAACGTGAACAGCCGCAAGACCAGCGTGGTGCTGGGCGAAGCGGAAAAGGTGCTGTACGGCAAGGGGTTCATTCTGGACACCCTCTGCGGCAAGACCTACGCCATCAGCCCGCGCAGCTTTTATCAAATCAATCACACCCAGACCGAAGTGCTGTACGGCCTTGCGGTGGAAGCCGCGAAGTTGACCGGCAAGGAGGTGGTGCTGGACGCCTACTGCGGCATCGGCACCATCGGCCTGACCGCCGCCGACCATGCAAAGCAGGTGGTGGGCGTGGAGCTGAACCGGGACGCCGTGCAGGATGCCATTGGCAACGCAAGACACAACGGCGTAAAGAACGCCCGCTTCTTTGCCGCCGATGCCACCCGCTGGATCCGCGAAGCGGCCGCAGCAGGGGAAAAGGCAGACGTGATTTTTATGGACCCCCCGCGCGAGGGCTCCACCCCGGAATTTCTTGCCAGCGTGGCCCGCATGGCCCCGAAGCGGGTGGTCTATGTCAGCTGCAACCCCGTCACCCTCGCCCGCGACCTTGCCACCCTGACAAAGCTGGGCTATAAGGCCGAGGGCTTTACCCCGGTGGATATGTTTCCGCATACAGAGCATGTGGAAGCGATAGTTTCGCTACAAAGAGAAATCTAGTGGAAATCATCCGTTTTACGTTGTTTTCTCGTCATGTTGTGTTCGATGGCGAGGGCGATAAACTCCGCAATAAACGCATTGAAAATCATATCACCGTTTCGGTGGTAATTGATATGGAGTGCGGAAACACAAAGAATTGAATATCTAACAATCGGCATAGCCGCAGACTTTCACAAAAAGCCTGCGGCTTTTTCTTTGCCCAAAAACAGAAAGGAGGCATCCGTGAAATGGCAGTATTTCGGGTAGAAAAGAACAGCGGCTACACGGTCATGTCGAACCATCACCTGCGGAACCGGGCCTTGTCCCTGAAAGCCAAAGGCTTACTCTCCCAAATGCTCTCCCTGCCGGAAGATTGGGACTACACCCTGCAAGGGCTGGCCCGTATCAACCGGGAAAGCATTGACGCGATACGGCAGGCCATCCGGGAACTGGAACAGGCAGGCTACATCCAGCGTTCCAGAGAACGGGACGAGAAAGGACGGCTGCGCGGTGCAGACTATGTGATCTTCGAGCTGCCGCAGCCCGTTCCTGCATCGGTTTCACCTACATTGGAAAATCCAA
>OLHE01002190.1_pt1 | contig 11739 bp, 10 predicted proteins | sample 1605821 | NCBI WGS metagenome assembly OLHE01 (sample SAMN03283250) | human gut metagenome | biome: human-associated habitat; material: feces | host: Homo sapiens | place: USA | collected 2013
TTTTTCCACCTTCGCCTTCTTCAGATTCTCCAAGATCATAATTGTAACGATAGGTACTATCCCAGGTAAGAGTAAACCGATTACCATCAATCTTTGTTGTTACATTCTCACCCCTTCTGCCATCTGACCACTCAATCGAAGAATCATAACCTTCTTCCGTACTCAAAATCAGGTGAACAATCCCATCATATCCGGAAGTAGAATTTTTGGCATATCCCCATTCATAAAGTCCTTCATTCTTTTTTTCCGCATTAAGTATGTCAAAGGCTCTAAGTCTTGTACTTTTTCCATCCTTAGACAAAATCAGATCCAAGCCATCAAAGCCATAAGAATATTCAATCCAGTCTTTGCGATCCTGTACGTAATACGCTACCGGCTTAGTGTCATCCGCTTCATCAGTAATCATGGCTTCCAATCCCATATAGACTTTGTTTCCAACAACTTCATAGGCAAATTGGAAGCTATTATTTGTCGAATAGGAATATTCTCCGTCTTCAGAATATTTTTCTCTATCGATATATCTGGCTTGTATATGATCATATTGCCAATATTCATGCAGTACGCTGATCTGCTGGTCTGTCAACCCCATCTCTTCTTTCAATTCTTTATCTGTTTTTCCACCGAGTCGATAATCCAGAAAATCGGTATCTGCCTGTAGCTCCATCGGAAAGATCTGTACCTCATATTCTTCTGAATCTTCAAGCTGCAAAGTCATATAATCATAATCATCTGCATGATCATCCAAATCGGAATCATCTTTATATATTTCTTCATTCCGATAAGTCCCGTAAAGCATATAAGCCTGCGGATCTGATCCTAAATCCACCAGCTCTGCATTTTTAGTTTGCTTACTACCACTACTATTACTGTCACTACTATACTTAATGCCAGCTCCACATGCTGTAAACACCATTGTGCATGTTAAAAGGCTGAACAATACACAAAACTTTTTCATGTCTTTCCTTTTTCCTTCACCTTACTTCTTATATACACTAAAGAACTGAGACGCCTGATCCACTGCATTCAGCTCTAAGCCCGATATATTGATCGCTAACAGGTAACGAGGATCCTGCTCATTCACTAAAAAAATAGTCACACCATAACAAGGAGTGTCATAGTTCTTAAATGTATATTGTGCCGCATAATGTTTCTCACCTAAAAATGTGATTTCTTCCACATTATTTTGAAACTCTGTAATCTGTGCATCTTCCCCCATTTGTTCTTTAAGACTCTCCTCAGTCATCACTGAATTTTCCGCTATGGTCTTTTCATCATCCCACTTACTTTCGGTATTTAAAGTCGAAGCTGAGGCATTTTGAATGTTCAATTCAATATATGTATTTTCATCCTGTGCTTTTAAAACTGTCGCACTTGCTATCGCAACCATGGATCTTATCCAATCATAAGTGTCTTCTGAATTAGAAGATTCTACAATGTCCGCATCGTTTAGTGCGACATTGTTTCTATTTTCCAATGTATAAGTATCCGGGAGATTAATTGCAAATCCAAAGGAAGGATTTTCATATCCCTGGGATACATAGCGCCCAATCATATCATCACTTATTTTATCCTCTTCATCGGCAGAATCTGCTTCTGATTCATCACTTTTTTCTGCTTCTTTTTTTGCAGATCCCATCAATCCGCTATCTGATTTGGACGATGTATCGTCAGTTGTCATCTTAATTCCACCGCCGCATCCTGTTAATCCAGATAAACACAGACAACCTGCCATAACAAGTGCAAAAATTTTAACCTTTCGATTCCTCATACTCTCTCTTCCTTTCTTTTCCTGTTTCTCTTATGATTGGACAACTTTCCAGCCACTTTAATTAAATATCTTCATTTACAAGAAGTAACAGCCCCGGTATAAGTCCGATCATAGTAGCCGCTATCTTTAATCCGTCGCTGATTGGCTCTCGTCTGTCTATTCTGTTTAGAATTTTCTTTCTGATAGGAATACACCATAACAAAGCAATTCCAAACGTACAGATTCCCATTATAACTGTGCAGATATTTAAAACCTTCTTTATCGTTTTAAGTTCTTGCTCATCCGGATAAGCTCCTTCTAAAACAGCAGGTCCTTCTTCTATATTCCTTTTCTCTTCAGTGACATGTACAGAACTCCACTCATCCTCATCATCTAAATTCTTTCCATTCTCCTTACCATCTTCTGCTGAAATCCATCCTCCCAGCAGCCCGCCTTCATCATCCGGCAGTTTCGGTTTTCCGGGTGGTTCAGGCTTCGGCAGTTCTGGTATACTTCCACCTGATTGTAATACCTCCAACGCCTGGTACATTTCTCTGGCAGAAGAGAATCTGTCTTTTGGTGCATATGCACAAGCTTTCAAAACGATATTCTGTAAATCCCTGCTTCCATATTTAGGTCGTGGCAAAGGATCCCCTTTTTCTCTCCTTGCCTGTGCCAGTTCAATTTCATCATGAGTTGGTAAATGATCCGCATCGATAAACGGACGCTTACGGTTATTCAGCATCCAGTAAAGCACCAGTCCAAGACTGTAAATATCTACCTCTTTTCCGTATTCTTCTCTTTTAATCACTTCCGGCGCCATATAACGCTCTGATCCTACTGTCGTTGCCTGGGTTGTATGATCCATAGTTCTGGCAATTCCGAAATCACCTAATTTATAATCGCCAAATTCCGATACCATAATATTTTCCGGCTTAATATCTCTATGTACGATATTTTTAGAATCACAAAGCATCAGCGCCGAACAGATATCTTTTCCGACTTTTATAACCATTTCCTCAGGAATAATTCCTGCATACTGTTTGATCAATGTAGTCAATGGGGTCAGCAGTTCCATACGGATAAAAACATCCCATCCAATTCCATCTTTATGCGGTTTTGCTTCAAAATCATCGCAACTGACAATATTGGTCTGCCCTTTAAATGCCAGCATGATCTGATACTCATCTACGTATCTGTGAAGCATATTTTTATACTTATTTCTTACACTGACAAGATCATATCCATCTGTAAAATCAGCTTCAATGTCTTCTTCATTTTTTGGGAAAGAAATCACCTTTACAGCAGCATCTTCCATGACACCCGCCGAATTCCGCTGTGCCAGATACACACTGCCATAACCGCCTCGTCCCAGCCTTTTTACAATCTTCCATCCCTGCCAGGGCAGAGCTGGATATCTCTCCTCATCCATTTACATCTCCTGTAATTCTATCTGTTTATTTCCAAAACAATTGCTGTAATATTGTCCTTACCGCCTGCATCTAACGCTGCTGTGAGAATTGCATCGACACACTTCGCCGTACTTTGCGTTTGCTGCATCATAGTTTCCAGAAAATCTACCGGCACCATGTCACTCACGCCATCGCTACAGATAAGAAAACGATCTCCCCTTTTCGTCTGCAGGCAATCCATATAGGGAAGTACGCGCACTTCCTCCGGATTCATTCCCATATACTGGGTCAAATAAGGCTTTCGTCCCTGAATACCGTTTTCTTTCATATAGGCTTCATCTGTCTGATCTTCGGAAATCTGCCGAAGCTTCCCATCTCGCAGGAGAAAACATCTGCTATCCCCCACATTTACAGTCCAAACCTGGTTTCCTGTAAAATAAAGTCCTGCCAAAGTAGATCCCATCATCTCCGCATCCAAACGAAGGGTTTCCTTAAATATCCTGTCATTTACATGCGTACACATTTTTTCCAGATAGCCTTTTTTACCTGCAATATCATCTGCTTCTTCTGCATTCAAGTATTCCTCTGTTGCCTTTGCACCCATATAGGAAGCAATCTCGCCATATTCTCCGCCTCCCATGCCATCAAAAACAGCAAAGAATCTGTCCTTTTTTAGTGGAAAATTTTTCTCTAAAATACTTCCGAGTCCATTGTTACAGCTTGCCATATAGCGTCCCGCAAAGAAAAAATTGTCCTCGTTATTTTTTCTTCGCTTTCCTATATGACAGCTACAGGCAGCGGAGATTCTCATTATGCTCCGATTACGTGCCAAATAAATGTCGCTGATCATACTATGAATCACTTTCTTTCTCAGCATCGTTTTCATCTGTTTCTTCTAATGCAGTTCGAAAAACCTGCATTTCTGCATCTACAAAACCTACGAAAGATACATTTTCGATATCCTCCTGCATAAAGAGAAACATGGTTTCCGAATCGATATAACCCTCCGGATAGGGAATTGCGATATAATCGTAGGTTTTTTCATCTCCCTCCATTTCAACCTCAATGCCAATTGTCATTAACTTCTTTGTTGCACCTTTTAAGGTTACAACGCTTCCATTTGGTAGTAATTGCTTTGCCATTTTATTTTCCTTTCTCGTCCTAACCAACGGCCAGATCTGCTATAGTATTGCCAAGTTTTCCTGCTGACTTTATAGATTTAATCGTACCTGTGACGACGTCATATCCAAAATTAGCTACAGAGTTGGGGTCTATATTAAGTATAGTCTTAATAATTCCATCTTTGCTGAGATATTTAAGATCATTGTCGATAACGTCATCCATGTGAATTTCTCCCCATACCTTTGACGTTTCTGCGGTGCCGCTTGTTATAGTTTGAAGCTTACCAAAAGATTTTCCAAGTTTATCTACACCATTTAAGAAAGAAACAACGTCCAATCCTGTGTAAGCCCAACTGCCCATTTTTTCTCCCAGCTTCTCATCTCCAAAGAGGATTTCTCCTGTCTCTCCACCTTTTTTTACAAGAAAATCCTTTAATGCATTTGTATTACCAACCTTGTTATAGTCACCGGTATAGGTGTATGTTGCATCCATCATGCCATTATAAATATCATTGCAGGCACTTAAAGTAATACAAGCAGCTACAGGAAGTGCTGCACCACCGGAGCCTGCTACCAGAGCTACCGCACCGGCAATTTTGACAACACCTGCACCAACTTTTACAGCAGATTTTCCATATTGAAGTGCCTTATAAACAAATCCTTTTTCATCATAGGATTTTTTTATTTTTGCAACAGTCTTCTTTCCTTTTTTTACAATTGCTTTCGACACTCCTGCCATATCTGCTTTCAAAGAATCCAAAAAACCGTCTTTTTTCTTTTTACTTTTTGCTTTTACTTTTTTAGATTTCTTTTCCCATTTCCTGTAATCCTCTATGACATCAGTCATCCCCTGTACCTGTCCGGAAATAATCCCCTCACCAGCTTCTCCTCCGAACACCTTAAAAAGAGACTGGTCTACCGACTGCATGGTTGTAGCACTGTTTTTCGCTGCTGCCGCCCCACTGGCAAGAAGCTCTGTAATACTTGCAAAGCTTTGCTGGGCGCTGCTTATTTTCCCTGCAAAATTATGTGCTAACAGTTCACTCCAATTATTGTTGGTGTCATTCAGAGTACCCGTAACCTTCGAAAACAGGGATTCATATTCTGCTGTCAGGCTCTGCATTTCACCAGCCTGCGCCAACAGGGTTTCTGGATCTAATATAATTCTGGATGCCATTCTTCTCCTCCTGTCCCTACAATTTCATACTTGCCAGATCGATCACAGAAGAAAGATTGATATCTCCTGCTCCGATTGATTTATTAATTGGCATTACACCCTCCGGGATATTGCTTGTCGTAGTCCCACTTCCGATCGGCTGGATCGTAAGCATGGAGGCAATGATGCTCTCTACGCTGGTAAACATTTCTGATATATTTTTCTCATCTGTCGTAAAATTCTCTGCAACCACCTTCATGACATTTGCAAAATTTCCGGATTTTTCACTGATTTTCAAAATCTCCTGGGCATTTGAACGGGTATAGTCATTGATAGCATCCCTCTCTTTGCAATTCCAGTTGTTATGTTCCGTGATGGATGTCAAAATTCTTGCTGCCTCTTCCACTTCTCCATAAGCATTTGCAATCGTCTGGGCGATTCCCGTAATTGTCTGTGGATTCACATCTATAATCATCTTCTCATCTCCTAGCATCCCCTGATAGAGTACGAACTTTCCTGATCTCTTGACACAAATTTTGTCCTGGTAGATTCCATATAGGATATAAATTCCTGTAAAAGCTCTTTCATCTGCCCTGCTTTTTGAATTCTCTCTGTCATAATATTAATATAAGCCGTGCTTGCCTCTCCCTCCCAGGAAGAAGCAATCTGTGTCATAAGCGTCTGTGTCCGTGCATTCAAAGAATCCAGTTCATTTATATAGGCTCGCATAGATGAAATATTGTTCTGCAATCCATCTGCGTCAATTCTAATATTAGCCATGTTGGATACCTCCACTCTAATTCATGTTTTGCGCTGCTGCCATAATCTCCTTGAGCATTTCATCCTTCGCCTTATAAACAGCAAGCACATGGCGAATATAATTTGTTGTTTCCTCCAAATTACTATCAAGCCTTTGAATCTGGTTAATCAGTTCCTGGGATTTATCATAAATAGCCTGGACTGTCTCACCTTTTGAATTTGCCCCTTCTGTCTGAGCTGCTCTCAGACTCTGCAATGCATTTTGCAGGATAGACTGTGCCCGCTCGATTTTCCTAATATCCTCTCCGGCAGCGACATCATCAATTGTTATTTTTCCATTTTCATCTTTGTATGCCATTTTCTCAGTCTCCCATCAGAATCTTTTTTGCCTGCTCACAAACGACATTCTTTTCAACCAGGCGAAGTATCGTTTCTTCTTTTTGTTCCGGAGCTATCTCATAGAAAGAACCACCTTTTTCTGCATAGAAATAGAGACAGGTATCCTTTCCGATATGAGTACCTTTCAGAATGATGCTCCTTTCTGCCTGGTCAATCGCAATGTATGCTTCTCTTTCCTCTGTATGCACATCTTCCGCCAAAAGAGAATAAAGCATCTTTTCTATTTCTTTTTTGTCCTGCGCCCTGACACGGTACTCCTGCGCACGGCACTCTACAGATGTAATTCTATTCTCCATATGATGAAATTTATAATGTACAGATGCTCCTGACTCTTCCCGTAAAATCAGCTCAGATTCATACATCCCCTGATAAACCGGCTGCAGCATTTCTGTACATGCCGGCTCTACTTCCAGATTGCCTAAGAAATCCTCCTCGGCATATCCCTTCCTTTCAAGACCATCCAGAATTTCCTGTGCTTTTATTTTCCCCCGCTTTCCAATATCCTGCATAGCGGCAATATAATCATAATCCAGATATTTTCCGCCACTTACTTTTCCGATATAATAGATTTCTTCCGGAGATAGTATTAGTTCTTTCATTCTTTTCATCACTCATTTCTGTCTCAGCACATCTTTGTGCGAGGACGTATCCCCGCACAAATTGCCTTTTCTTACTGTCCCATAGATGCAGCAAGTCCTCCGTCAGTTTCTTCCATAGTATTGGCAGCTGTATCCAGCTTCTGTGCAAAGCTTTCCAGAAGTTCTCCAAAAGATGTAAACTGGGCATTGTAGCTTTCGAAATTTGATACAAAAGCTGTTGCAGCCTCACCTTCGAATACGCCACTCATGCTGTTTACAATTGTGCGCATGCTGCTGATACACTGTTCAAAATTAGCCTTTTCAGTGCGGATATTTGTTGCGTTACTTCTCATTTCCTCTGGAGTTACAATAATTTTCATTTGATTTCCACCTTTCCTTAATACATCATTTCTGACTTTTTTATCTTTAAAAACATACATCGTTTTTAAGATCGTTTTATTTCGTAATCTTTTTATTTTAGATACATTCTTCTATCTATATCCCTGTATTTCCAGGATATCTCCGTTCCATACACACTCTTCCAACAAGGAATTCTCTGCGTTTAATCTTCTTCCATTCCTCTGATCCACAAGACTGACCTGTTCCGGGTCAAACGATGCCAAAGGATCCAGTCCTTCCAGAGAATCTGAAATATCCTGCATCAAGTCTTTGATCTTCTGATTTACAGGAAGTTCCAAATCATATTCTTTTTTTTGCTTTATTCTTATTGTGACTATGATTCGATTCATCTTCCCATCCTCCTAACTATCTATGCACTTGATCTTCTTGCTGCCATTGCCTGCAAAAAAGATTCCAAAGCCTTTTTCCAGCTCTGCATTTCTTTGGCTTTGCGTAAAATTATTCTTATAAAAGCCTTCATAATGCACTGCCGTATCTGACAAAGCAAGAGCAACACCGGAAGATTTGAGGTCCACACCAAGCTGATCCTGCGTATAAAAATTGAAAAGATCACCCTGACGGATTCCACAGAGGACCAGCACGCCATAACCTTTTGTCTTTGTCATAATCCTGTGTAACTGCAGCTGTATATCATCCGGTAACTTGCTGCATTCTTTTATGTCATCGATAAGCAGGATCATCCAAGGTTCTTCCGTGATTTCGACCGCAGCTTCTTTTCTTTTTCGCATGCGATCTGTCAGTTCTTTGAAGATCTGGGAAAATAAATCCTGTACTTTCTCAGTTTCTGAAAGCTGCGCATAAGCAGTTCCCTTCTCCTGCAAGTCCGCCAGAGATTTTCTTTCTGAGTCCAGGCAATATAAAAGTGTATTTCCATTCACTTCCAGTACCATCTTTCCTATTCTGCGAAGCATTGCGCTCTTTCCACATCCAACTCTTCCGGTAACTGCCATTGCCGTCGTTTCTCCGGGCATTACATGAACCGCTTCTATGCTTTCTGCATCCAGTCCAACGGCAATTCCCTGCTCGTTGTTGCTGAGATCTGCCATACTTTTCACAGAAATGCTTTCCGGAAGAACCGGTATTCTCAAAGCAGGTTTTCCTTTCCAAGCTCTTGTCATGCCCTCTGCTTCTGCTTTCAAAGCCATTTCACGCTCTTTATCATTTTCTCCAGGTTCATACATTGCCTTCTGGAAATTGATCAGTTCCTGATTTACTTTGATCAGAGCATTACCTACTCTGTCCGGCAATCTTGCTTCTCTCACCTGTCCTATTAAAGTGCTGTATTCACTTCGGTCAGACTGCATGAAAGAAATAGCCCCGGAAACATTTGCCGTCAGCTTATAAGGCACGCCTGTATTGTTCACACCTGTATAAACAAAATAGATTCCTTTTGATGGACCCTCGCTAAAAAGACGGACAAATATGTCTTTATAATCCTGGTTCGATTCCAGAATACCACTGAAGCGATCAATCAAAACAAAAACAGCCGGCATCTCTTCACTAACCAGTTCCCGGTAAGCTTTCAGAGAATCCACTCTCTCCTGATTGAAGATTTTTCTTCTCTCGTTCAGGAAACTGATCAGCATATTTATAAGCTTACCCAGCTTCTCTTCCTGTCCGGATCCCACAACGCCTCCCACCTGCGGGAAGGCCTCCATACCTGCCATATCCGCAATGATATAAAGATGCATATCCCGCGGAGAATACATACGGCATAAAGATGTTGCAATCGTCCGGAGCAATGATGTCTTTCCTGTCTGCGAGCTTCCAAAGACACCGAAATTGCCTTCCTTCAGAAAATCCATATACTGTATTCCCTGCACCTGAAGCTCCGGTCTGTCAAAAATACCTATCGGCACTGATAACCAAGGAGCATCTGTCATCTCCCATTTTTCTCCGTCAAAGCCACCCTCAACCGGCAGTTTCTTCCAGCTAAAGAGATCTGGAAGTTCTGTTTTCCACGGCGATGGCTGCTTCTCTATACCTGCCGCTTCTGCTGTTCTTGCTATATAAGCTATCACTGCCTCAATTTCTTTCTTATCCGAAACAAATCGGGTGTGGTTTTCTTCTACTGTTTTGATACGCGATCCATCTACTTCTACATAGCGCACTTCCAAAGCACCCTGCTCTTTATTTTCCTGATAAGGAGCTCCGGACCAGGCGGATTGGATCAACGCGAAAATTTCTGCCTTTTCGGAGGTTCCGACTCTTACATAAGCTCTTCCTGCCTGTGTAATCATCGCCGCATCCGGTTCATGAATCATCACCTTGCTGGCGGCAGCATTTTGCACCTTCATACAAATCTGATATTGGGTATTATTCCAGGTTCCCTCATCTACTGCATCTGCCGGACTTTGGGTAGCCAGAATCAGATGTACGCCCAGAGAACTTCCTTTTGCAGCTATGGAGTCAACCATTTTTTTGACAACCGGTCTTTCCTTGATCAGCTCTTTAAATTCATCAAATACGATCAGAAGTCTTGGCACCGCTTCTTTAAACTCACCCTTGTGATATCCTTTTATGTACTCCTTGATATCCTTTGCACCTACCGAAGCAAAAATGGCTTCTCTTCGCCTCAGCTCATGCTCCAGCGATTGAAAACATCTGTCAATCCCACTGCCAACATCCGTAATAATTCCACAAACATGTGGAAGCTTTTCAAGCGATGTTGCCGTACTTCCGCCTTTATAATCAATCACTACAAATGAAACATCCTCCGGATGATAATTACATGCAATAGATAAAAGCCATGAAATAAGCAGTTCACTCTTTCCCGATCCTGTCATACCTGCGACAAGGCCATGAGAACAGTGTCTGTGAAGAGATAATGAAAACAGCTTGCCGCCTTCACCTTCCCCTAACGGCGCAGTGATATTCACAGCGCTATCATTCTTTTTCCATCTTTCCAGCACGTTCAGGTCGCGTACCTTGTTTGTATCCATGCATTGCAGGAAGGTAAGCGAAACCGGAATCTGTCCCTTGACAGCATCTTCAACCTCGATAGCCGACATCTGTCTGCAAAACGCATCAAACTTTCTCTGTGGAATCGGCTGATCCATGGTAAACCACATTTTCTCATCTGCTCTGTATTTATAAAAAGCGGTGGCCGTTCTGTCATCATACGGATCATCCACATTTACAATATACTGGCAGAAATTCGGCAGATAATACTGTTCATCATATAAAAAGATTGTTGATATCCCCATAGCAGGATCATTTTCGGAAAGCATTGATAAAAAGCACTCCGTTTTTTTCCTGGAAGCAAAAAGAAAAATATAATGCGGAATCGGACTCGTCCCATTTTTCCACTTCGCCTGAAAATCCGGATCCTTTCGTTCCGCAATGATACTGTTTACTTTCTCACGGAATTTAGCATAAGAATCTACATATCCTTTTTCACTATTCAGCGAAAGACTTGCAAGAGATTCTTCTGTAAGCGGATCAAAATTCAAATATCTGGTCTGCAATTCATCGTCCCAGATATGAGGAAGCCAGCGCAAAGATTTCCATTCTTCCTCTTCTTCCGGATCAAAAACGCCTACAATACGAACATCTCTGAAAAAGTGCAATGTAGAAAGCGAAACCAGTATATTCTTTAATAAGTCTGTCACCTTGCCCCTGTTTCCGATCACACCTACAGAACTATACTTTAAAAGATCCAGTCTGGCAGGGACATCATCTACCAAATGAGTCTCCTGTATAATACGGTCTGTCAGCTCCTCCAGTTCATCCCTTTCCATATGGAAATCGTTGACATCTGTAGGCGGCTTTACATCTACACAAAGAGGGGCATACCCGGCGCCCATTCTGACCTGCAGGAAATCAGAGTCTGTCGCTGTTCTCTCCCATAAAGAAGTCGACATCTTATTCAGAATTGTTTCGCATATTTCCGGCGAAGGATTCTCCTGGTTTATGATTTCCTTTTGTTTTTTTCCGATAGCATGAATATGCGCTTTTTCTCCTGCAATATAGTCCGCATATTTCTGGAAACGTTCTTCCTCTTCGACCATAAGCATCTTACGCGCTTTTTTATTGCTATTTCCAATCAGGCTTCCAACAGGGGAAATCATCATTGCTGCACGCATAGCAAGCATAGCAGGAGAAAAACTCGACATTGCAAGCGAAGCTCCCGCCATGGCGCCACTAC
>OLHE01002193.1_pt1 | contig 11733 bp, 10 predicted proteins | sample 1605821 | NCBI WGS metagenome assembly OLHE01 (sample SAMN03283250) | human gut metagenome | biome: human-associated habitat; material: feces | host: Homo sapiens | place: USA | collected 2013
CGGGCATTGCTCGCCCGCGCACACGCCGTAGGGGCGGATTCCATATCCGCCCGCGCCGCCTCCCGCTAATGCCTGACAAATATGTATAGAATGAGGTAAGGAAAGCATGAAAAAGCTCCAACTCGCATCCCTGACTCTCGCTGCCCTGCTGCTGGCGGGCTGCGGTGCGTCCGCAGCGTCCACCGCCGAGAGCACGTCCGAGGCGGTCTCCACGGAAGAAACCGCCCCTGCCGCCACCGCGGCCCCGGCCTCTGCCGTCACGAAAGCCCAGGCCCCCGCTGCCGCGCTGCCGGACGGCGTATACACCGCTAAGTTCAATACCGACAGCAGTATGTTCCACGCCAACGAAGCCGTGGACGGCATGGGCACGCTGACGGTGGAAAACGGCACGATGACCTTCCACGTCAGTCTGCAGTCCCAGAAGATCGTCAACCTGTATCCGGGCATGGCCGCCGACGCCCCCGCCCACGAGAGCGACTGGCTGCAGCCTACCGTTGACACGGTGACCTACTCCGATGGCACCAGCGACGAAGTATACGGCTTTGACATCCCTGTTGCGGCTGTCGATGCCGATTTCCAGCTGGCCATCCTGGGCACCAAGGGCACCTGGTATGACCATACGGTCAGCATCTCCGATGCCGAGCCTGCGGCAGAGGATGCGGCTGCGGCAGCCGTCGAGATCCCCGCCGACGGCAGCTACACCTGCGCTGTGACGCTGGAGGGCGGCAGCGGGCGCGCCACCGTCGAAAGCCCCGCCGCGCTGACCGTGGCCGACGGCATTATGACCGCGACCATCGTCTGGAGCAGCCCGAACTATGACTATATGCTCGTTGACGGCGAAAAGTACCTGCCCGTCAACACCGACGGCAACTCGACGTTTGAGATCCCCGTTGCCGCGCTGGATACCGCGCTGGCCGTCACGGCGGACACCGTCGCCATGAGCACCCCGCACGAGATCGACTATACCCTGACCTTTGACAGCGCGACGCTGGCTGCCGCCGAATGAGGCGCGCGGCAGCTTTTGCCCTGCCCGCTCTGCTGCTGGCAGGGTGCGCGGCTGCATCCCAGGCTCCCGCGCAAACGGACGCCCTGACGATAGAAAACCGCTATCCGCTGGAATATGCGAAGCAGTTCACGGTGGATGTGTGCGCGGGCGGCTATGACCTCATCACGATTGACGGCAGCCGCTATCTCGTCGTGCCGGAGGGGGCCGCTGCGCCCGCCAATCTGGACGCAGACATCACCGTTTTGCAGCAGCCTATCCAAAATATCTACCTTGTGTCGTCGTCCGCGATGGACCCCATCATCAGCATTGGCGGGCTGGGGGCTGTGGCGCTGTCCGGCACGCAGGCCGAAAACTGGTACCTCGACGCGGCCCGCACCGCCATGGAGCAGGGCGAGATCGCCTACGCGGGCAAGTACAGTGCGCCCGATTACGAGACGATCCTGTCCGCTGACTGCGGCCTTGCCATCGAGAACACAATGATCTACCACACGCCCGAGGTGAAGGAGCAGCTTGAAAAATTCGGCGTGCCGGTCCTCGTCGAGCGCTCGAGCTACGAGAGTGACCCGCTGGCCCGGATGGAATGGGTCAAGCTGTACGGCATCCTGCTGGGCAGAACCGAGGAGGCCGAGCGCATTTTTGACGACGCTGTGCAGCGCATTGCACCGCTGCTGGACGAGGAACCCACCGGCAAGACTGCGGCGTTCTTCTCCATCACCTCAAACAATCTCGCCACGGTGCGCAAGGGCGGCGATTACGTCGCCAAGATGATCGGGCTGGCGGGCGGCAGCTACGTCTTTGCCGACCTGACCGACAGCGGCAGCAATCTGGCGACTGTCAATATCTCGCTCGAGGATTTCTACGCCGGGGCGCGTGATGCCGATGTGCTGCTCTACAACAGCACGATCGAGGGCGAGCTGCGCACAATGGATGAGCTGCTCGCCAAATGCCCGATGCTGGCCGACTTCAAGGCCGTGCAAAGCGGCAATGTCTGGTGTACGTCGCAGAGCCTTTTCCAGCAGAGCATGGAGCTGCCGGAGCTGATCCTGGATATGAACAGGGTGTTCACCGAGGATGACCCGGACGACAGCGAATTGACATTTTTGACGAAGCTGCACTGAAAATTTAACGCGGCGGCAAAAGCGGGCGCACAAAACCGTGGCGCATCCGTAGGGGTGGATTCGATATCCGCCCGCACCATTGCCGCCCGCCGCAAAGGGAACCACGCATGCACACCTCCAAACGCATGACAATTGCATACCTTGCCATGGCGGCGGCCCTGCTGGCGCTGTTTGCGCTCAACCTGTTCTGGGGCAGCGTTGCGCTCTCCCCGGCGGACATCGCGGCGGCCCTGCTGGGCCGCGGCACAAACGCGCTGGCGGCTGACATCCTGCTGCAGCTGCGTCTGCCGCGCGCCGTCATGGTCGTGCTGCTGGGGGCGGCGCTTTCGGTGGCCGGGTATCTGCTGCAAACTTTTTTTGCCAACCCGATTGCCGGGCCGTTCGTCATGGGCATTTCCAGCGGGGCCAAGCTGGCCGTGGCGCTGACGATGGTCGTCTTTTTGAACCGCGGTCTGCTCACCGGCTCACTGACGCTGATTCTGGCGGCGTTTGCCGGGGCCATGGCGGCCATGCTGTTTGTGCTGGCCGTGGCGCACCGCGTGCAGCAGATGAGCATTTTGGTTATCTGCGGCGTCATGATCGGCTACATCTGCTCGGCCGTCACCGATATTGTCGTCGCCTTCGCGCAGGATTCCAACATCGTCAACCTGCACAACTGGTCGATGGGCAGCTTCTCCGGCATGACCTGGGGCAATGTCGCCACGGCGGCGGCCATCGTTCTGCCCTGCCTGGCCGCCGCGTTTTTGCTCTCCAAGCCGATGGCCGCCTACCAGCTGGGCGAAAGCTACGCCGCCAGCGTCGGCGTGCCGGTGCGGGCGTTTTCCGTGGTGCTTGTGCTGCTGTCAAGCCTGCTGGCGGCCTGCGTCACGGCATTTGCCGGACCAATCTCCTTCGTCGGCATTGCGGTGCCGCATCTGGTAAAACATACGCTGGGCAGTGCAAAACCGCTGCGGGTGCTGCCGGGCTGCGCACTGGGCGGCGCGGCATTCTGCCTGCTGTGCGACCTGATCGCCCGCAGCCTGTTTGCACCCACCGAGCTGTCCATCAGCTCGGTCACAGCGGTGTTCGGTGCGCCGGTGGTCATCTGGCTGCTTGTGCGCCGCCACAGCAGGGAGGGCACGGTATGAGCTGTTGTGAAACGCAAAATCTCGCCGTCGGCTACGGTGCGCCGCTGCTGCGGGACATTGCCCTGCACGCCGAGCGCGGCAAAATTCTGGCGCTCATCGGTCCGAACGGCGCGGGCAAATCCACCCTTTTAAAAACGCTGGCCGGGCAGCTGGCGGCGCAGGGCGGCGCGGTGCTGCTGGACGGGCAAGACCTGACGGCCTACACCCCCAACGCCCGGGCGCGCAAGCTGGCGCTGATGCTGCCCCACACGGCCCGCACCGAGCTGACGTCCTGCTTTGAGGTCGCCGCCGCCGGGCGCTACCCCTACACCGGGCGGCTGGGCATTTTGTCCGATGCCGACAGGCAGCAGGTGCATGACGCCCTGTGCCTTGTCCGGGCGGAGGAGCTGGAGGACCGCGATTTTGCCAGGATCAGCGACGGCCAGCGCCAGCGCGTGCTGCTGGCCCGCGCGGTCTGCCAGCAGCCGGAGATTTTGCTTCTGGACGAACCAACGTCGTTTTTGGACGTAAAGGGCAAGGCGGAGCTCATGGACATCCTGCAAGTGCTGGCACATGAGAAGAATGTGGCCGTCATCGTGACGCTGCATGAGCTGGAGCTGGCCCAAAGGCTGGCCGACGCCGTTGTCTGCGTTGCGCCGTCAGGCGTGTCCGCTGTGCTGGCACCGCAGGACGCCTTTGCACAGGACAATATCTGTGCGCTGTTTGGACTGAGCACCGACCAATACGCGGTGCTGTTTGCCGGGAGCGGCGCAAAGCCGAAGGCCCAATTTGAACACTACATCCGCAGCGGGCAGCGTTTACTGCGCTGCGGCTACACCACCGGCACCTGCGCGGCGCTGGGGGCGGCGGGCGCGGCGCGGCTGCTGCTGACCGGCCACGCGCCGGAAAGCGTTGGTCTGCGCACGCCCAAGGGCATCGTCGTGGAGGTCGCACCGCAGTTCTGCCGCCTGACGGCAGACGGGGCCGCGTGCGCCATCGTCAAGGACGGCGGCGACGACATCGACGCCACGACGGGGCTGCCGGTCATTGCCGCGGTCACACTGCTGCCCGGCGCGCCGCGCACCGTTACGATTGACGGCGGGGCGGGGGTGGGCCGTGTGACAAAGCCCGGCCTCGACCAGCCCGTCGGCGCGGCGGCCATCAACCGTGTGCCGCGGCAGATGATAACCGAGGCACTTTTGCGGGAGGCGGACGCCGTCGGCTACGGCGGCGGGTTCGCGGTGGTTATCTCCATCGAAGGCGGCGAGGCTGCGGCCAAGCGCACCTTCAACCCGCATCTGGGGGTCGAGGGCGGCCTGTCGGTGCTGGGCACCAGCGGCATTGTGGAGCCGATGAGCCAGCAGGCGCTTCTGGATACGCTGCAAATCGAAATCCACCAGGCAGCGTTGAAAAGCCGCCGCCTGATTTTAGCCCCCGGCAACTACGGGCTGGACTACCTGGCCGCCAACTACCCCGTGCTGCACGAGATTCCTGTCGTCAAAATCTCAAATTTCATCGGCGAGGCGCTGGATATGGCAGCGGCGGAGCACTTCGCACAGGTGCTGCTCGTCGGGCATGTGGGCAAGCTCGTCAAGCTGGCGGGCGGCATCATGAACACCCACTCCCGCTGTGCCGACTGCCGCACGGAGCTGTTCTGCGCCCATGCGGCGCTCTGCGGCGCGGACGCGGCGACCTGCCGCGCCCTGATGGACGCCGCCACGACAGACGCCTGTCTGGACATTCTGGACGCCGCGCAGCTGCGGGAGCCGGTCATGGCCAGCCTGCTCACAGCGATCCAGCTGCATCTGGACCGCCGCGCGGCGGGGGCGTTCAAGGTCGGCGCGGTGCTGTTCTCAAACCGGAACGGCCCGCTGGGGCAGACAAAAACTGCCGATACACTGTTAAAATTGTGGAAGGAAGCCTGACATGGTACATTTTGTGGGGGCCGGTCCCGGCGCACCGGACCTGATTACCCGACGCGGCGCGGCCCTGCTGCAAACGGCGGACTGCATCATCTACGCGGGCAGCCTGGTCAACCCGGCGCTGCTGGGGCTGGCGGGGCCGGACTGCGCTATTTATAACAGCGCCGAGATGACGCTGGAGCAGGTGCTTGCCGTCATGAAAGAAAACGAAGCATCGCACAAAACCACCGTGCGCCTGCACACGGGCGACCCCTGCCTGTACGGCGCGATCCGGGAACAGATGGACGCGCTGGACGCCATGGGCATTGCCTACGACGATACGCCCGGTGTGTCGAGCTTCTGCGGTGCGGCGGCGGCGTTGAACGCCGAGTACACGCTGCCCGGCGTCAGCCAGACCGTCATCATCACCCGCATGGAGGGCCGTACCCCTGTGCCCGAAGGTGAGCGGCTGGCCGCGCTGGCCGCCCACGGGGCGACGATGGTCATTTTCCTCTCCATCGGCCTGATCGACAGGGTGCAGGATGCGCTTCTACAGGGTGCGTATACCGCCGCGACCCCTGCCGCCGTTGTCTACAAGGCGACGTGGCCGGAACAGAAAATTGTACATTGCACCGTCGGAACGCTGGCCGAAAGCACCCGCGCGGCGGGCATCACCAAGACGGCGCTCATCGTCGTCGGGGACTTTTTGGCCGCACAGTATGACCGCAGCAAGCTGTACGACCCGGCGTTCACAACGGAGTTCCGAAGGGGGACGGACCGATGACCTGCGCGTACATTGCGTTCACGGCGCGGGGACTGGCGCTGGCGCAGCAGCTGGCGGCAGCCTGCCCCGGCAGCGTGGCCCGCGGCGGTGCGGACGGCGTCCGCCTGACCGATTGGACCGCTGCGCAGTTTGCACAAAGCGACGCACTGATTTTTGTAGGAGCTGCCGGGATCGCGGTGCGGGCCATCGCGCCCCACTGCCGCAGCAAGGCTGCAGACCCCGCCGTCGTTGTGCTGGATGAGGGTGGGCGGTTCGCCATTCCGCTGCTGTCGGGGCATCTGGGCGGCGCAAACGAGCTGGCGCAGCGGCTGGCGGCGGTCTGCCATGCCGTGCCGGTCATCACGACGGCCACCGACGGACGCGGCGTTTTTGCCGTGGACGAGTGGGCCAAGCGCCAGAACTGCGCCGTGGCCGAGCCGGAGCGCATCCGCTACGTGAGCGGGGCACTGCTGGCCGGGCAGAGCGTTTGCTATGCCGCCGACTGGGCTGTTTCCGGCACGCCGCCCGCGGGTGTGGAGCCTGCCGCCGCTGACCGCGCAGATTTTGCGCTGACGCTGACCCCGACGGGTGAGGCGCTGCACCTGATCCCCCGCATTGCGGTGTTGGGTGTCGGCTGCAAGCGCGGCACGACGGCGGATAAGTTGGAAACAGCCTTTGCGGCCTTCTGCGCGGAGCACCATTTTGCCCCGCAGGGCATTGTCCGCGCAGCCAGCATTGACTTGAAAAAGGATGAGCCGGGTCTGGCGGCGTTCTGCCGGGCGCACGGCTGGAAGATGGACTTTTATACCGCCGCTGCCCTGCACACGGCTAAAGGCCGCTTTACGTCCTCCGGCTTTGTGCAGAGCATCACGGGCGTGGACAATGTCTGTGAACGCGCGGCAGTACTGGCTGCAGACGGAGTGCTGTTCATCCCGAAGTGGGCGCGGGACGGCGTGACCCTTGCCGTGGCGCTGGCCCCCTTTGCCCCGGATTGGAGATGGAAAAATGATGAACCGTAGTCTTGTGTATGTGGTGGGCCTCGGCCCGGGCGGTGCGCAGTATTTGACCGCCCAGGCGCAGACTGCCCTGCAGGCAGCCGACATGCTGTGCGGCTACACGGTCTACATCGACCTTGTGCGCCCGCTTTACCCAGATAAAGAGGTCTACACTACCGGCATGACGCGGGAGCTTGACCGCTGCCGTTGGGCGCTGGAAACGGCAAAGGGCGGCAAGACGGTGGCGCTCGTCTGCTCCGGCGACGCCGGGGTCTACGGCATGGCCAGCCCGCTGTTGGAGCTGGCGGAGCACTGCCCGGAGGTAGAGGTCGAGATCGTGCCCGGTCTGACCGCCGCTTTGAGCGGGGCCGCGGTGCTGGGTGCGCCGTTGGCACACGATTTTTGCGTGATTTCGTTGTCGGACCGGCTGACGCCGTGGGCCGTCATTGAAAAGCGGCTGACCTGTGCCGCGGCGGGGGATTTCTGTCTGGCGCTCTACAACCCGTCGTCCAAAGGCCGCGCCGACTATCTGCAAAAGGCCGTTCGCATTCTGCGGGACAACGGCAAGGGCCCGGACACGGTCTGCGGGCTGGTGCGCTGCATTGGCCGTGACGGCCAGACCGCACGGCTGCTGACGCTGGCCGAGCTGGAGGACACCGCCGTGGATATGTTCACAACGGTCTTTGTCGGCAACGCTGCAACGCAGATTTTACAGGGCAGAATGGTTACGCCAAGGGGGTATCGCGGCGTATGAATGTGGTGGTTTTCAGCGGTACAACGGAGGGGCGCAGCTTCTCCCGCGCGCTGGCGGCGCTCGGCGCGGCGGTCACGGTCTGTGTGGCGACAGAGCTGGGGGCCGAGGAGCAGGGCTGCACCGACGGTATCACGGTGCGCACCGGGCGGTTGGACGCCGAAGGAATGACGGCGCTGCTGCGCGGTGCGGCACTCTGCGTCGACGCGACCCACCCGTATGCCGCCGAGGCAACGCGCAATATCCGTGCGGCGGCAGCGACGGCGGGAGTTGAATATCACCGTCTGCTGCGCCCCGCCAGCCCCCTGCCCGCGGGCAGTGTGGTGCTGGCCGATGCCGCCCGGGCCGCCGCGTATCTGGCAGACAGACCGGGGCGCGTCCTGCTGGCGACGGGTGCCAAGGAGCTGCCCGCCTTCGCAGCGCTCGACCCGGCGCGGCTCTACCCGCGCGTCCTGCCAACGCTGGCAGGTATCGCAGCATGTGAGGCAGCGGGCATTCCGCACCGCAATATCCTTGCGATGCAGGGGCCTTTTACGAAAGAATTAAATGCGGCACTGCTGCACCAGTTCCATATCGACTATATGGTCACGAAGGACGGCGGCGCGGCGGGCGGCTTTGCCGAAAAGGCCGAGGCCGCCGCCCGGTGCGGCGTGCAGCTCATTGTGCTGCGCCGCCCGGACGACGCGGGCGAGGCCACTGACACAATTTTACAGCGATGCAGGGAGCTTTTATGAAGATCACATTGGTGGGCATGGGCAGCGGGGCGCCCGGCAGCCTGACAGCGGCGGGGCTGGAGACGCTGCGCGGAGCGGAGCTGATCATCGGCGCGCGCCGCCTGTTGGAAAACCTGCCCGAGGGCTGCACGGCAAACTGCGCAGCCCTCTATAAAACGGACGAAATTTGCGCATTGCTGCGGCAGGCAGATTGCGCGGAGACCGCGGTGGTTTTCAGCGGCGACACGGGCTTCTACTCCGGCGCGGCGGCGCTCTGCCGCGCATTGGACGACGCGGGTCTGCCGTACACGGTGCTGCCCGGCGTTTCCAGCGTGCAATTATTGGCCGCGGCGCTGGGCCGCCCGTGGCAGGGCTGGCGGCTCGTCTCCGCCCACGGCTGTGCCTGTGACCCGGTGGCCGCCTGCCGCGCAGGCGGGACAACCTTTTTCCTGACCGGCGGCAGCGAGACCCCCGCGACGCTCTGCCAACAGCTGGCGGCTGCCGGTCTGGGCGACGCTGCGGCCACGGTGGGGGAGAACCTCGGCACGCCGTCCCAGCGGCTTGTGACCGGCACGGCGCAGGAGCTGGCCGCACAGCGCTTTGCACCGCTCAGTGTCCTGCTTGTGGAAAATGTGCCCGCGCCCCTGTGCCGCACGCCCGGCCTGCCCGATGCAGCATTCATCCGCGGCAAAACGCCGATGACCAAGCAGGAGGTCCGCGCTGCCACGCTGGCCAAGCTGGCTGTGCGCCCCACAGATACCCTCTGGGATGTGGGCGCGGGCACCGGCAGCGTCAGTGTGGAGCTGGCGCTGGCCGCCCCTGCGGGCCGGGTCTGCGCTGTGGAGTGCGACGCGGAAGCCTGTGACCTTATCCGTCAGAACCGCGCAAAATTTGCGGTGCAAAATCTGTACCTTACCGAGGGCCTTGCCCCCGCCGCACTGGCAGGCTGGCCCGCGCCGGACGCTGTTTTTATCGGCGGCAGCAAGGGCAGTCTGCGGGCTGTCGTCGATGCCGCGCTGGCCGCGAACCCCGATGCACGGCTCTGTATCAGCGCCATTGCGCTGGAAACCTTACAGGAGGCCGTTGCGGCCCTGACGGCCCACGGCCTGACCGCCCAGGTCACACAAATCGCAGTCAGCCGCAGCCGGGCGGCGGGCAGCCTGCACCTGCTCATGGCGAACAACCCGGTTTTCTTGATCGCGAGGGAGTAAAAATGCTGCAATTGGTTCTGGCTGCACCCCGCTCCGGCAGTGGAAAAACAACGGCAGCCTGTGCGCTGCTGGCGGCGCTGACTGCCCGCGGGCTGACCCCCTGCGCGTTCAAGTCGGGGCCGGACTACATCGACCCGATGTTCCACCGCGCGGTGCTGGGCGTCGAAAGCCACAATCTCGACCTGTTTTTCTCTGCACCGCAGACCGCCCGCGCACTCTACGCCCGGCACGCGTCGGGGCACGGCGCGGCAATCGTCGAGGGGGCCATGGGCTACTACGACGGCCTTGGCGGTGTGACCGACACGGCCAGTGCGTGGCAGCTGGCCGATACGCTGGACCTGCCCGCACTGCTCGTTGTGCGGCCCAAGGGGGCAAGCCTGACGCTGGCGGCGGAGCTGCGCGGGCTGACGGCGTTCCGCACACCACACCATATCGCGGGAATTTTGCTCAATGATTGTACGCAAGGATTGTGCGCTCTGCTGAAGCCGATGCTCGAAAAAGAGACCGGTCTGCCCGTGGTCGGCTGCCTGCCGCCGCTGCCCGAGGCCGCGATAGAAAGCCGCCATCTCGGTCTGAAAACCGCCGCCGAGATCGACGATCTGCAGCGCAAGATACAGCTCTTATCCGATGCCGCGCAGCAAACCATCGACTGGCCGCTGCTGCACACCCTGTTTGACCGCCCCGCGCCCGCCGCTGTGCCATGCACGGTGCCCCCGCCGCGGGTGCGCCTTGCCGTGGCAAGGGACGCCGCGTTCTGCTTTACCTACGCCGAAACGCTGGAGGCACTGCGGGAAAACGGCGCGGAGCTGTGCTTTTTCAGCCCGCTGGCCGACACGGCTCTGCCGGATAACATCGGCGGGCTTTACCTGCCGGGCGGCTACCCCGAGCTGTACGCCGCCCGGCTGGCCGCGAACTCCCCTCTGCGCGCCGCCGTAAAAAGCGCCGTGCAGGGCGGCCTGCCCACCGTGGCCGAGTGCGGTGGCTTTTTGTACCTGGGCCGGACATTACAGGACGCCGACGGCACGCCCTACCCGATGGTAGGCGTGCTGCCCGGGCAGGGCTTCAAGGTCGGGCGGCTTGTGCGGTTCGGCTACGCCCGCCTGACCGCCCGCGCCGACAGTATGCTGTTCCGCGCGGGGGAGACCCTGCCCGTCCACGAGTTCCACCACTGGGATTCCACTGAAAACGGCGATGCGTTCACCGCTGCCAAGGCAAACGGGCGGCAGTGGGCGTGCAGCTTTGCGAATGCACGTCTCTACGCTGGTTTTCCGCATCTCTACTGGGCAGGTACGCCGCTGCCGAAGCGCTTTGCGGCTGCAGCCGAACATTATATAAAGGAAACATCATGACCGAAAACGAACTGAAAAACCTGCTTGCAGCCGTTACCCCGCCGGACGAGGCCGCCCGCGCCGCAGCCCACGCCCACTGGGCTGCGCTGGCAAAGCCTTTGGGCGGATTGGGTCGGCTGGAAGCCATGGTCGAGGACGCCGCCGCGCTGACCGGCGACCCCGTGCCGGATGTCAGCCGCCGCGCGGTGCTGGTGCTCTGCGCGGACAACGGCGTTGTGGCGCAGGGCGTCAGCCAGACCGATGCCTCCGTGACCCGCGCTGTGCTCGAAAACCTGACCGCCCACCGCACCAGCGTCTGCCGTATGGCCGCCGCGGCCCACTGCGACGTCGTGCCCGTCGATATGGGCATTGCGGGCGCACCCGTGCCCGGCGCGGCGGATTGCCGCATTGCTGCGGGCACGGCTGACTTTACCACCGGCCCGGCTATGACCCGCGCACAGGCCGTGCAGGCCATCGCCGCGGGCATCGCGCTGGTGCGCACGCAGAAGCAGAACGGCGCACAGCTGCTGGCGACGGGGGAAATGGGCATCGGCAACACAACGACGTCCAGCGCCGTGGCCAGCGTGCTGCTGGGCCGCCCTGTGACCGAGATGACCGGGCGCGGCGCGGGACTTTCCGACGCAGGACTGCACCGCAAAATAGATGCGATCCAACGCGGCATTGCCCGCAACCACCCCGACGCCGCGGACCCGCTGGGGGTGCTGGCGGCGCTGGGCGGCTTTGATATTGCCGGGCTGTGCGGCGTGTTTCTGGGCGGTGCGCTCGAAAGGCTGCCCATCGTGATGGACGGATTCATCAGCGGCGTGGCGGCGCTGTGCGC
>OLHE01002202.1_pt1 | contig 11704 bp, 11 predicted proteins | sample 1605821 | NCBI WGS metagenome assembly OLHE01 (sample SAMN03283250) | human gut metagenome | biome: human-associated habitat; material: feces | host: Homo sapiens | place: USA | collected 2013
GGGCCGACACGCCCGGACGTTCCGGCGGCAAAGGCAGCGGTTCCGGTGAGCTTGCCATGGATTTTGCCTGTGACGCGGACTATCTGACCGCAGCTTTTCAGCAGGCTTACCACATCGACCTTACGGCAGAGCGCATCCACTGGTGGCGGTTTCTGGCTCTGCTGCGGGGACTGCCGGAGGAAACCACCATGGCGAAGATCATGTCCTGGCGCACGATGGACACCTCCGGCATGGAGGGCAGGCAGCGCCAGCAGTACGAGGACCTGAAGGAGACCTTTGCTCTGCCCAAAGAACTGCGGCACACCCGGACGGCAGTCACGGTGGCCGACCACAATGCCGCCTTCCTGCAGCGGCTCAGGCATGGCGATGATGAGGAGGTGAGCGCCCCCAATGGCTGATTTCAGTATTACGGGTGATGTCCGGCTGAACAGCGACCCGGCAGAGCAGAGCGTCAATAAATGGACGGTAGCCGCCGGGCAGATGATCGCCGATTTCGCGCGGAAAGCCGCCGATGCCCTGATGAGCGTGGTGAAGAGCGGTCTGTCCTACAACCGGGACATGGAGAGCTACCTCACCAATTTCAAGGTCATGCTGGGTGACGAACAGCTTGCCGCCGAAAAGCTGGAAGAGATCCGCAAAATGGCAGCATCCACACCCTTCACCCTGTCTGATCTGACTGAGGGCACCCAGACCCTGCTGCAATTCGACATTGCGGCAGACGACACCACCAATGTGCTGCAGATGCTGGGCGACATTTCTCTGGGCAACGCAGACAAGATGCAGACCCTTGTCCGGGCCTATGGCAAGATGTCCAGCGCCCAGAAGGTCACGCTGGAAAACGTGAACATGATGATCGACGCGGGCTTCAACCCGCTCAATCAGATCTGTGAGGCCACCGGTGAATCCATGTCCGACCTGTATAAGCGCATCTCGGACGGCAAGGTGGGCTTTGAGGAATTGCAGGCCGCTGTGGAAGCCGCCACCAGTCAGGGCGGGCAGTTCTACAACGGTATGCTGGAGGCCAGCCAGACCTTCAACGGGCGACTGTCTACCCTGCAGGACAACGTGGCTGCCCTTACCGGCAAACTGACTGACGGCCTGTTCTCGGCTCTCGGCGACCTCATCGTCAAGGCCAACGAGCTGGTGGTCTCCATCACGGAGGATGACCAGAAGCTGGCCAAACTGAAAGACACCATTGGTCTGGTCATTACCGTCGTTACCTCTGTCGGCGTGGCATTTCTGACCTACAAAGGCTACCTGACCGCCACCTCTGCCGCCACTGTAGTACAGACGGCAGCCACCACAGCCCTTGCCGCTGCACATAAGGCTGCCGAAAGTGGGGTAACCGGTCTAGCTGTAGCACAGGCCGGATTGAACGCTGTCCTGAAAGCCAATCCCATCGGGCTTGTAGTTTCAGTTCTGGCCGCTCTGGCAACGGCCCTTGTGACTGCCTATCAGACCAGTGAGACCTTCCGGAACATCGTGAACGGGGCCTTTCAGGCTGTGGCGAACATCGCAAAGAGCGCCATTGGGGCGGCCATCGGCTGGCTTGACAAGCTCAGTTACAAGCTGAACAGCTTTCTCGGGAAGGATGGGTATACCGGCTTTTCCAGCTACGATGACTACAAAGCAGACAAGGATGCACAGGCTGCAGCGGCCACTTCCAAAGCCAACCGGGAGGCCCGGCACAAGGCAGCCCAGGCCGAGCAAGGCATCAGCACCAAGAGCTGGACGGAACTGCAAGAAGAGGCCAAAGCTGCACAAAAGACCACTGAGCAAGCGGCCAGTGCTGTTTCCGCATCCTCGAAAAAGGCCAGTTCTTCCGCCAAAAAGGCTGCATCTGAGGTAGTGAACTCCATTACCTCCACCAGCACGCAGATTGAGAACGGGGTCACCCGTACCACCGAAACGGTCCATGAGACCCTGAAAAACGGCACGAAACAGCAGAAGCAGACCGTCACCGAAACCAGCCGTCAGATGGTGGACGGGGTCCTCTCGGACGTTAAGACCATCACCACTACAGCGGCAGATGGCACAAAGAAGGTCACGCAGAGCATCGAAGCCGTCCGTGACGTAGTTTCTACGGTCACCGCGACCCAGACCGCCCTTGTGGACGGGGCCAAGGTCACCACCCAGACCACCACCGAGACGCTGGCAGATGGCAGTGAGCAGGTCAAGCGGGTCATCACCAGCACCGGCACTGAGGTCATCGAGGGCGTGCAGCACACGGTCAAGACCGTGACCACCATCGCCGCCGACGGCACACAGACTGTGGCAAAAACCATCGAGGATGCCGGGCCCCAGTACGGCAGCGTGGGTGAGCTGCTGACCACCCAGTTCCGCACCAAGCTCACCGAGGGCTGGGCGCAGATTCAGTCCGACATCCAGACGGATGCGCTGGGGGCCATCGAAACGCTGGCAACGGCCCTCAAGGACGGTGACCTCGAAAGCCTGGGCCTGTGGGCCGCTTCCTACTTCTGGCAGGCCTGCACCAAGGAGCAGCAGAGCCAGATTCAGGCCGTAGCCATGGGGGCTCTGAATCAACTGGGCAGCGCCCTTTCCGGCGTGTTCGGGAACCTCTCTCAGCTGGCCATGGGTCTGGTGGCGCAGTTCGTGCCCGCCGCAGCCGGCGCAACCACGAGCCAGATCGCCCTGAACACCGCCATGGACGCAAACCCCATCCTCTTCGTCATCTCCCTCATCGGGATGCTGGTGGGTGCCCTGCTGAACTTCTCCGGCAAAAACAAGGATGTGGCCAACGCTTTCCAGAATGTCTGGGCGGGCGTTGAGGACTTTATGAGCTACATCTTCGAGGGCCTGATGCGCATCGTGGCAGCGGGCATCGAGGGCTTTATCATCCTCATCAACGGCCTCATCGGCGCGTATAACAGTGTCGCGTGGCTCTATGGCGGCACCATAGACTACATCAGCAATCCGGCCTGGGACTACGCCAACAAGATCGCTGCCGACCGCAAGGCCCGGCAGGAGGCGCGGAAAAAGCAGCAGGAAGCTGCCAACCACCCCAGCAGCTCCGGCACCTCCCAAAAGGTCATTGAGAGCATGACCGACACCAGCAAGACCACCAGAGCAGACGGCAGCACCGTGACCACCAAAGTACTCACCGAAAAGCTGCAGGATGAGACCGGTAAGATCACCCAGCGGGTAACCAAGACCGTCACCGAGGCAGGCACAAAGCTGGTGGACGGCGTGGAGCGCTCCTACAAGACCGTGACCACCTATGTGGACGGCATCCAGACAAAGGTGGAGCGCAGTCTGGATGACATCAAGGCCAGCAGCTCCACCACACCGACGGCCCCCACCCCGGACAAAGACCTGACCGACGCTGTGGAGGCTAACACTGAGGCCCTGCTGGCCGCAAACGCAAAGCTGGCCGAGATGGTGCGGCAGGCCAACACGCTGGTGCTGTCGGACAACATGGCCATCAGCCGGTCTGTGGCCGCATCCGGCACGGCACAGGTGGCCGCAGCCGCCAACCAGTACCACCGGGAGGGCGACACCAACATCACCCAGAACATTTACAGCAAGGCCCAGACGGCGGCAGACCTCCAGCGGGAAGCACGCTGGGAAGCCGACCGGGCCAAGGCCCAGAAACGATGAAAGGAGGGCTCCACAATGCCATTTCGCAAAGACCATTTGCAGCTGGTCACGGATGCCGGGGCCACTCTCGACATCGGGTGGGACTACGGCACGCCCTACTCCCTCGACCCCATCAACGGCGTGGATGTAAATCTGCAAAAGGCGCAGGGAGTGAACCAGATCGGCGAAACGGTGGAGCGCCAGAGCGTGGCTGGGGTGAGCCGTGAACTCATCATCCACTGCCACAGCCCCCACGGCGACGCAGATGCCGCCCTGCTTCTGGAAAAGCTGACTTTCTTCACCAGCGGCACAATGTATCTTGTGGATAAATTCTTCTGCCGTTTTGTGCTTTCCAAGACCCCCTACACAAAGAGCATCCACCCCTACCCGGTGCTGGATGTCATGCTCTTCTGCCCGAAACCCTTCTGGTACGACCTGACCGCCCAGAGCTTCTGCATCAACGGCTTTGTGCCATCGTTCAGGCTGCCTATCAATTACAGCACGCCTCACCGGTTCGGCGTGCGCACCTCCATCGGTTGGCTGAATGCCTGTAATCCCGGTGCGCTGGCGGTGCCCTTCACGGCCACCCTCAAGAGCGACGGTGCGGTGGTCAACCCGTGCGTGCTGAACCTCGTCACGGGCCAGAGCATCCGCATCCTGACCACCTTGACCCCCGGGCAGGTCATCGAGATCTACCGCACCACCACCGACAAGCTGGCTGTCAAGCGGACAGAGGACGGCACGGAGGAGAACATCTTCTCCCTGCTAGATGAAGATTCTGACCTGCTGGAGCTGGCCCCCGGAGACAACCTGCTCAAGGCCACCGCCGACAGCGGCGAGACCAGCCTGCAGGTGACAGTGCGCTTTTATCCCATGGTAAGCGGTATTCTGCCGGAGGTGATCTCGTGACACTGGACGTTTTGGATGAGCTGACCCTCGCCCGGCTGGGCCGGGTGGAGGTGTGGGTGAGCCTTTACTGGGACGAGCCTTACAACACCGAGGGCGAGTTCACGTTAGAGGTGCGCCCCACCGAGGAGAACCTGTCCCTGCTCCGGGAGGGCCGCTGGCTGCGCCGCAGTGACAGCGATGTGCCCATGCGCATCTGCCACCGGAGCAACGAGAATCAGGACAGCAACTTAGTGGTCACCGGCTTCCCGGGGACGTGGATCTTCACCAAGCGGGCCTGCACCAGCATCGTGAAGAATGAGACCGCCGAAGCCGCCATGCGCAGACTGGTCAGCGCAATGCAGCCTTGGCCAAAGCTGGAGCTGGGTGCTGCTGTGGGCTTTGACACCACCTACACTGCACAGACCTCCGGCGGCAGCATCATGGACTACCTGATGACCATCGGCGCGGCTTGTGATCTGGGCTTCCGGGTGCGGCTCAGTGGTAAAAACGACCAGAAAAAACTACTGTTCGAGGTCTACCGACCCACCGCTGACCCAAACAACAGGTTCAGCACAAAGTGGGGCAACCTGCAGCAGGCCGCCTGGGCCTTTGGCGACAGCGACTACGCCAACGTTGCCGTGGTGCAGGGTGCTGGCGAGGGCGAGGCCCGCGCCACCGTCACCGTGGGCCTGACGGATGCCACCGGGGCCGACCGGCGGGAGCTTTACGTCGATGCCCGGGATGTGCAGCCGGACGAGGAAAAGGGCGAGACCACCAAAAGCCAAGCCTACCTCGAACGGCTCATGGCCCGGGGCACCAACAAGCTGTTGGAACAGCTCCGCACCGGAAGCATCGAGCTGACTATCGATGCCGAGGGCCTTTCTCCCGGTGACGTTGCCTTTTGCACCATCCCGGAGCTGGGCTACAAGGCCACTGTCCGGGTGGCCGATGTCATCACCCAAAGCCAGAGCGACAGCACCACCCGCACCGTGCGGCTGGGTACGCCGGTCTGGCGCAAGCTGTAAGGAGATGATCTTTTGAGCAAAATCGTTTTATACCCTGCAAACGGGTTCGACTTCGATGCCACAGACGTGGCGGCCTACCTTGCGGGCCTCACCAGCGGCGTGTTCAGCGGAGATGAGGACTTCCCGGTGACAGCCGCAGGCGGGCTGAAGGTCACCGTGGGGGCGGGCCGTGGCTGGGTGCACCCCAGCCGCTTCACCGGCTACTCCATCACCAAGCGGGAGGCCGACACCCTGACCATGCCGCTGGCCGACCCGTCTCTCCCCCGTATCGACCGCATCGTCATGCGATATGATGCCGGTGCCAGAGCCGCCAGCCTGCAGGTGCTGCAGGGCACGGCATCCAGCACACCCACGGCCCCCACCATCTCCCGCACCGAGCTGATCTACGACCTCTGCCTTGCCGAGATCACCCGCCCGGCAGCGGCTGCAAGCATCACCACGGGCCAGATCACCGACACCCGGCTGGATGAAAAGCTCTGCGGCATCGTGCGAGACGGTGTGACCGGCATCCCCACCGACGAGCTGCTGGCCGCTGCCAGGGAGCGCATCAGCGCACTGGAGGAGAAAGCTACCAGCAGTGCCGCTGCCGCCAAGGACAGCGCGGAGGCAGCCAAGAGCAGCGAGACCAAGTCCGCCGCCAGCGAGAAGGCAGCCAAGACCAGTGAGACCGCCGCCAAGCGGGCCCTGCAGGACACAGAGACGGAGCACACTGCCGCCTTGCAGGCCATCGCACAGGCCCGCACCACGGCCCTGAACGACGTGGCCAACTCCACCAAGACGGCCACCATTGCGGCAAACACCGCCACCCAGCAGGCCACCGCCGCTGCGGGGAGCGCTTCTGCCGCCGCCACCAAGGCCGGGGAGGCATCCACCAGTGCGGGGGTGGCAAAGGCCGATGCTGACCGGGCAGAGAAAGCCAGCACCAACGCGGCCAATGCGGCAATGAAAGCATTGAAAGAAGCCGCTGCGTCTGGAGCGTTCAAGGGTGATCCCGGTGCACAGGGGCCGCAGGGGCCGTCAGGGACGATCATCCGTGCGTATGATATTTCGCTTGCCGCTTCCGGTTGGAAAGCCACATCAGATTCCAGTGCAAAATCTGCCGGGCTGGCGTATCAGTACGATGCCAGCGTCAGCGGATGCACGTCGGCATTGGAACCGAGTGCAACCATCCGTCTGGAAAGTGTTGCTGTGGCCCAGAAAGCAGGATTGGGCAGCATCTGCCAGTCTGAATCTGGATACTGCCGGTTCTATGCGGCAAAAGTGCCCTCTGCGGCAATTTCGCTGCGGCTGCTTTTGATGGAACGGATACCGACATAAGAAGGGAGACTCTGAAATGGCAATTGGCGCAGTAGGCGGCGTACCTGCGGCGGACTATGTGCCGCCCGTGGGCATCATCCTGACGATGGGCGTAAGCACCAGCCCGGCGGAGCTCTACCCCGGCACCACCTGGGCCCGCATCAAGGACCGGTTTTTGTGGGGCGCATCGGAGACGCACCCTTTGGGCGAGACCGGCGGCAGCGCCACCCACACCCTGACCGTGAACGAGATGCCCGCCCATACCCACAGCGCCTCCCTCTATGAGGCCGGGGTGCATACACATACGATTTCGATTTTGGACGGCAGCTCAATGAACTTCGGCAGCAGCAGCTACCAAAATGCATATCTGAGCGGAAGCAAAAAAGTTACAACGTCTTCTGCCGGAGCGCACACCCACACAGTGACGCTAAGTGCGACCGGCTCGGGCAAGGCCTTTAACATAATGAACCCTTATGCTGCTAAAAATGTTTGGCGGCGAGTCAGCTAGGAGGTGAACACGGATGATTGGGACCGTGAAAGGCATTGGCGGAAGTGCCTGGATCCCGCACGTAGGATACGTCTGGAAGAGTGCTGATCCGACCAGCCCGGCGGAGCTGTACCAAGGGACTACTTGGGCTAAGATCAAGGACAGGACTATCCTTGCCGCCGGTGACACTTACACCACCGGAGCGACCGGCGGCAGCGCTACCCACACTCTGACCGTAGACGAGATACCGTCTCACTCTCACACAGGCAGTACATCCAGCGCCGGAGCACACACACATACGGTATACTCCGGAAGAACCGAGCTTTATGGCGGAGGAGAGTACGGAAGCTACTACCCATATTCGGGTGACTCGACCACGTCGTCCGCCGGAACCCATACTCACACGGTGACGGTAGGCAGCACAGGAAGCAGCAACGCTTTTAGTATCATGATGCCCTATGTTGTGCGGTATATGTGGGAGCGCATTGGATAGGAGGTGACTCTATGACAGGAGCAGTGATTTATAACATCAACTCCGGCTGGGTGCCGCCGGTGGACTATGTGTTGGAGGTCTATGATGATACCAGCCCTGCGGTGATGTATGCCGACACTATCTGGATGCAGCTGAAAGACTGTATCATCATCGCCGCCGGTGACATCTATACCGCAGGAGCGACCGGTGGCAGCAAAACAGTGACCTTGACCACGACACAGCTGCCAAGTCACTCCCACAGTGGCAGCTGCGGAAGTGCCGGTTGGCACTCGCATACGGCAACCGTCTCAAAGGTCAAAAACGAGTATGGGGGAGCCTACCAGCAAAGTGATAGCTATGGTTCTTATAAGAGTGGCTGGGAAAATGAAACCACATCCTCTGCCGGAGCGCACACCCACACAGTGACCGTAGGGCCCACCGGCGGAGGCAAAGCTTTTAGCCTGATGAACCCCTATGTGGCCGTGAACGTATGGCAGAGAGTAGGATAACCCTCTCAGCCTCGCATTCGCTCTCCAGTTCCCCAAAGGAAGAACCTTTTGCAGAAAGGACAAGTATGAAAATCATTGACGAAAACGGCGTTGAGCTAACCGAAGCACCTGACCTGACACTGGGCCGGCTGGTGGATGACGTGGAGATCGTGCACCATGACGCGATTGCTGGAGTTCAGCAGGTCAGCCATTACGTCCCTATCGAACATCTTGCCAATGGCAGCACCATCGTAGAAGAGGTTATCGATGTTCCCAGTGTTGACCCTCAGCCCGCCTGGGATGAGACAGTGCCAATCCAGCGGTATATCAAGTACACGCAGGACGAACTGGACGAACAGGCCCGGCAGCAGGAGCATGAGACCAAGATGGCGCAGATGCCGGAAACGGTGGAACAGCTCAAGGCAGAAAACGAGGCCCTGCGGAAATCCTTCACTACGATGGAGAGCGCCCAGGCAGATGCCGATGCGCTGAACGTTGACCAGGCCTACCGGCTGACCCTGCTGGAGCTGGGGATCACTGAGTAAAACCCTCTGCCAAGAGGATGATAACATTTTAAGATGGGGCACTGCCCCGGAAAGGACAAACCTATGTTGTACCGTACCTGTAAACGCATGATCGAACGCGGCAATCTGGAGGGCATGAGCACCAAGCTGGACGTTTTCTATGCCGCAAGCAAGTTGACTGATGACGAGTACAAGGAGCTGACCGAGCTGCTGGCCGAGAAGGAGGCGCAGAATGCCCAGAACAATTCTTGACGTTTCCCGCTGGCAAGGCAGCATTGACTGGGACGCGGTGAAGCGCAGCGGCCTTATCTCCGGCGTGATGATCCGGGCCATGGGCAACAGCAAAGAGGGCAAACCCAGCAAGCCATACATCGACCCCTTCTTTGCCCGCAACTACGCCGAGTGCCAGCGCCTGGGCATCCCGGTGGGCGTGTACGGCTACTTCAAGGCCACCACCAAAGCACAGGCCGACAAGGAGCTGGCCCTGTTCAAGCAGGCGCTGGGCGGCAAAGCCTTCCAGCTGCCGGTGGCTGTGGACATCGAGGACAAGCTGCAGGCGGCTTTGAGCAAGTCTGCCCTGACCGACATTGTGGCCCACTGCCTGAGCGTGGTGGAGAGCTGGGGCGTATACGCCATGCTCTACACCGGCCTGAACTTCGGCCAAACTAATTTGTACATGAGCGGCGCGGCCCTCAAGCCTTACGACGTATGGCTGGCAGCCTATCGCACCAAGAAGCCTACCCCTGACTGGCCCTTCGGGATGTGGCAGTACACCAGCAGCGGCAAGATTCCCGGCATCGCCAAGGGCGCAGACCTGAGCGTGGCATACAAAGACTATACTGCCATCATCCAGCGGGCCGGGCTGGGCAAAGTGAAAGGAGAATGACAATGAAAAATGAGATTTGTGCGGCCATCGGCATTGTGGGTGGGGCCATTGCCAGCCTGCTGGGCGGCTGGGACACGGCGCTGCAGACGCTTATCATCTTTATGGCGATCGACTACATCACCGGCCTGATCGTGGCGGGGGTGTTCCACACCAGTCCCAAGACCAAAACTGGCACCCTTGAGAGCCGGGCAGGCTGGAAGGGCCTGTGCCGCAAGGGTGTGAGCCTGCTGGTGGTACTGGTGGCCTGCAGGCTGGATGCTGTCATCGGGTCGAACTTTATTCGGGACACCGTTGTCATTGCGTTTGTATGCAATGAGACTATCAGTATCGTGGAGAATGCCGGACTGATGGGTGTGCCCATCCCGGCGGCGCTGACTCGTGCTGTGGACGTGCTGAAGCAGCGGGCGGAAGAAAAGAACGGCAGCTGACAACGGCCCCGGGGAGCCTGATGGTTCCTCGGGGCTGTTTTCTTTTGGCATGTTTCGGCATATTCCGACGCATTCCGCATTATCCGGCACATTCTGACATTTTCCGGTTAAAGTTGGATGGAAAGGATGTGCAAACAATGCCCGATGTGAAAATTACGGACTCCCCTGCCCAGCTGGATCAAATTCTTAGGCCTCTGGGAATCACCCGGAGCTCAAAGAATTACCGTGTTCTCTGCGACTGCGTGGCTCTGATCTGTGAGCAGGAGGATCGGCTGGAAGCCGTACAGAAGGAGATCTATATCCCCATCTCAGACCAGCGGCACTGCAAGTGGTCCGCCATTCAGAGCGCCGTCCGGCGTGCAGCAGAAAAGGCCTGGGCGCTGAACCCCGAGGGCGTTCAGCAATTGGCTGGCTACCCGCTGACCGGCGCACCCAGCGCGGTGCAGTTCCTGGAGATGCTTTACAATGCCGTGGTGAGAGGGTAACGAAAAGGCTGCCATGCAAGTGTGATGCGTGGCAGCCTTTTTTTGCTTGATTTTCGCATAGTTTCCCGCAAAAGTGGGTTTGACTGTGGGTTATAGCAAAAGAAAAACACCCAGAAACTTACGTCTCTAGGTGTTTTATCTTGGTGGGCGCGGGTGGATTCGAACCACCGAAGCTGAAAAGCAGCAGATTTACAGTCTGTCCCCATTGGCCACTCGGGAACACGCCCATATCCTATTTGCAGTCATCGCTGACTGCCTGTATATTTTATCATCTGAAGTGGCATTTGTCAACTACTTTTTCCACGGATTTTCTCTTTTTCTGTCGTTCTCTATTTTCCTGCGTTTTACCGCAATAAAAGCACTTCCTATAACAGCAAAAGACCCCAAAACGTTTTCCGTTTTGAGGTCTTTTTGGAGCTGGTGACAGGAGTTGAACCTGCAACCCACTGATTACAAATCAGTTGCGCTGCCATTGCGCCACACTAGCATCGGTTACCTAGATAGTATACCACCAGCGGGCGGGTTTGGCAAGGCTTGATTTCTGATTCTACGGTTATTCCACGGTCACGCTCTTGGCGAGATTGCGAGGTTTATCCACATCACAGCCGCGCAGAACAGCCATATAGTAGGCAAACAGCTGCAGCGGAACGATGAGCTGCAGGGGCATCAGCAGGTCATCGTAGTCATCCAGACGCACCACATAGTCGGCCACGCCATCGGGCACCACGGCATCCTGGGTGGTGAAGAGCAGGACTTTTGCGCCGCGGCTCTTGGTCTCCTTGGCGTTGGAGATGGTCTTTTCGTAGACCTGCTTCTGGGTGGCAAGGGCGATCACCGGCACGCCGTCTGTCACCAGACTGATGGTGCCATGCTTGAGTTCACCCGCCGCATAGGCATCCGAGTGGACATAGCTGATCTCCTTCAGCTTCAGGCTGCCCTCCAGCGAGAGCGAATAGTCGAACCCGCGGCCGATGAAGAAACAGCTCTGGGTATTGACGAAACGGCTGGCCAGATACTTGATCTGCTCACAATCGGCCAGGCGGGGCTTGATGACTTCCCCAGCCCGGAGCAGCTCTGCCGTCAGGCGGCGGATCTCGGCATCGGTCTGCATTCCCCGGGCGTAAGCCA
>OLHE01002203.1_pt1 | contig 11701 bp, 8 predicted proteins | sample 1605821 | NCBI WGS metagenome assembly OLHE01 (sample SAMN03283250) | human gut metagenome | biome: human-associated habitat; material: feces | host: Homo sapiens | place: USA | collected 2013
CCCGACATTATCGAGCATTTTGGCAACGCAGATGCCGTGCCGCAGCTGCCGGAGCAGTGCTTAAGCCGCAAGGCGGGAACTGTGCGGTGTTGCCTTTTATCTTCTTGATTTCTTCTTTCTTCAATTTTTCCAATTTCCGCATTTCTTATTTTCACACTCTTTTCGTTTCTATTTCGCCATTCCCCCTTTCCAAATAAAAACAGCAGCACACCGGCTTCCCTATTTCCCGGGAAACGGTGTGCTGCTGTTTTATTGCGTTATCGTATTTAATTTTTTTTTATAGCAAAATACCAGCTGAAACGTGAAAGTCAAAACTTGATTCAATCAGCCAAAAATCTGTTTGGCGTAATCGGCGCTGGCTTTGGCGTCCTTGGCATAAAAATCGGCACCGATCTGTTCGGCGTATGCCTTGGTCAGCACAGCGCCGCCCACCATGACCTTGCAGGGCAGGTTGGCCGCGTGCAGGGCTTCGATGGTGGCCTGCATGTTGGGCACGGTGGTGGTCATCAGGGCCGAAAGCCCCACCAGCGGCGCACCGGTCTGGCGCACGGCTTCCACCACGCGCTCCGGCGGCACATCACGGCCCAGATCCAGCACGTCATAGCCATAGTTTTCCAAAATTACGCGCACAATGTTTTTGCCAATATCGTGTACGTCACCTTTTACGGTGGCGATCACAATACGGCCTTTGCTTTCACCCTGGCTGCCGCTGGCGGCAATGGCGGTTTTGATCACTTCAAAAGCAGCCTGGGTCGCCGTGGCGGATTGCAGCAGCTGCGGCAAAAAGATGGAGCCTTTTTCAAAGGCATCGCCCACCACATCCAGCGCGGGGATCAGCGTTTCGTTCACCACCTGCAAAGGCTCGCGGGTTTTCAGGGCTTCCTCTGCAGCGGCGCGGGCTTCGTTTTTCAGGCCGCGGCGCACGGCTTCAAACAGAGCATCGGCCCCTGCTGCACCGCCCGCCGGGGCGGCGGCATCAGTTTTTGCCACCTGGGAGGTCTGCACCTGCACATTGGCATAGGCGGCAACGTAATCATTGCACTTTTCGTCCTGGCTGGTCAGCACACGGTAGGCGCGCACGGCGGCCATCATTTCCGGCGTGTTGGGGTTCATGATGGCAAGGTCCAGCCCGGCCTGCATGGCCAACGTCAGGAAAGTGGTATTCATGTATCCGCGGCAGGGCAAACCAAAGCTGATGTTGGAAACACCCAGCACGGTGCGCACGCCCAGTTCCTTTTTGCACATGGTAATGGCTTTCAGGGTTTCGGCAGCGGCGCTCTGCTCGGCAGAAACCGTCAGCGTCAGGCAGTCGATGTAAACATCCCCGCGGGGAATGCCGATAGCATCCGTTGCGGCCACAATGCGCTTGGCAACCTCAAAGCGGCCCTCTGCCGTTTTGGGAATGCCGTGTTCATCCAGTGCCAGACCAACCACGGCGGCGCCGTACTTTTTACACAGGGGCAGAATGCTGTCCAGTACCTTCTGCTCGCCGTTGACCGAGTTGACGATCGGCTTGCCGTTATAAATGCGCAGCGCGCGGGCCAAAGCATCTTTGTTGGAAGAATCCAGCTGCAATGGCAGGTCGGTGATGGATTGCAGCTCCCGCACCAGCATTTCCAGCGTGGCGGGTTCGTCAATATCCGGCAGACCGGCGTTCACGTCCAGCAGCTCGGCACCGGCTTCGGCCTGGGCTACGGCCTGGGCGCAGGCATAGGCGCTGTCGCCCTCCCGCAGGGCCTGCTGCAAGCGCTTTTTGCCGGTGGGGTTGATGCGCTCGCCCACCACGGTAATGCCGTTTACCTCCACGCAGCGCACGGGGGTACACAGGCGGCTGCGCACAATAGGGGTTTTGGCGGCGGGGGTTTTATCCTGGGTCAGCTCTTTCAGCAGGCGGATGGATTCCGGCTCAGAGCCGCAGCAGCCGCCCAGCATGGAAATTCCAGTGGGCAGGTAGGCGGCCATCTCAGCGGCAAACTCCGCCGGGGTGATATCATAGCTGCCGTCCAGGTTCGGCAGGCCCGCATTGGGCTTAACAAACACCGGCATACCGGCGGGCACCACACGGCAGAGCCGCTGAGCAAAGGGCAGGATTTCCTTGGGGCCCAGCGAGCAGTTGATGCCCACGGCGTCCGCACCAAGGCCGGCGGCGGTAATGCCGTAGCTTTCCACTGTGCAGCCGGTAAAGGTACGGCCACGGGCCTCAAAGCTCATCGAGGTAAACACCGGCAGGTCACAGTTTTCCTTTGCGGCCAGGATGGCGGCTTTCAGCTCATACAGGTCGGTCATTGTTTCCAGAAAGACGAGGTCTGCCCCGGCTGCGGCACCGGCGCGCACCATCTCAGCAAACTGGGCGCAGGCATCCTCAAACGGCAGGGTACCGGCCGGGGCCAGCAGCTCGCCGATGGGGCCGATATCCAGTGCCACCAGGGCACCGGTTTCCTGCGCGGCGGTCCGGGCACATGCGATGGACGCTTCGATCACCTGCTGCACAGTATAGCCGGTTCCCTTCAATTTACGAGGGTTGGCGCCAAAGGTGTTTGCCAGCAGGATATCCGCCCCGGCGCGGGCATAGTCCCGGTGGACGGCAGTGAGCACATCCGGCATGATAAAGGCGGCCAGTTCCGGCTTTTGTTCTGTGGTCAGGCCGCGCAGCTGCAGCTGGGTGCCCATGGCGCCATCCAGCATAATAAAGCGGCGGCGGGCAAATACTTCCTCAATTTTCACAGGTGGTTCCCCTCTTTCTGTATTCGCACTTTTCGCGCAGCAGGCAGTGCCCGCACCCGGCGCGGGCCCCCGTTACCGGGTGGTTCGCCACGCCAAGGATGGCTGTTACGCTTTTGCGCGGGGTCAGCAGATTTTCCGGCGTGACCGCCATGCCAAGGCCGCGCACGGTATCCAGCGCAATGGCAAACGGCTGCTGCAAAGTCAGCGGGCAGTCCCCATAGCCGGGGGAAAAACGCCCCGTCAGGTAGTGCCCCTGCGCCTGCACGCTGGTGCGGATCTCGGCTTCCAGCGCGTTGCACAGCTCTTCCATCACAGCGGAAGCCATCGCATCCACCACAGCGGCCAGGGCAATATCCGTCAGCTCCAGGCGGCGCATTAGGGTATCAGCCCCGCTGCCAAGGGTAACGGCCATCAGCACCATGGCATCGCAGCCGCGCAGGTGGCGGGCAATATCATTCCCGGCGTTCTGCAGCGGCAGGGCGGTCAGCGGCAGCTGTTTCCACACGCCGCGCGGGGTGGCGGCGGCGCGCAGGGCGTCCTCGGCTTTTTGCAGCAGCACCTGGGATGCAGCATCCGGCTGCCAGCCCCCTGCCCCAAGGTAGCGAAGGGTTTCGGCGCGGGTATCGTTTTGCGGGTAGGCTAATTGCACAGCGTTTCACTCCCCCTCTATGGGGCCAACAGGCCGATTACAGCAGGTCCTTGATGCCCTCATACACAGCGGCGGCAACCTTGGCGTCATTCATGGCATACAGGTGCACACCGTCCGCGCCGCCCTCGATCAGATCTCGCAGCTGCTGCACGGCATAGTCAATACCGGCAGCATACAGGCTTTCGGGGTCGTCCTGGTAGCGGGAAATCATGCGGGTAAACTCCGAAGGCAGGCTGGCGCTGGAAAGTGCCACCGTGCGCTCGATCTGGCTGCGCTTAACGATGGGCATAACACCGGCAGACACCGGCAAAGTGATGCCTGCGCGGCGGGCCAGGTTCAAAAAGCGATAAAAGTGCATATTATCAAAGAACAGCTGGGTCAGCAGGTGGGTGGCACCGGCCTCCTGCTTAAAGCGCAGGTTGGCAACATCCTGCGCCAGGGTAGCGGCTTCGGGGTGGCCTTCGGGGTAGCAGGCAGCGTGGATATCAAATTCCGGCTGGGTCTGCCACACAAACTGGGCCAGGTCGCTTGCGTGGGCAAAGTCCGGGCTTTCGGGGCGGGTGGGGGTGCGGTCGCCGCGCAGGGTCAGCACGTTGCGCACACCGGCGGCATTCAGCTGGTCCAGCAGCTGGGCGGCCTTTGTCTTATCGCTGCCCATGCAGATCATGTGGGCCAGCGGCTCTACGTTCAGGTCGTTTTTCAGGAATTCGGCCACTTCCACAGTGGAAACGCCGCCCGTGGAGCCGCCTGCACCGTAAGTAACGCTGATAAAATCCGGGTTAAGGGTGCGCATGGTGCGCAGGGTGTCCTTCATTTTATCAAAGTTGGCGGTCTGCTTCGGGGGGAAGCACTCGATGGAAAACACGCAAGGCTTGCGCTTGAACATCTGGGAGATCTGCATAGGATTCATCCTCCTGTATTTTTATTACTTTCCTCTATTTCTACCCAATTAAAACTTTTGGGGCGAGCGGGAACACTTTCCTGCCGACTTACTGGGGTCAGGCACACAGAGTCAGGCTGCCGGGGGTTACGCGGCGGGAGCCAGCTCTTCGTCCGGCTGTTTTGCCGTCTGCACAGTAAAGCTGCCGTCCGCCTGGGCGGTCACGGTCACCGTGCCGTACAGGTCGGTGCGGTAAAAGTCAATGCCCTCATCCTGCATTTCCTGGATGACCTCGCGGTGGGGGTGGCCGTAATCATTGTTCAGGCCGCAGCTGGCAACTACAAGCTGGGGCTGCACCTGCCACAGCAGTGTTTGGGTGTTGGATGTGGACGACCCATGGTGCCCGGCCTTGAACACGGTGGACCGCAAGCGGAACGGATATTGCTCCGCCAGGGCGGCTTCCTCGTTGCGCTCGGCATCGCCGGTATCCAAAAAGGTAAAGTTCCCGGCTTCAAACCGCAGGCAGAGCGACATATCATTTGTTGCATCGTCACTGCCCGCCGTATCGGCATCCACACCGGGCAGCAGCACGGTCAATGTGCCGGTGCCGATGGTGTACTGCTGGCCGGTATAGGCAGTTTCCACCGGTACGCCGCATTCCTGGGCGGTTTGCAGGGTGCGCTGGGTCTGGCCGGTCACGTCAGTTTCGCTCAGGTCGGGGGTCAGCAGGGTCTGCACATCAAAGTTCTGCAAAACGGCTTGCATGCCGCCCACATGGTCGGCATGGGGGTGGGTCATCACCAACAGGTCCAACTGGCTTACGCCATAGCTGCGCAGGTCCTGCACAAGGTTCTGCCGGGCATCCTTGGGGCCTGCATCAATCAGGCAGGCCGCACCGTTCTGCAAAATCAGCACGGCATCCCCCTGCCCCACATCCAGGAACACCACTTCGGTTTCCCCCTCCGGCAGCGGGGCTGTGGTTTCGCTCTGGCTGGGTTCCAGGCCAACCCATTGGTAAATCTGGTCCCAGCTGGGCACAAAACCGTTGCCGCCGTAATTTTCGACCACATACAAGGCAACGGCGATGAGAACAGCGGCCACAATGGTCCACACCTGGGGGCGGCGGTAGGAATGGCGGCAATACCTGCGCCGCCGGTATTTACTCACCCTGGCCCAGCTGGCGTTCCTGCCACTGGGCGCGGGTCAGCAAAACGGCACGGGGCTTGGCGCCCTCATAGGGGCCGATAATCTTTTCCTGTTCCATCTGGTCCATGATGCGGGCCGCACGGGCATAGCCCAGCTTGCAGCGGCGCTGCAAAAGGCTGGTGGATGCCTGCCCGGCTTCGATGACGCATTCCACCGCCTGTTCAAACATGGGGTCGCGGCTGCCGCTGTCATCGTCCGAATCGGAGCTGCTGCCCTTGCCGCCCTTTTCGGCCACGGCACGGCGCTCCATCTCGGCAATCATCTCTTCATCATACTGGGCGCTGGAAGTGGATTTGATAAAGTTCAGCACAGCGCTGATCTCTTCATCCGTCACAAAGGTACCCTGCACACGCACGGGCTTGGAAGCACCGACCGGCAGGAACAGCATATCGCCGTTGCCCAGCAGCTTTTCGGCGCCGCCGCTGTCCAGAATGGTGCGGGAGTCGATCTGGCTGGAAACTGCAAATGCAATACGGCTGGGGATGTTGGCTTTGATCAGGCCGGTGATAACGTCCACGCTGGGGCGCTGGGTTGCCACAATCAGGTGGATACCAGCCGCACGGGCTTTCTGGGCAATGCGGCAGATATAATCTTCCACCTCTTTGCCGGCAACCATCATCAGGTCGGCCAACTCGTCAATGATAATGGCGATATAAGGCAGGTGTTCCAGCACATCGGGGTGCTGCTTGGCCAGCTTGTTATAGCTCTTGATATCGCGCACATTGTTTTCGGCAAACAGCTTATAGCGGCGCTCCATCTCGGCCACACTGGCCCCCAGGGCACCGGCGGCCTTGCGCGGCTCGGTCACAACGGGCATTAACAGGTGGGGAATGCCGTTGTACTCAGCCAGTTCCACCACCTTGGGGTCGATCAGAATCAGTTTGACATCTTCCGGACCGGAGCGGAACAAAAAGCTGATGATGATCGAGTTGACGCAGACGGATTTACCGCTGCCGGTGGAGCCGGCGATCAGCAGGTGGGGCATTTTACACAGGTCCGCCACCTGGGCTGTACCGGCAATATCTTTGCCCAGCGCCATGGTCAGTGGGCTGCGCATGTTGATGTAGTTCTGGGATTCAAACACCCCGCGGATGCTGACGGTAGACCGGATCTTGTTGGGCACCTCGATACCGACGGCGGGTTTGCCGGGAATGGGGGCTTCGATACGCACACCGGCGGTGGCAAGGTTCAGGGCGATATCATCCGACAGGCTGGTGATACGGCTGACCTTGATGCCCGCCTGGGGCTGCAGCTCATACCGGGTCACGGAAGGGCCGCGGCAGATATCCAGGATATGAGTCTTAACACCAAAGCTGTCCAGCGTGTTCACCAGGATATCGGCGTTTTTCTTCATCTCGGCGGCCGCGCCGCGTTCATCTTCCGGCTTGGCCGCATTGAAAAGGTTCAAAGATGGGTAAGTATACGGCGGGAACTCCTCTTTGGCCTGGGCGGCAAAGGCTGCCGTAGCTTCGCTGCTGGCATCCTCGTCCGCTTCGCGGGCTGCGCCGGCGGGTGCGGTGGCTGCCGGGGCGGCAGGGGCTTTCGCCATTGCTTTGGCCACGCTGGGCGGGCTGGAAATGGGAGCCGAAGCCGAATTGCCCATGCTGGAAGATACCCGCAGCCGGTTGGGGCTGCCGGGGCGGCGTTCATCCGTTACGCTGTATACTTTAGGCGCAGCGGCGGCAGGCTGGGCCGTGGGCTGCGGTGCCGGGGCCTGCACGCTGACCCGCCCGGTGAGCAGATCCGATACCGGAATTCCGGCGTTCCAGGCAGCCTTGGCTGCATCGAAACCGCCCTGGTCAAAGCTGCCGCCCAATGTGGGGATGGCTGTAACAGGGGCAGGCGCTGGCTGGGTGGGTTCCGGCACCAGCGGTGTTTCAAAATTATCCGCGCTTTCGCTGCTGCCAACGTCATCCGGTTCCGGCAATTCCTCTACCGGCTCCAGCGGGGTGGAAAAATCTTCCGCTGAGGCGGCAGGTGCGTTATCACCCGGTTCCGGGGTCAGCGGAGTTTCAAAACTTTCCGCTTCATCCTCATCGGGCAGGCCCACATCGGCACCGGCCACGGGGGTATCCCGCCCAGTCACGGCGCGCTGGATCAGGTCATTCAGGCTGTCTTCCTCCACCGGGGCTTCCTCAGCCTGCTGGGCTTCCGGTTCCAGGTGCAGCTCAAAGCTTTCTTCCTGCGGCTGGGGTTCCGGCTGGGGCGCGGGGTACTCGCGATGGTTCAACTGCTCCAGCGGGTCAAGGCCAAAGGTGCCGCCGGGGCCGATCTCAATTTTCTGCAGCGGGTCATGCTGCACGGCGTTCTGCAAAGCGCGCTGGGAAGCATCCGGCCCCAGGTCCACATCAAAGTCCGAACGCTGGGCAGGCGGGGCAAAGCTTTGGGTGTGCTGCACGCCTTGGGGCGCAGCCTGGGCACGCTGCATATCGGGGTATGTTGCGGTGCCAGGCTGCGTATACGCCTGCTGGGGCTGGGCCGCCGGCTGGCCGGCCTGCGCCGCGGCGGCTGCCTGGTCGGCAGGGTTTGCCTGGGCCGCATTGCGGCGGGCGGCTTCCTCCTGTTCCAGATAGGGGGCCACATCAAAGGGGCGGCGGGTGCCAGGCTGCGGCGTGGCCGGAGACTCGCCGGCCATGGGCGGCAGGCTGCCGGTCAGGTTTTCAAGGGATTCTTCCTCCGCTTCATGGCCAAACAGCTGGGTATCATAAGCGGTTTCTTCCTCCGCACGGGCGGCGCGGCGGGCTTTGAACTCCTGAATATAATAGCTGATGAACTGCACCACATCCACCGGGGTAACGGCAAAAAACACCATCAGCCCCATCAGGATGACAATAATCATGACGATATTGGCACCGGGACGGCCACAGACGGCCAGCAGCGATGCGCCGATGGGCACGCCCAGCACACCGCCGGTCCAGAACTTGCGTTGCCCCCAGGCAAACAGCATCTTGACGGTCTGCCAGGGGGTATCCCCTACCTTAAAGTCCGAGAAGATGACCGCCGTACCGGCCAGCAGTACCGCCAGCAGCAGCACCTTGCCAATGAAAGTGCCCACATGGTAACCGGATGCCAGCAGATAGGCCAGATACAGCAAAAACGGGCCGACAAAATATGTAACCACGCCAAAGGTGCCGAACAGCCAGCTGCGTAGAACATTCCAGAAGCTCTGCCCCGGCACCAGCACCAGCGCAATGGCCAGAATACCAAGCCCGGCCAGCACCACGCTGCGGATCAGGTTTTGCTGCTGGGCGCGGCGCTGTTCCAGCCTGGACATCCGCTTTTTGCTGCCGGAGGCCGAACTGTTGTGTCTGGCCCCGGAGCTGCTGCTTTTACTGCTTTTGCTGCCGGAGGCGCGGTATGTGTTTTTACTGTTTTTTCCGTTTTTGGCGGAACTTGAACGTGCCATGCTCTCCCTACCTCTTTACTATAATATGCGTATGTTCAGGCTGCCCTGTTCAGCGGGCAGCCATTGTTGATTTGCTTTGGCGCGGCGGGCCTGCCCCCGTTTTGAACGAAAGTTCTTTCGCCTTTTATCTGGCAGCGGGCGGCCATTAAACAGCATCCGGCGGCCCCGCATAAAGAGACTTTCCGCGCAGTGATTTTATCTGCCATCCGCCACGGCGGCTGTGCCGTGCTGTTTTGGGCAGGGGCATACTGCCCCTTATAGCATAAGGTATATTGTAGCATGAAAACGCCCGCTTGTAAAACCCCTTTCTCTTTCTATTTTCATCAAAGCCTTTCCGCCCACTGGCGGGCAGCGCCCCCTCAATATCCGGTTTTCCCGGCGTCGATTTCGGCATACAGGTAGCGCAGCGCATCGCCCAGGTTGCCGATGGCGTCGATCAGCCCCTCTTCCACAGCCTGTTTCCCGCCCAGCACGGTACCCATATCCATCACCAGCTCCCCGGTATTGTGCATCAGCTGGGTAAAGCGCTTGGCGCTGATGCCGGAATGCCCCGCCACAAAGCTGACGATGCGCTCCTGCATCTGCTCAAAATAGCGCAGGGTCTGGGGCACCCCCAGCACCATGCCGGAGTGGCGCACCGGATGCACCGTCATGGTGGCGGTGGGCACAATAAAGCTTTTGCGGGCCGAAACCGCCAGCGGGATGCCGATGGAATGCCCGCCGCCCAGCACCAGCGTTGCGCTGGGCTTGCTGATGCCGGAGATCAGCTCCGCCAAAGCGAGCCCGGCTTCCACATCGCCGCCCACGGTATTCAGGATGACCAACAGCCCCTCAATGGCGGGGTCCTCCTCAATATCCACCAGCTGGGGGATCACATGCTCATACTTGGTGCTTTTCTGGTTATCGGGGGCCAGGCTGTGGCCCTCAATGGTGCCGATCACCGTCAGGCAATAAATGGCATGGCGGCCCTTGGTGGCGGGCACAATGCCGCTGTCCGTGATCAGGTCATGTTCCAGCCGCATGCGCTCCACATCCTTGGCGTCCTTGGCAGCATGGGGGGCGGGCTGTTGTTTTGGGGTACGGTTTGGCATGGCGGGGGTCCTTTCCTTCCGACAGAATCGGTGCGCTGGGCAGTGCAAAACCCGGCTATACCCTGACAGTATGCCCCGCTGGTACGCTTTTTTATGCACAGAGGGGCGCGACTGAGCAAAAAAAGCGCGGAAAAACTTAGATAAAAAATTGACAATCGGCACAAGATTGATTATACTTTTACTAGAATTTACATCGGAATCACACAAGAGGCAGGGTGTTCCCTTTACCCCTGCCCGGAGAACGGGAGATTAGTCTTTATGTCATCAACAATGCAAAACAAAGCATCGTTGCCCGTGATCAAGCGGTTGCCCAAATATTACCGCTACTTGAGCAACCTGCAGGCAGATGGGCGTGATAAAATTTCTTCCAGCGAGCTGGCCCGCATGATGGGCACCACCGCCAGCCAGGTGCGGCAGGATTTCAACTGTTTTGGCGGTTTTGGCCAGCAGGGCATCGGCTACAAGGTGGATGTGCTGCTTACCGAGATTGGCAAACTGCTGTTTGGCAACGGCGAGCTGCTGCCTACCGTGCTGATCGGTGCTGGCCGCCTGGGCACGGCGGTCTCCAGCTTTATCAGCCGCGATACCAACGGCTACAAGCTGATTGCCGCGTTTGATATCAACCCCGCCCTGGAGGGCAAGGAGATCAGCGGCGTAACCATCCGCCCGCTGTCCGAGCTGGAAAGCTTCTGTGCGGCGCACAAGCCGGTGGTCGCCGTGCTGTGCGTGCCGCGCCAGAGCGCCATGGACCTTTCGGACAAGCTGGTTCGGCTGGGTATTCAGGGCTTCTGGAACTTCAGCCACTATGATCTTTCGGTCGTTTATCCGCAGGTCACAGTGGAAAACGTCCATTTGGGCGACAGCCTGATGAGCCTTGGCTACCGGCTGCGCAGCCATGATGAATAAAAGCCGGGCACACAGCACATGACTGTTTCCGGCGGGGTGTACCCCAGCGCCTGCCCTGGCATGGGTGCAGGATCCTGTGGTACACCCCGATTTTCATGCTGTTTTTCACTTTATTTTAATAAGGAGCCAAACATGGCAAAGCTATATTACCGTTACGGCGCAATGAACAGCGGCAAAACCACGGCGCTTTTGCAGGTTGCTTTCAATTATAACGAACGCGGCATGCGGGTGCTGATTCTGAAAGCCAGCGTGGACACCAAAGGCGGCGATCATATTGTTTCCCGCCTGGGGGTCAGCCACAAGGTGGATGTGCTGGTCAGCCCGGACATGGACATCCTGGATATCGTCCGGGCCGATACCGCCGCCCATGGCAGCGCCCCTGCCTGTGTGCTGTGTGACGAAAGCCAGTTCTTTACCCCGGCGCAGGCCGAGCAGCTGTTTTTGGTCACGGTGGACCTAAACATTCCGGTCATCTGCTATGGGCTGCGGGCGGACTTTATGAACCGCGGCTTCCCCGGTTCCACCCGCCTTCTGGAGCTGGCCCACACGATCGAGGAGATGAAAACCATCTGTGCCTGCGGCCGCAAAGCCACCTGCAACGGCCGCAAGGTAAACGGCGAGTTCGTGTTTGAGGGCGCCCAGGTTGCGATTGACACAGTGGATGCTGTAGAGTATCAGAGCCTTTGCCCCCAGTGCTGGTACCGGGAATACCGCGCTTTCCTGAAACGCCACCCCGCGCACCAGTGATCCATTCTTTTATTTCAATCTGTGTTCCGCCCTTTTATATAAGGCAACACCGCACAATTCCCGCCTTGCGGCTTAAGCACCGCTCCGGCAGC
>OLHE01002204.1_pt1 | contig 11701 bp, 10 predicted proteins | sample 1605821 | NCBI WGS metagenome assembly OLHE01 (sample SAMN03283250) | human gut metagenome | biome: human-associated habitat; material: feces | host: Homo sapiens | place: USA | collected 2013
GGGAGCGTGGAGCCCTCTGGCGAACACGCTTCCTGCTTTGGGGGAGGTTCATCGGAATGTTTAGCACAAGGAAACTTGGAATCATTGGCGGGGAGCTCGCTGAACATTTCCTCTTCCTAACACGCCTCAGGTTTCATAGAGAGTTTCATCAAAATACAATGCTCCTACTTCACACCCTTCTGTGCCACATACTTCAGATACGCATTAATAAAAATATCGATCTTACCATCCAGCACACTATCGGCATTTCCTGTTTCTTCATTTGTCCGATGATCCTTTACCATAGTATACGGATGCAATACATAGGAACGGATCTGGTTGCCCCAGCCGATTTCGGTAACATCTCCACGGATGTCCGCTGCTTTTTTTGCATTCTCTTCCTGCTTTAACAGATACAGCTTTGCTTTTAACATCTGCATAGCCTTATCCTTGTTCATATGCTGGGAGCGTTCATTCTGACACTGCACTACGATTCCTGTCGGTAGATGTGTAATACGGATTGCCGAGGAAGTCTTGTTGATATGCTGTCCACCCGCACCGGAGGAACGATAGGTATCGATCCGGATATCATCGTCTGCGATTTCAATGTCTATGTTGTCCTCTATATCCGGCATTACATCGCAGGAAACAAAGGAAGTCTGACGTTTTCCTGCCGCATTAAACGGCGAAATGCGTACCAGCCTGTGCACTCCTTTTTCGGATTTCAGATAGCCGTATGCGTTTTCTCCACTGATCTGGAAAGTGATCGACTTAATTCCGGCTTCATCTCCATCTAAGGAATCCAGTACTTCTAACTGATATCCTTTATCCGAAGCCCACCTGCTGTACATCCGAAAAAGCATTGATGCCCAGTCACAGGACTCTGTTCCGCCTGCCCCTGCATGCAGGGAGAGGATTGCATCATTGTGGTCATACTCGCCGGATAGCAGTGTTTTGATACGAAGCTGCTCATAACTTTCTTTCAGACTGTTTAGTTCCTCTTCGATCTCAGGAATGATCGAAGCATCATTTTCTTCATAGCCCATTTCGATCAAAGTCTCTATGTCTTCATAGCTTGTTTCTAACTGACGATATACCTCTACATCATCTTTGTAACTTTTTAACTCCTTCATCTTCTTTTGGGAAGTCTCTGTATCATCCCAGAAGTTTGGAGCCTCCATTTCTCTTTCGAGTTCTTCGATCCGCTTTTCCTTATTTGCTAAGTCAAAGTGAATCCCTCACTTCACATAATGGTTCTTTGTAATTGTTCAATTCTGCTTTGAACTGGTCTAATTCTACCAACATGCCACCTTCTTTCATAAAAATTATTTATTATTCAATATTTCTATTGCCTTTTGAATCTGATTATCATATGTCTTATCATAATCGGCATTTTTATCACCGGTATATTCATATTCTAATTCCACATCCGGTTCAATTCCTACTTCATGGATATAGTTCCCTTTTGGTGTGTAGTACTTTGCTGTGGTCAGTTTAATGGCACTGCCATCGGATAACTGGCGTACACTCTGTACAATTCCTTTTCCAAATGTTTTTGTGCCGATCAAAGTTCCATATTGATAATCTTTAATTGCACCCGCAAAAATCTCAGATGCACTTGCACTGTTCTCATTTACCAGCACTGCCATCGGATAGTCCATCTTGTGCTCTTCATCCGAGGTATAATTCTGCCGGTTTCCATACTTATCTTCTGTATAAACAGTCAGACCTTCCGGGAGGATATCATCTAAAATCTCTGTGACTGCCGTCAGGTATCCGCCCGGATTGTCACGCAAGTCTATAATTACTGATTCCATTCCCTGATCTTTCAAAGAGTTGACAGCCTGCATAAACTGTTCCTCGGTCGGCTCTGCAAATTCTGTGATTGCAATATATCCGATATGATTGTCTAACATTTCAGATGTAACGGTCGGAACCTCTACTTTATCTCTTTCAATATCAAGCTCAAGATAGTCCGCTTCACCTTCTCTGGCGATCTGCATATGTACCGTTGTACCTTTGTCGCCACGGATATGCGTCACCAGTTCGGACAGTTCCATTTCTGCTGCATTGATGTCCTCTACTTTCACGATCACATCCCCATCTTTTAACCCCGCTTTTTCTGCCGGTGTGTTTTCATATACATGAAGGATGCTGACCTGCATTGTTTTTACATCCTGACTTAAAACAGCTCCGATTCCAAAGTAAGTACCACTGGTTGATGCCATCATGGATTCATATTCTTCTTTGGTATAGTAAACGGAATAAGAATCTCCTAAACCTTCAAACAATCCCTTATACAGTCCATCTGTCAGATCCGCCTTGTCGGTGTCTTTATAATAATACAGATCGATCTGTCCTAACAGCTCTTTGATCTTCGATTCCGACTCTGCATCTAAGACATCCTGTGAATCCGCTGCTTTTTTATTAATAAAACTTACCATATAATGATTTCTTACTGCTACCGTAATAATGAGCATCAGGACCAATATAATGGCAACACCCACGGCTATTCCTGCCCGGATCCCCCGTTTAAAACTTCTTTTTTGTTCGTCTGCCTCAGGAAGTTCTTTCACTTCTTCGATCTGTTCCTTTTCTTCTATCATACCTGTTCCTTTCCGTGTTCCGCTATTTTTTCACAGCTTCTCTTTTTTACAAAAGTATATGTCTGCTTTTTAACGGTCAGTACTTACGCCTAACTTACATATCCCCATGGACTTACATAGACACCGTTCAGTGTTACGCCAAAATGCAGATGATTTCCGGTTGAGATACCGGTGCTTCCTACTTTTGCAATAACCTGTCCTTTCGACACGGTCTGCCCTGCCGACACTGTTAAAGAAGATGCATGCATATACACGGTACACAATCCGCCGCCATGATCAATGATCACATAATTACCGCCACTGCTGCTGTAAGTCGCTACTAACACCGTTCCTCCGTCTGCGGCTACAATATCCGCTCCATAAGCTGCTCCGATATCAATACCTTTGTGGTTCGAGGACGCTCCATTTGTCGGGGAGGTACGCGGTCCGTAATCACTGGTCACCCTTTTGCTGCTTGGGCATGGCCACATCATACTTCCGGTGGACTGTCCGTTCCCGGATGGTGTGGTGTTCTGGGCAGTATTCTGATTTTCTCCGGCTGCATCTGTCGCACCCTGATTTTCTTCTGCCGCCTGTGCCTGTTGTTGCGCCGCCTGCTGTTCTGCTGCCCTCTTCTGGGCTGCCTGAATCTGTGCGATCACTTCATTTTGTGCCTGAATCTCTGCCTCATATGCTTTTGCAACAGTCTGTGCATCTGTCAGATCATCCGCAACATCATTCAGTTCCCCTTTTTTTGCCGACTCTAAGGCTGCAACTGCCTGTTTTTCCTCCTGCACCTTCGCCTGTAGGGATTGCAGTGAAGCATAATCGGTCTCCAGTGTCTTTTGCGTGTCCGCAATGGTCACCTGCATGTTCTGATATTCCTTTAACATTTTACGGTCATATTGTGAAATCTGTGTGATATACTCCACCGCATTTAAAAAATCCGTAAAACTATCCGCAGAAAGAAGCATTTCCACATAAGAGGTCTGTCCGTTCTCATACATGAACTGGATCCGTTTCTTCATATTCCGATACTGTTTCTTTTCCTGTTCCTTCGCTTTATTTAGCGCACTCTCTGTATTTGCAATCTCCTGACGTTTTTTTGAAAGCTGACTCTCCAATTCTTTCACCTTACCGGAAATCTCATTTAACTGCTTGTCTAATTTTTCAACCTCGCTTTGGATGTCTTCTTTTGAGCCTTTGAGCGAATCGATCAATTCCTTTGCCTTTTGCAGATCGTTTTCTAACGTCTTCTTCTCCTGCTGCGCTTCGCTTAAATTACTTTCTTCTGTTGCCTGAACATTGCAGACAGGCTGCATACAGAAAATAAGTGTCAGCATGATGGCTGTAATGATTTTAAGTCTGTTTCTCATGGCATTTTCCCTATATTATCAAAACATCCCAATAGAGCATCACACCCTATTGGGACAAATTTACACGTTCAAATGTCTCTTTGTTGTTACGCGGCTTCCAAGAAATCCGATGCCGACACCTAACAGCAACGCTACCGGAACCAATACACGGAATACCTGTCCTACCGGAAGGAAATTCAGCATACTGCTTAAAAATACAAACTTCTCCGAAACATAAGTAATAACACTGCTGTATACGAAGTAAAGTAAGATCAGCGGTAACACGGAACCGATCAGTCCGATCATTACACCCTCTACGATAAATGGTGCCCGGACAAAATAGTCCGTCGCTCCGATCAGCTTCATGATCGCAATCTCTTCCCGCCTTACGGAGATACCCGTTCGTATAGTGTTACTGATCAGGAACACTGCAACAGCAATGAGAATCAGAATAATGCCTGCTGAAATATATCCGATCAGAGAATTCAGATCTGACAGAGTATTTGCTGCCACCTCTGACTGATGTACCTCACGCACGCCGTCTAAGCCCTTCAAATAAGTAACCAGTGCCTTTTGCATAGACACATCATTGAGATAAATCTCATAATGCGAGGAATTTGCAAGCGGGTTATCTTCTTCAAAACCTTCGGCTGCTTCTTTGTTGCCTTTAAAGTATTCCTTCTGGAAATCCTTCCATGCCTCATCCGCAGATACAAAATCATACTTTGCTACCTCCGGACGTTTTTTGATCTCTTTTCCAATCTCATCTATTTTGTCCTGTTCTATGCCTTTTTCAAAAAACACGGTAACAGCGACTCCCTCTTCTGCCGTCTTGACCATGGTCTTAAAATTGGTCACAACAGAAAAGAAGATACCAAACAGAAAAATACATGCTGCCATTGTCGCAATGGAAGCTAAGGAGAACATCTTATTTCTCCCGATATTTTTCATTCCCTGTTTTACGGAATAAAGAAATGTACTAAATCTCATTTGTGCCACCTAAATCTTCATCGCTGATTACGACGCCTTTCCGCATGGTAATTACACGCTTTTTCATCGCCTTTACAATATCCAGATTGTGTGTGACCACAACGACGGTTGTTCCTCTTTCGTTAATCTCTTCTAAGAGCTTCATGATCTCCCATGCATTGTTCTCATCCAGATTTCCGGTCGGCTCATCTGCTAACAGGATCTTTGGCTCATTGACCAACGCTCTCGCAATCGCTACCCTTTGCTGCTCTCCACCGGAAAGCTGCCTTGGCAGGGATTTATATTTTGCTGCAAGTCCCACCATGGAAAGCATCTGAGGTACTCTGCTGCGGATCGTTTTGGTACTTGTGCCAATGACACGCTGTGCAAAAGCAACATTTTCATATACGTTCCGGTCTCTCAGCAAACGGAAATCCTGAAATACAACACCGATGTTCCGGCGGAGTTTCGGAATCTGTTTTCTCTTTAACCGGTTAATTTCCTGACCATTAATGAAGATTTTTCCCGAGGTCGGCTCAAGTTCTTTTAACAGCAGACGGATAAAGGTGGATTTACCGGAACCACTCTCTCCGACTACGAACACAAACTCGCCCTCTTTTATATGCAGACTGACATCATTCAATGCCGGTATTCCTGCAGAATATGCCTTACTGACATGTTCGAGCTTAATCATGTGTGCCTCCTAAACTTCTAGTAATCTAAAGACTCCATATACTTCATATATTTTACTACCATCAGGGCAATCTTAAATGTGATCGCATCTTCAAAGACGCGCAAGTCCAATCTGGTACTCTTTTGTAATTTATCCAACCGGTAAACTAAGGTATTACGATGAATATAGAGCTGTCTGGAGGTCTCAGACACATTCAGGCTGTTCTCAAAGAACTTGTTGATCGTCGTCAATGTCTCCTCGTCAAAATCATCCGGGGATTTTCCATCGAAGATCTCTTTGATAAACATTTTACACAGTGGAATTGGAAGCTGATAGATCAATCTTCCGATTCCAAGTGCCGAATATGCAATGACTTCTTTTTCTTCAAAGAAAATCTTACCTACATCCAATGCCATTCTCGCTTCTTTATAAGAACGTGATACCTCTTTGATCTCATTGACAATCGTACCATATGCAATATGGATGCTGTGATTTGCATCTGTCGGGAAAAGACTTAAGATCACATCTGCCGTCTTTTTCAGATCATCATAGCTCTCATTATCAGCCAGTTCTTTGACCAGTATGATGTTCTTCTCATCTACCTCGGTTACAAAATCCTTGGATTTTCCACCAAAAAGGCTTCTGACCTTCTCTAACTCATTGCCATCCTTCTCGCGGTTGGTCTCTATTATAAATACCACACGTCGTACCTCAGTATCAATATGTAGTTTCTTGGCACGGTTGTATATATCTACCAGAAGCAGATTGTCTAAAAGCAGATTCTTGATAAAATTATCCTTATCAAAACGCTCTTTGTATGCTACTAAAAGATTCTGCACCTGAAAACTTGCAATCTTTCCAATCATAAATACATCATCGCTGTCACCATTTGCCAACAGGATGTACTCTAACTGATGCTCATCGAACACTTTAAAGAACTGACATCCCTGTACTACCTGGCTGTCTGCCGGAGATTCCACGAAAGCCGCTGCCGGACCAATGTATTTGTCCGCATCCGGAAACGTAGTTGCCAGAACTTTTCCCTCCGTATCGATAATGCATAAATCCACACGCGTGATTCCTTTTAATCCATCTATTGTGCTCTGTAATATTTGATTTGAAATCATATGCCTACGCCCCTTCTCTCCTTTTGCCACTATGCAAATTTCACAATAATTCTTTGTGATTTTTCACAAAAACGGCTTTCTCTTTTTATATTTTAATGCAAAACGTCAAAAAAATAAAGAGTAAATCTCGTTTTTCTTATGCTAATTTTCCAAAAAACCCTCTCCAAAGACCTCGCGCGCATCCGTCACAATCACAAATGCCTTCGGATCGATCTTCGCCACGATGTCCTTAAGCTCCACAATCTCTTTTTTAGAAACCACACAATAGAGCACGGTCTTCTTATCGCCTGAATACATTCCCGTCGCATCCAGACCGGTCAGTCCACGGTCTAACTGTGTCATGATCGCATCTGCAATTTCTTTATAGCAGTCTGTAATAATGAACGCAGCCTTGGAATATTTCATACCTTCCATCAGTGCGTCGGAAACTTTCGAGGTGATAAAAATTGCCACGATCGCATAAAGTGCCGGTTTAAGACCGAATACATAAAGTCCTGCCAAAACGACCATTCCGTCAATGACCTGCAAGATCTGTACCACGGAATAGTGACGCACATATTTCTGGATCAGCGCTGACACCATATCGGTTCCACCGGTCGTTGCCTTTGCCAGCAACACAAATCCGATTCCGATTCCTGTGATCACGCCGCCAAATACGGCAGAAAGCATATAATCTCCCTGCGTTAAGTCAACCTGTGGGATCACATAAAGCCAGAAAGACAGAAGAACCGTTCCGATCACGGTTCTGCCCAAGAACTTTCTTCCTTTTATAATTAGTGCTGCGATAAACACCGGAACATTCAATGCAAGGTTTGTCAGCCACAGTGGGACACCGCCCTCTACGATTCCGGCGGTCATTTTTCTTATGATAATCGCTATACCGGAAAAACCTCCCGTAACCAGTCCGATCGGTTCAAAAATACACTGAATGGCAAGCGCCATGATCCCGGTTCCCATAAAGATGAATAAATAATCCACATACCATGGACGGCTGTTCATAATCCTCATCTTCACTTCCGCTCCTCATCTTCATTTTCATATTGTTCTATTCTTTTGAGCAATACATGTTTATGAAAAATTTTCCGAAAAATTTTTTTCAAAAACGTGTCAGAATACAATCCGGTCACTTCTCCGATCCCGTACCAGACCTTTGCCGACATTTTGCTCTTATAGTTCATTAAAAATTCTTCCTGCTGTGGAGACGGGATCACTGAGATCACAACATCTGCTGCCTCACCGTTTACTTCATTAATAATACTCTCGTAATCTCCCGGACAGTCTTCTAACGCAAACACACCGGAAACCGTAACCCTTGGATAATGTTCCTTTAAGAATCCGACCAGCGCTTTGATCTGCTCTGATTTTTCTCCTAAAATATAGACAATCTTATGATTGCGCGCGATCCGCTTCATAAACTCATGAAAAAATTCATGTTCTACCGTCTCTTTCAGCCGCTGTGGAGTCTCCACTTCCGCAGCCGTAAGGATCTCTTTCTCACCGATAATGGTCATATCCAGTTCCTGCAATGCCTGTCCGAGTATTTCATTGTTCTCAGACTCCATCAGCATCTTCATGGATATATCTTCAATTGCATTTAAGGATGTTCCATTTAAATAACTCTCCGCTAACAGGATGGATTCCCGCACGGAGTAGTTGTCAAGCTTCATCCCCAATATCTGTATCTTCTTCTTCATCACTACACCTATTATTTTTTGTTTTTCAAGATAATATACATGAGTATAACAAAATCAAGGTCAGATTTCAACCTTGCCTGTCCAAAGACGAAATTCGTCTGTATATTTTCGAAACATTTTTGACATTTTCTGATAACTTTCGTAATATTTTTACTTTAAAAAAGTCAAGACTTTTTCTCCTTTTTTTGACAAACTTATCAACTTTATTATTTGTGTACAAAACCTCTGTTCTCTTTTTTTGCTATGTAAACCTATAATTTTTGCTTTTTTTCTGTGGATAACGTTTATAACTTCGTGTATAACTCCTTTTTTTCGATATTTCCACCTTTTTCGATGTTGATAACTTTTTCTCCTCTGGTTGCAAAAAACGACACCAGTTCTACGGAAATTTGTAGAATTTGTGCAACTTGTATAATTGTTAGTCTGTCATATAAACATTTCCATAACACCCTTACCTATCATTGCGCATCTGCCCCCTTACGAAGCATTTCCACTCTACAGGAAGCACAACTTCCATGCTTAAACGCAACACAGCATTTCTTATAGATACCAGAATGTCAAAAGACAGCTCACAGCTTTGTGCAACCTTTTGCCCCCCCTAATCCCATAAAGCAAAAAAGCTGCCATTCCTTAGAATGACAGCTTTGTCAATATTCAAATATTCACTCTTAGAAAATTCTTCTTACTGTAATAATGCTGCGGTATGCTGCCGGAGATGTATACTTGATACCTGATTCCGGTGTACTTGCATGTACGATGGTATTGTTTCCAACATAAATTGCAACGTGTCCACTGTAACATACGATGTCACCCGGCTGCATGTCTGCCTGGCTTACTTCATATCCTACGCCTCTCATTGCACTGGAGGAATGAGGAAGTGATACACCAAATGCTGCATATACGCTCATTACGAATCCGGAACAGTCTGCTCCGTTTGTCAGGCTGGTTCCACCATATACATATGGGTTTCCAACAAACTGACCTGCATAGCTTGCAACTGCTGCTCCATTACCGCCTGAAGGTGGTGCATAGCTTCTTGCCGGAGCACTGCTTGCTGCCGGTGCGCTGCTCTGCTGCTGTGATGCTTTTCTGGCTGCTGCTGCCGCTGCTTCCTCTGCTGCTTTTCTTTCAGCCTCTTCTTTTGCAAGTCTTGCTTCTTCTTCTGCCTTAGACTCTGCTTTTACAAACTCTGTAGAAAGGCTTACATAATCTGTAGATACAAATCCTTCGCCCTCTTCTACGCTGACTTTTACCCAGCCGTCTCTCTCTTCTGTAACGGTCAGATCATCTCCGCCCGGTACTAATCCTAAAACAGGTGCGTCTGTAGATGCATCTGTACGCACTTTTAAAGTCTCTGTGTTAACCTTTGCCATTCTTCTTCCAACGGCTCTTGCTAACTCTTCGTTACCAACTACTACGAATTCTTTCTTTACATAACCGGTAACACTTCCGGATGTAATCTTATACCATCCGTTCTCTTCGCCTTCCACTGTAGCTGCGGATTTGTCATAGAGCTTTCCTAAGACTTCTCCATCCTCGCCCGGTGTGCTGCGGACATTTACATAGTTGTCCACCTGTGCGATCGCGATATCTGCATACTCTGATTTTACAACCGGAGTCTCATTTTCTGCCTTCTCACTCTTGTCCTCGGAAGAATTGTCTGTATTTTCTTTATTCTCATCAGCTTTCTGGCTGTCAGAAACAGCTTTTGCAAATGTAAGAGTTCCACCTGCTACGGTAGATTCTTTTGTTACACTGCTGATCGTTGTACTCAGTTCGTCTGATAATCCTGCTGCCGGAGCTGCGTTAACTGCCATACTGCCGGAACCTGCAAGCATTATTGTTGCCGCTAAACAGCATGTTCGTATTCTTAATCTGTTACGATTCATGTGTGCCTCCAATTTATTGATAAGTCTTTACCTTTTGTTACAAATTTATTACATTTATCGTACAACATTATATCAAAGCGTTTCTACACTGTCAACCCTATTCCTTTACAAAACCCGACAAAGAATTACAGCTCATTCAGATATTTTTCGATAGAAGTTACAACATTCGCCCCATCGGCAGCCGCCGTAATGACCTGCCGAAGCTGCTTGGTACGCAGATCTCCCGCCGCAAAAATCCCTGCACAGCTTGTCACGCCATCTTCACCGGCAATGACATAACCGGCTTCATCTAAATCCACCACGCCACGATACATTTCCGTGTTCGGCAGGATGCCCACTGCTATAAATACTCCGTTGACCGAAAGTTCCTGCTTTTCCTCTGTCTTCTTATTATATAAGGAAAGACTCTCAACCTGATCCTCTCCCTGAATCTGCTCAATAACCGTGTCCCAGAGAATTTCGATGTTCTCACTTGTCTTTACCCGTTCCTGCAACACCTTTGCCCCGCGGAATTCATCTCTTCTGTGGATCAGATACACTTTTTTACAGAGTCTTGCTAAAAACAGGGCATCCTCTAACGCTACATCTCCGCCTCCGACTACTGCCGTTGTCTTTCCTTTAAAAAACGCTCCGTCACAGGTGGCACAATAAGAGACTCCCATTCCCATGAGTTCCTCTTCCCCCGGCACACCTAAGGTCCGGTGTGTCGCACCACTGGCTAATATGATCGTCTTTGTCTGATAAGTTTCCTTATCTGTCACAATGACCTTATGATCTGCCTCGTTTTTGATCTCTAACACTTCTGCCGTTGCAAACTGACATCCTACGGCATCGGCATGCGCCCGGAATTTACTTCCAAGATCAAATCCACCGACCCCAGGGATTCCCGGATAGTTATCTACTTCATAGGTGTTTAAGATCTGTCCTCCGCTCATTGGTGCTTTTTCTAATACCAGTGTCTTTAACTTTGCCCGCTCTGCATAAATCGCAGCACTCAAACCTGCCGGACCACTTCCTATTATAATTACATCATACAGCATATATTTGTTCTCTCTTTCTTTTTTATTTTACGCATAAAGATTAGGGTGTCAAAAGGCGGCTCACAACTTAGGGGCTGGCAACTTGCACAAAACTGGGACTACTTTTGTGACTTTGGGAGAAAATTAGTAAATCTTAGTCTGCCTGCTAATGTATAGTGTTTTGCTGCCATGGACGGCAGCAAAAGTCTTAACACCCCATGGACGGGGCGTTTAAGACGTACACGTCACTCCAGCACAGCCTAACTCAGGCAGACTTAGATTTTCTCATTTTCGTACAACGGAACAAAATAGACTCGGCTTTGTGCAAGTTGCCACTCAAAAAACTTGAAAACGCCTTTTGACACCCTAATCATATAAAACTATTTTATCATCTTTCCCGGAAAACCTCCA
>OLHE01002212.1_pt1 | contig 11660 bp, 10 predicted proteins | sample 1605821 | NCBI WGS metagenome assembly OLHE01 (sample SAMN03283250) | human gut metagenome | biome: human-associated habitat; material: feces | host: Homo sapiens | place: USA | collected 2013
TTCCGCGGCTCGTCGAACCAGCGTCTCATCGACGTGGCGGCGACTCTGCGCGCCGGAAGCGTAATTCTCTATAAACCCGACCTCAAACCCTGTTTCGACTGATGAAACTAATATCCTGGAATGTCAACGGCCTGCGGGCGATAGTCTCCAAAGGCTTTGTGGAAATATTCCGCGACTTCGATGCCGACGCTTTCTGTGTGCAGGAAATCAAACTCAGACCAGGCCAGCTTGACCTCGAGTTCGAAGGCTACAGCTCGCACTGGAGCTACGCCGAGCGTCCCGGCTACTCGGGCACGGCGGTATTCAGCCGCCTCAGGCCTACGAACGTAATCACGGAGACCGGCTTCGAGCAACACGACCACGAGGGCCGCGTCACGGCTCTCGAATTCGATGACCGCTATCTTGTCGACGTCTACGTGCCCAACAGCCAGAGCGAGCTCGCGCGCCTGGACTACCGCATGGAGTGGGAGCGCGATTTCCTGAGCTTCCTGAAAAGCCTGGACGCGCACAAACCGGTGATAATCTGCGGCGACATGAACGTGGCGCACAGTGAAATCGACCTCGCCAACCCCAAAAGCAACCGCAACAACGCCGGCTTCACCGATGCCGAGCGCGAGGCCATGACGCGTCTGCTCGACGCGGGTTTCGTCGACACCTTCCGTGCCCTCTATCCCGACGCCACGGGCGCCTACAGCTGGTGGAGCTACCGGGGTCGCGCACGCGAAAAGAACGTGGGCTGGCGCATCGACTATTTTCTGATTTCCGAACGCCTGCTGCCGCAGCTCCGCGCCGCCTCCATTCATCCCGACATCACCGGTAGCGACCACTGCCCCGTCGGCATCGAGATAGACTGAGCGACGATAAAAGTTGGTGCTGAAGCCCGCTGTATGTTATCGACAAAGTCGCTTGCGAAGCAAGAGTTAGCTATTATCTCGCCTACGCTCGTTGAGCTAAAGGTTGAAGCCTTTTGGTCGAGACCTTAGGCTCGATTTCTTGGCGAGCCACGCGGCAAGCCGATAAACGAAAGAGCGGCGGGGGTGCCGCAACTCCATAAGAAAACCCCGACATCACTGCCGAGGTTTCTGTATTTTGTATGAATAGCTGTTTACAATGTCAGAAGAACGAATTCATTTCCATTCCAGCCTATAAGGGTTGAATCATCTTTAGCTGCAATACGATAAAGGGGATATGGCACGTTGAAATATCGGTCGATTGCTGTGCCGTTCCAGTCAATCTTATAAATGGTCGGAGCGGTTTTGACGGCATCGGAATATCCATACGCCCAATGCAAGGCATAGATGTAATCTGAGGTATATGTTAAATCAACTGTGTGCAGAATATTCAAAGTCTCGAAATCGGCATCTTCCAGAGTCTTCGGGTCGAAGGTATCCTCGCCAATTTTTACCGATTTGATTTTCTTGCCGTCGGTGTCGAAAATCTCTATAGCAGGATGGAGCTTATAGGCAAAAGCGAGACGGTTGAACTTACCGGAATAAGCCATTTCTCCGGTATTAGGCATCCATGTCTGGAGTTCTGGCGATATGTTTATTTGACAGATTGTATCTATCTTGGAGGAAACTAAATCCGCGTTCATCGCATATTGGCGACCTCCGTTTGGTTCCCTGCCGATAAAAACGTAATTATTCGGTCCGATCATAAATATGTCCTGCACATATTGGGATATTGGGAATGGCACTGTACTGTTCCCTGTCATCAGATATTGTTTTGACCTGACAAATGCGGTGTCATTTTCAATGGCATAAATCTCGCAGTCATCCTGACTTATCACACAGACTGAGCCATTATCTGCGATGTAAGGATAAGGCATATAAGATACGAAGTAGCCGTCTTCTCGTTTCCCCATATCGGAGCTTACTCTCAGTGTATGACTTTTAGTATCAACAACAGCACGGCGGAGCAAGCGCTGACCGTAACCGTCTTCGCATTCATAGACAAAGAACAGGGTATCTCCCGACATCTTGATTTCATTAATATGTCTGATTGCCGGCAATATTTCTCCGACAACATCAAGTTTTACGGGAGTAGAAGTTGACTGTGCGTTGGCACACCCCGACATAAAAAGGGTGAGGGCCATTATCAGAAATATCTTCATTATATTTCGAGGGGCTTATATGGTATTGACATTTGGGAGGCATCAGCATTATTCATTACCTTGCCATCTTTGCCAACAATATGAATTCTGCTACCGTTGCCACCCATTTCTGAAATCATAAAACCTACGGGGGATTTGAAATAGCGGATAAGAGTCTTTTCGACATCAGTTGCCGAGCATCTTTTATCGTTGCCGTCCTGATATGTATATTCCATTATCGGAGCATTATCACGCTCAAATCCCACAGCCTCCCAGACAAATTGTCGTTCATCATCTTCTAATTTTAGAATCAGTCCCGGAAGACCTCCGAATTTGTAAGGACCGAAAGGCAACGGGATTTCAGGTGTAAACCATGCCGTATAGCTGCGCCCGGCGAATTCAACCGTCGCTTTTCTACAGTCATAGCCCATAATCGAGTCGGTTTCTTCATCACTGAACTCCCATTCCAGCGATGGAACAGAATCAGGATAAACAAAGAAAGCAGATATAGACAGCCGATATTTCAAATCAGCTTTCTCACCTCGAATGGGTCTGATGATTTCCAAAGGCCACGGATTGCCCGACACATTGGAATACGATTCCGCTCCGCGTCTTATCTGTTCGGTTGCCAATGAATCGAAGTAGTTGATAATATCGCTATAATCTTTGACACTGTGTTTTCCAATCTGCACAATCCGAGTGTCGTTGTAGGCATCTCTTTGGTCGGGGTGGAATTTATATTTTAACGAATATGTAACCTTGTATCTTGCCGTATCGACAGGGGTGGCCCGGTCAATAATCCGGGAACAGGTTTCCTGAGCCGCACCTGTTATCCACAAGAATACAAAAAGTAGAGATATAAGATATTTCATAACGGTGGTTTTTAGAATATTCTGAATCGGATTTTGAGTAACACACTGCGTGGGCGTATGTTGTAGATTGCCTTTGACTCCGTGAGAGCCGACAGACTGGAATATACATACGACTTGCGGTTGAGCAGATTGTCGCATGACAGCGTGAAGCTGAAACGCTTTATGGTGTATTTCGCCTCGGCGTTGAGAAGTAGGAATGAACGGTCGCTGTCGTTGAAGTTGTTGTAATAATGGTAAAGCGAAGCCGTCAGTGTAACACCTCCCGGAATTGTAAAATCAAAAGTACCCTTATTGGTTACTGTGCGCAGCCACGGGAACCGCTCATGCCCTTTCTGTTGAGTCGCGGACTGCGAATAATTGCCTTGATACGACACCGAAAGCCATTTGAACGGTGTCAGGCTTATGTCGGCGTTAACACCTAAGCTGTTGCCTTTGTAGCGTACCACTGCATCCTGAACAAGCAGAGGGCTGTCATAATAGGAGTATGTGAACGAGGCACCGATTTTAAGACGGCGCCAGTCGAATCCCTGACTCGCATGAACCTTAGCCGAGAGCATATCGCTGTTCTCCGATGTACGACGGCTTATGGTATGCTGTACGATACCGTCGTAGTAAGAACCGTAAAGGACATCAGGCGACTGCCTGTACCATGCGACTTCCGCTCCTGCAAAGCTCATGGAAAGAATATTTTTGAAATCATATTTCAGCGCATAGTGCTGATTCATGCCTTCATATAGACCGGCTACATCATAAGCCGACAGTTGACGGTATGAAGTCAGGATATAGCCTGAATATAATGTCTCGATGGATGGAGTCATATAATTCATCGCGGCGGAAGCGTTAAGATTATGACTGCTGTTGACTTTATACGTCAGGTTTAATGACGGCTCCACCCTAAAGCGGTTTTTGTCGGTAATGATACCGTCAAGTTTGTTATCAAGCCGGAGTAATCTGTATTTCATCGGCATATAGAGCGAAGCATGAAATTTTCGGGTAATAAACATTATTTCGGCTCCGAGGCCGGCATCGAGATAATCAAGCGTGAGATCATTGCGCATCGCGTCAAGGCTGCTTTCGAGCGCGTTGTGGTGATAGTTGACGATTGCCGACGGATGCAGGGTGAAGTTGCCGACTTTAAGGGCCGACAATAATCCCGCACTGTTTTCGGTGGATATATTGCGGAAATCAACGTGCTGATATAGCATATCGCCTGTTATCATATCCGGGAAAAGATTCGGGTAGACGGACAGGCTGTGTGGTCGTTTTTCCATATTGACAAGTGATGAGATCTCAAATCCACGGTCCTCCGAATTACGGTGCGTCATGTGGAATTTGTTGAGCAGTCGGTATGTGTCCGTTTTTCCGATCTGCGCTATGTCATCGTCTCCGGCAAGAATACGGCTGTCAGCGTCGGTCGTGCTCCAGTCGAATTTCAGTTGTTCCTTCAGGTAATTTTCATCGCCATTGTTCAGATATGTAAGGTCACCGTATGCCTTCTGCATATGGGAGGTGCCTTGCATAACCTCGTCCACTATGTTCTGACTGCCGTCAGGGAGAAAATTTATGGTTGACGAACCACTGCGACGGGTATCGCGGTCGTTTAGATAAGCGGCGTTTATACCGAACTCGCCCGACTTACCAACACGATATACGTTGTTGAACGTGGCATTGTGGGATCGGTTAAAGTAATAGAACCTTTTGTCAATTCCGGGAGCCGACGGCATGGTAATCGACGATATATTGCTTGTACGCGAATAATCGTTGTCGAAAGAATAAAGTTCCTGCGACAAATCGTCGCCGGTATTGTTGCCCTTGTAGGTGGCGAGAAACTGGCTGTTACGTCGGAAATATGTCGCTATGGCGGAGTTGTTCCACAAAGCTTCATCGCCATAGCCGCATCCGAGTGTGGCAATGAGATTGAACACACCCTTGACACCCTCTTTTAGCCGCAAGTTGATGGATGCCTGTTCCTCCGGGCGCAGGCCTTTGAGCGCCTTTATGTTTTGATGGTTTTCCAATACCTGCACAGTAGCGATGTTGTTGGGGTCGATGTTGTTTGTTGCTATGCCGTAATGTCCTTTCATAAGGTCAAGTCCCTCGATATACAGGTTTTTAATCGGCTTGCCCTGATATGAGATTTGTCCGGCGTCCGACACCGAAATTCCCGGCATCTTTTTCAATACGTCGGCAATGGACTGGTCTGTCTGAGAAAGAAATGAGGCGACATTATAGTTGATTGTGTCACCCTGAGAATAGATTTTCTTAGACCTTACGACAACCTCTTTCAATTCGACGGCGCGATTTTCCACAATAATGTCATACTCGCCGGAACGGTTCGGAACTATAATCTGCATCGGTGCAATCTCGACACTTGACGCTTTGAGAATAAGGCTGTCGCAATCGCTTTTAACCGACATTTGGAACATACCGTTTTCATCAGTGAAAGCTGATGAAAGTATCGTTTTCGGCGCATTAGCCGGTGAAGCTACGACGTTGGCAAAGTCCACACCATTACCCTCGGCAGTCTTGACAACTCCCGAAATCATTGCTTGCGCCATCGCCGAAACGAAAGCCGCAAGGCAGAGAATGGTAATGAGTAACCTTTGCCACATGTGCTTTGCTTAAAAATTAAGCAAAGTTCGGCAGAAAAAATACCATAACTCTCAACAAATGTTGAGAATCAGCGTTTTTAACGATTATTTTTTGCGGATACGACTTAGATGAGTAGGTGTGATATTAAGCAGCGAGGCAATATCCTTAAGCGAGAACAAGTCGAAAAGATTTGGGTCAAGTTGCAAAAGTTCGTCATATCGCTCCTGCGGTGTCTTGGTATAGAGGCTTACATAACGATCATAAACTGTCCCAAAGACTGCTCGGGTAGAAACCTCCACAACCTGACTTAGTACGGTGTCCGTTTTCATCATCGCCGCAACCTGTATCGCTGAGATACAGTGGATGTCGCAAGGGGTTGTTGCAATGATGGAGCAACGAGATTTTTGGCCGTAGATGCAGCCGGGAAAATCGCAGACGAAATGACCAGCAAATTCAAGACCTACTACATGAGGTGTTCCGTCGGCTGAATAGCATTCATATTTCAGCGAGCCAGACTGCACGTAACCGATGTACCGACCAACTGTTCCGGCAGTCAAAAACTCAGCGCCTCGCTCATAATGACGCAACACTCCTTGTCTGACGCACAGCTCGCGCCAAAAATCAGTGTCGATGTTGTCGATATATGAGTTGAATTGCGAGGGCATCACAAAAATACATTATGCTGGGGCGAAACAGGAAATGCCGAGCTTGTCTTCGATATTGGCTACACTCTTGAAGCTGAGGTTTTCGGTGCCTGAAAGGAGTTTGCTCACATATTGCGGACTCACGCCGAGACAAGCGGCGAGGTCGGCTCTCTTGAGGCCGTTGTCCTGCATATAGCCTATAAGGGTTACGGCAAGTTGACGCGACCAGCGGAGCCAACCTGCATTTTCCTTGCGCCATGCGGCTTCTTCTGAAAACCGCGAAGGAGTCTCACTCTGACGTTCCTCCAAAAATTTAATTGCCTTGCTTGCCATAATATAATTCATTAGTAAGTTCAACAAAACTGTCCTGATCAAATACGCCGTTGGCTTTAAGGAACTCCTTGCAGCGATTGAGCTTCTGCAATTCGAGCGCAGTATGCTCGCGTTCCTGCATCGTCCGGGTAAGCTTGAAGGCTCCACCGGTTACGATGTAGACATTAGGTTCAAGCCTTATGGCGTAGATTCGGAGCCAGCTTGCATGACGGTCACGGTTCCAGTTGCGGGCTTTCTCGCGGCTTAACTCACGGGCGTGTGTCGGTGATGTCAAGAGGCTTGAAAAGTTCGTCGAGATGTTCCCGTTTAGGGAACTTCAAGAACAAGTTCCTGCAAAGCCTCGGCGTCCTCAAAAGTATCATTGACGGCTTCATCGAGTCGTTCAATATGGAAGAAACTTTTGAGGTCTTCCATATTTTCCATAAAGAAATCAAGGAGATACTCACCGTTAGTCCAGTTTCGGAACAACAGGGTGAGTTCATCCGCTTCCTTATCCTGAACTTTTACAGCCCAGAGATGGTCGAATCCGTCGATTATCCGTACAAACTAAAAAATTTATCCGAGTGCAAATTTACGAAGATAATCCGAAAAAAATGCAACTTATAGGTTGATTTTTCTCTGGCATAAATTTGCTGCATTACGATACGCCCGACACGGAGAGGGCGAAAGTGTCGTGGAAAGGGAATTTTTGCGTGCTAATCAGGAGCCTATTCCGATGAGGTGGCCGGCGTTGAGGAAGAAGTCACGGATGTAGAGCGACATCGGGGTGATGATGGGCCGGAAGCGCGTTTCCTTAGTGGCGGCGAATAGGCGCAGTTTAGCCGGGTGGCAGCGCACGTCGATTACCGAGGGCATGCGTGCGGGGTCGCCGTCGATATGTGCGGCGCCGTGGCTGGTGCGGGTGATGCGCAGATTGGTGGCGCGGAAAGTCTCGACGATGGCGTTCTTGCCCACGAAGCCCATCAGCATGTCTATGCCCACGAGAGCCTGCTGGAAAAGATTTCCGGCATGGACCACGGTGATATCCAGCTCACCGTCGGTAATCGAGGCGTCCGGGGCTATGAAGGCGTTGTTGCCGTACTGCGACGCATTGCAGACAACAACCAGGAAGGCCCGGTCGGAGATAGTCTTGCCGTTGACCTCCAATACGTAGTTCTCGGGCGAGAAGCGCACGTACTCGTCGATGGCGCTGCGGAGGTAGGACATCAGGCCGCGCCGCCGGCTGCGGGCGAAGCGCTCGCTGACGGCCGCATCGAAGCCCACGCCGAAGGTGCAGAAGAAGGGCGTGCCGTTGGCGCTGCCGTAGTCGGCGGAGATGACGTTGCGCTCGGCGATGACTTTGAGCGAGCGGCGCACGTCGACAGGAATTCCGAGATGGCGCGCCAGGCCGTTGCCGCTGCCGCAGGGAATGATTCCCAGCGGAGTGTCGGTACCGATGAGCCCGCAGGCGGTCTCGTTGACCGTACCGTCGCCGCCGCAGACGAGCACACCGGCATAGGAGCCGTCGGCCGCGGCCGCGGCCGCGATTTCCGTGGCATGGCGCGGCCCCTCGGTATGGCGCACGTCGACGTCCAGACCTATCCTCTGCAGATAGCGCATCACTTCCGGCACGATGCGGTGTTTGCTCACCGTGCCGGAAGCGGGGTTGACTATCAGTATTACTTTCTCTCTCACGGTGAGGGCCGAAAGGTTACGGGCGCAGGACTTACTTCTCCTCGGAAGTCTCCGAGAACTCCATCAGATAGGCCTTGATGAACTCATCGATCTTGCCGTCCATCACGCCGTTGACATCGGCGGTCTGATAGTTGGTGCGGTGGTCCTTGACGCGGCGGTCGTCGAACACGTAGCTGCGGATCTGCGAGCCCCATTCGATTTTCTTCTTGCCGGCCTCGACCTTGGCCTGCTCGGCCATGCGGTGGTCCAGCTCCTTGGCGTAGAGAATCGAACGCAGCTGGCGCAGGGCGTTCTCCTTGTTCTTGGGCTGGTCGCGGGTCTCGGTGTTCTCGATGAGGATTTCCTCCTTTTCGCCCGTGTAGGGGTCGGTGAACTGGTAGCGCAGACGCACGCCGGACTCGACCTTGTTGACGTTCTGGCCGCCGGCACCGCCGCTTCGGAAGGTATCCCACGACAGCAGAGCGGGCTCGACCTTGACCTCGATGGTATCGTCGACCAGCGGGGTGACGAAGACCGATGCGAAGGAAGTCATGCGCTTGCCCTGGGCATTGTAGGGGGAAACGCGGACAAGACGATGGACGCCGTTCTCGCTCTTGAGGAAGCCGTAGGCGTAGTCGCCCTCGATGTTGATGGTACAGCTCTTGATGCCGGCTTCGTCGCCTTCGAGAAGGTTGGCGATGCTGGTCTTGTAGCCGTGGGCCTCGGCGTAGCGCAGATACATGCGCATGAGCATCGACGCCCAGTCCTGGCTCTCGGTGCCACCGGCTCCGGAATTGATTTTGAGGACGGCGTTCATATTGTCGCCCTCGTTGCGGAGCATGTTGCGGAGCTCGAGTTCCTCCAGCAGGGTCTGCACGTTGGCATAGGCCGCGTCGACCTCGGATTCCTCGACGGCCTCCTCCTTGAAGAACTCCATGGCGAGCTTGAGCTCCTCGGCGGCGTTCTCCAGGGCGGTATAATCAGCGATCCACTTCTGCAGATCCTTGATTTTCTTCATCTGTTTCTGAGCGGCTTCCGCATTGTCCCAGAATCCGTCGGCCATAGTACGGAGCTGCTCCTCTTCGACTGCTATTTTCTTGTTGTCGATGTCAAAGATACCTCCTCAGCGCAAGCATACGCTCAAAAGTCTCTTTTAATTGTTCCTGGGTAATCATATCTTTTATCTCGTGTTATATCGTTTTCGTGTGCAAAATTAAGAATTTGGACGCAATTTATCAAATCATGCCCGCGAAAGCCACAGCAATTGTGAGATAATATAATTGTGAAAGAGTCGTTTGGCGAAGCATACAAACGACAGCAGCGAACCGGAAAGCAAAGACACTTTCCTCCGACGAGGCCGCAAGATACGCAACTGCCGTATCTTCCGCATCAACGACCTCGAAGTATTTTTGCAGTCGCTTGATTTCTCAACATTTGTTGAGGCTTATTTTGAAATAAATGTGTAACTTCGCATATCCTAAACGAACAAAAAAATGAAGAAATTTTTCATTATCACAATCGTAGTTGCTCTTGCCGGTGCTTCTGCCGTTTCCGCGCAGACTCTGGTAAAGGAGATGAACGGAGCCGACACCCGCTTCATCCCCGGTCAGTACATGAAAAACGGCGAAGCCGCCATCTATTTTTCCGAAGATGAATACGGATATTCCGACGGCGGCTCGATGTATTCGGCTGAAATCTTTGATTTTGAGCTAAAACCTCTCAAATCATTCAATTTTCCCATTCTGCGGCCCTATTTTGTATTGGAGGAAAGAGCCTCTACAGGGACACATGAAAAATCCCGCATTATTAAGGAGTCCCGCTTTACTATAGATGAAGCGGACGGCATACCTTCCACCTCTGATATGGAAGCACGAAGAAATGCTTTCATCAATTACATATTCGAAACGTTGCGATATACGGACCCGTCGGTAACGATTGCCATTCTTCAGAATGGTAGCCGGGTAGAAGACAATTCTGTCTTTATAAACATTCCCTTTCAAAAAGGCAACGGATTGTACGAATTTGAGGAATACCTCAGAGGGATTGAAGCATACCTTGAGCCGTCGGGTATGTGGGGCTTCTCTTACCGCTACACTATCCGGACCCAAAAATATAATGGCGAATGGAGTACTCGCTCGTGGGAGGAAGTTCCGATCAGCAACTTCTGCACTCCTCGTTGCAACGATGTTGCAAAATTAAACGACTGGAACGGCGGTGTATATTTGCCATTCTCCCAGACTTTCTTTAACGAAGACGAGGCATTCGAGTACGTGCGTTTCAAAGCGGAAGTAGCCGAAGGCGGAGAGAGTAATTTCATTTCAGACAGTTCACCGTCTGCTGAAGAATATCTCTTCGGCATTACGGCTACTGACCGCGACGGCGATGGTGAAGTTGACTACAAACGCACTGTATTCGGAGTACATTACACCGGCCTGGAGGTCGTAAACGAGAATAATCAGGTGATTTACACTTTTCCCATGCCTGGCAACGCCGAAGGGAAACCGAGCGTCGAGTTCTTCAAATCCGACAACAGTATTCTTGCGCAAGTCAATTACAATTGGTATGATGAACAAGGTCGCTATGTGCAAACCGTGAGATTCTATCGCATTGACAAGGCTACCGGAGGTGTCGCAAAGGTAGTTAAGGAAGAGAATCATATTACAGCACGTCCAAATCCTGCTCCAAAGGGAACTCCGGTAGTTGTGGATGTTCCGGCTTCTGCAAGTGAGCGCACTATAAGAGTCAATGCGCTTAACGGCTCCACCATCATGAGCCTTAAGATAGAAGCCGATGAGACCCAAGTTTCCATACCTACTGACAATCTTCCGTCAGGCATTTATCTTATCACTCTCACCGATAGAGGCCGCACATCGGAAACCTGCAAGATTATTGTTCGATAAGACCTATTCCACGACTGTAAATCATACCGTCCATAACTTTGTGGATAATCGCCATGCCGCTTTGCCTCGACAAAGAAACAACCACAAGTTATGGACATTTCTTTTTCACTCAGTCTCGCGCCTCAAAATTTCTACCTGGTGGCGATAATTAGGGATATTTGCGTAACTTTGCGGTCTGAAACACGAGTAAATAATGTCAGAAGTATTCAGCCGCCTCGGCAATCTTTTCCTATATGACCCCGGACAGCCGCTGCTGTTCAACACAGGACTGTTTCTGTTCCTGTTCATCGTCTTCCTCGGCATCTACCATGCGCTCAAGGACCGCCCGCGGGCAAAGATGCTCGCCGTGGTTCTGTTCTCGCTCTATTTCTACTATAAGAACAGCGGCTACTGCGTGCTTATACTCTGCGCAGTATGCGCCATGGACTACCGCCTCGGGCAGTTCCTCGCCGCGGCGCGGAAAGATTCGGTGCGCCGCTGGGCCGTGGCGGCCAACGTGGCGGTCAACATCGGCATGCTCGTTTACTTCAAATACTTCAACCTGCTGGGCAACGCCCTGTCGAGCATCGTCGGC
>OLHE01002213.1_pt1 | contig 11657 bp, 12 predicted proteins | sample 1605821 | NCBI WGS metagenome assembly OLHE01 (sample SAMN03283250) | human gut metagenome | biome: human-associated habitat; material: feces | host: Homo sapiens | place: USA | collected 2013
GCTTCATGGCGTTGACGATTGTAGCGGCGTTGCGCCACAGGCGCTGTATCACGCCTATCTGGGCCTCGTCCTTCTCGCTGGCGCGGCGATTGCCTTTACCCTTGCTGTCCTTGCGTACAGAGAAGTCGAAGTTGGCGGCAAATGTCTCGTCAGCCGTCATGTCCGAGGACACGGTGAACTGGAACTTGCATTTGGGACGCGAGGAGATGATGCCGCCGCCTGTCCATGTGACGGCAATCTGTCCTTTGCCGAAGTATCCTTTGTGGAGTACGTTGGCGCCAAGCGCCTGCGCGATTGTCTTTGCCACGGTGCGGCTTTCTGTGATTATAAGTATATTATTCATTTTTACGGTTGTTTTTAGTTTTGGATGTTGGATAAAGTGGACGGGGCTGTGCGGGAGGTCACATCTTGCGCCCCTTTGATTTTTTCTGTTGGTTCTCGTCCTTCGGACCGGTCTGTCCTCTGTCGAGAGGCTCCTTGATTTTCTTTGTGGCCTCGTCGGTCTTTCCGTCGTTGTTGACAGCCATCTGTGTGCGGCTTTCGTTGGCAGGAGTTATCGACTCCGCCTGACGCGGATCCTTGAAGGAGGTGGTGGGACGCTGCTTGTTCATGTTGAATGTCAGATAGACGGTGCAGGGTTTCCCCTCCTTGTCAACCATATTGTCGAGCACCACGGTCTTGCCGGCGACATAGTCCGCCTGCTGCTTCTCGGACATCGGCACCCCGGCCCATTTTGTGATGGGCTTGATTTTACCGTCCTGAGTGAGCCATGTGGATTTTTTCTGACCGTTGCTTTCACTCTGCGCCTGTTTCTGAGAGGCGTATGAAGGCACAAACTCCACATCGCGTCTATCCGCGCTTACCTGAAGAGTGACGGTATATTTATTGCCCTTGCGGTCAATGATCTCCTTGTCCGGAATAGCTTTGCCGCTTTTGAGGGTGTTGATCTCTCCCATGTCGAGCTTTGTCTGCCCGATGGTGTCCTTGACGAATACGGACTTGGCGGGTACGCTGAGTATTTCGTTTGTCTGGCGGTCGATGCTGATGAACGAGGGGATGACCTCCCCGGTTTCCTTGTCAACGACATCGGCGAGCCTTCCGAGGTTGCCGGTGGTGCGGAGGTTATGCTTGTCCTCGTCCGTGAACTTGACTCTGTTGAACTCCTGATCGAGATTCGGCTCCTTGCGGATAAAATGGGGTACGACCTTGATATTCCCGTTGGCGTCCTCGCGGAATGACAGACGCGCTTCCAGCGAATACTTCTCGCCGGCGAATGTCGGGGTAATGGTTACCAGCCGGGACTTGCGGTTGTAGAGCATCTCCTTGAGGTCTCCGCTTTTTTCAAGCGTTTCGCGGTTTATGCCCCAGCGGTCTTTCAGACCTTGCCAGTCGATTTTGTATTCGTCAATAGCATGGCTGTTGCGGTTCGCCGTATTCACTTCGACTTTTGCCTCGGAAAGCATGGCTTTGTTCGCCTCCGGGTCTTTAAGCGCGTCTTCGACGACCTGCCCGACACTGTTCACGTTGTCGGCATCCACTTTGAAGAAACTGAACATCGAAGGGTTCTTGCACTGCCTTACGAAGTTGGAGAGAAAAGCCTCCAGCGGGTTCTTGTGGATATTGAATACCACGAGATCGCTCAGTTTGGCGGACTTCGACGGCGTCATGTCCGGTGTGCCGTCCTGTTTCAGACCTTTTACAGCGCCGGTTTCTCCCGTCTCGTTGTTGCGGGCGATAAGTACCTGGTCTTTATCGTTAGTCTGGTCTTGTGCCATATTGTAATTTCACTTATGGTTGTTTTTGCGGCGGAATTCCGCCGTCTCCGAAATAGTAGTCAAGGACATCGGCCGGGAGATATGAAATCGGGCCGTTGGGAGTTTTCTGAAAGTACGGCAGGATTCCTTTGGCTCTCAGATTGTACTGCTGGCGAAGACCGAGGCCGAACCTGCGCTCGACATCTTTCGGTGTCCATCTTCTCGGCTCCTCCTGCGGACAGTTTCCTTTGGATGTTATCTTCCGTTCAAGAAAGTCCATTCTTTCCAGAACTGTCTGGAGGAGGCCGAGGACGGTTTTCTCAAATGTCCGGTTCATGCCAGTCGTGTCCTTGATTTTATGGTGCGTCTTGACAGTATCCTGTCAAGTGAGGAGCGGTGCCAGCCGAGGCCGTGGTAAATTATAATGTCAATGACTTCTCCGAGTATGAATTTTGTATCGCCTTTATCGCGCAACACACGGAAGTCGTACTCCTTTATCCTGCGGTATGCGGTCCTCTCGCTTACGCCGAGGAGTGCCTGAAGCTCCTGACGGTCGATTCTGTATTCGCGTTCCGCATCGGTGAGTGAACGGTGTTCATCATCTTTGTTCTGTCTGATGTCTGCCGGCGAGTGAACCATTTTATGAATGATTGTCGCCAGCGATGCGACAGTGCCCCGGAGATCCCTCAGTTCGGCTCTCATAGCACTTAATTCGCTGCTTGAAACGGTTACTGTTTCAGTCATTTGAAGTAGTGATTAGGTGTTAGGGAGCCTATCTGACGATTTCGCTCCAATTATGTTTATTGATTTTTCGGAGTGGCACAGTATCTATGCCTTTTTCGGATAGCATTGCATCCGGGAGGGGGTCTTTGATTATTTATCATTGTCTGTACTGATTTTAATTATCTCTTATGACGATTTTCAGTGATAAAACGCTGTATATGTGTAAGATTCCCTGACAGGTGTCTGCCGTTGTCCTGCCAACATTCTGCCAACGCGCAATATACGGCTGTCATCGTCGTTTGTTAAACTTGCCGTTGCAGTAGTACCCCACGGAATTGCCGTTCACAAGTCGTGTTTCCGCCCATTCCCGCAGTTCCGATATTTTGAAATGTAGCCGGTGCCCGAATTTGTGATAGGGTATGTTTCCCGCAGATGTCTCTTTGTAAAGTTGCCCTTTGGCTATACGGTAGCCGTTGGAATTGAGGAACTCCAAAGCGCCCTCTATGTCAACCGATTCCGACTCTTGTCTGGGTTGCAATGCGGCAAGTACCTTGTCAAAGCAACCGGACACGGCAATCTCTATCATCTCTCTGACCTTTTCGACAGGGAGAATCACAAAACTTGTATTATCCATTTATCGTAAAAGCGGACGCTGCGGTGTGTATTTATAAAAATCCCACGCTCCTATGTGGTGAATGTATCCAATCAGGACTGATATGCTTGTATAGTTTACAGGGTTTGGCATACCCGCGAATCACGGGGTTTCCGCAGCACAATGAAAACAACAATGTCAACGACTGTTTTGATTTTATAAATATGCTTATGGCAGGAGATTGGCATTATATTGTCATTCGCAGGGCATATATGGCAAAAGAACCGACAAATCTCACGTTAAATTTGTCGGCTCCTATAAAGAAGAGATTGTATATTGTGTTCAGATATTGCTGGGCGTGAAGTTGATTTCTCCGAGGGAATCAATCGCGTCCTGTTTCAGACTGTCAACAACGTGCAGATACCGTTCTGTCATCTTTATTGAAGTATGTCCCAGAAGACTTGATACGGTCTTGATGTTAGCTCCTTTTGAAAGGACATTTACCGCAAAACTGTGGCGCGCACAGTGCCAAGTAATTTTTTTCTTGATGCCGGCCTTCTTTATCCAGTCTCTTAGATATAGATTGCAGATATTGTAGTGAGGCACCTTGAATATTCTTTCGTCATAGTTGTCATCTTCCGGTTCACCAATAAGACGGATCAGGGTATCATTCAGAGGAACTATTACCCAGCTTCGGCTGCTGTGGTCTTTTGTTTTCTGTTGCTGGAAACGGAGCGTTTTCGTGGTATAGTCCACATTGCGATAGGTGAGTTGGCTTGTGTCGCACCAACGCGCTCCGGTGTAAAGACCGAAGATAAAGGCGCGGTGTATCTCCGTTCTCTCACCCTTAAAGTGTGTTGCAACCAGCTTATGGATTTCTTCCGGAAGAAGAATATCCTTCTGAAGCGTCATGTTATCATTCTTTATCACGAACCCGCGACAGGGATTTTTCTTTATCAGATCACGGTCAACGGCAGCGGTTACCATTCTCTTGAACATACGGAAATAGATCTTCGGACCGTCCCCTGTTCCGTTTTCTTTAAGGTACTCGACGTATGCCGCAACCATTTCATTGGTCAGTTGCGTCATTTTAAGATTGTTCTTATATAGGGAGTATCTCGGAGTTGACGCCAGAAAATCCTTGAACTTTTGAATACCGTGCTTGAGTGTTATGCGGGTGTATTTTGTCAGTGACGGCGACTTGATAAACTCGTTGCAGAATTCAAGAAAGTCCTCGTCCATTTCCTTTCTCAATCGGTAGCCCTCACGGTCTTCGAGGAATGTCTGTTCTCGCTCAAATCTGATTTTCTCGGCGAGGTCAAGGGTGTTGCGATTCTGGACTCTCTCCTGCTGATTGCGCGGATGCAGCCATATATAGAGATTGAGAATCTCTTTTTTTCGGGAATGCTTGATTTTGTATTTGGGCTTCCCCGCCATTGCTCCATCTGTGTAGAACACCTGCTTGCCGTCCTCATCAAGCACCGGTGTTTCCGTCCTGCCAAGATAGTATTCAAGGTAGAGACTGGCACGACCGTCGCTCAATTCCGATTGCTGGAGCTTTGGATTTTGTTTTTTGCGATTTTCTAATTTTGCCATAAATCTAAAATTTTGCGCAAAGATAATTTGGGAAGGAAGAATTTGAAAATCGCCGTTTACAGTCCTTAACAATTCACTCCCACAGAAGGTTGAGAATCAGGGGTACAAAAGGTGTACTTTTTGCGAAAATCGCCCCAAATACAGAAAAATCGAAGCAAATCAAAATGTCGTAAACGCCTAATAATAAGCACAGTTATCTTATTTGGTATTTTCTTGTATTCTATACCTTGAAATCTATGAAATTTTCAACAGATACGAGAGATAACAAAGCGGTTCCCGCGCTATAGCGTGGGCTGCTGTTTTCATATCTTGTATTCAGGTTTTCTCAGGACCGTCACTCGGAGATATGTTTAATCCAGTCCACGCTTCTGCGTTGTAAAACATACCTTTGATGGACTAGAAGGTAGAAAAACACAGTTCTAAATGAAAAAACTATTGTGTTTAATGCTGTTGCTTACGGGAGCTATCCTGCAGGCGGCGTGCCAGTTCTATGATTCCGAGAGCGAAGTGAGAATCTACTGCTGGCACGAAGGAAACAGAGTGGAATACTTCGCGTTTAACTTCAATGGAGACCGTACTGCAATGATTGCCAGATCTCCAGGCGCCCCTTTTCCGAATCTTAATAATAGAATATCATTCAGTCAATTGACTGAGAACCCGAATCTTCTAAAAGAGAGAGTCTTCGCAACCGGCTTGCCAATATTAACTTACGATTCTTCGAAATCTAATTCTACAACCAAGGCTTACGTATATAAATCTACAGTCTCCGATCCTTGGGAATACGGTTATGGCGGTCAGAAATATTACAATCCTTATAGCCAGAATTATGTTACCCATAAAGATTACGTTAAATTTTCATCCTCAGGTAACAGCTTTACACTCGAAGGTTCTTACAATACAAATTCCACATGGAATAGTAGAACCTTCGTAAGGGTAACTCTCGACGAGCTTCTGAACATCTACTCTGAAATCGAGGCTGAAAAGGAGCGCAGGGCAAGATGGAGATAACGAGGTTCGCCAAGCTGGTACTTGTCGCAGCGTTCGCGTTCATCGCCCACTTCGCCGCAGCGCAGACTACAAGCTACTACCAGCTTAAGGAAATCGTCCATAACGACAATGTCGACCGCAACTGTACCGGTGGCCAGTTCATCACCTTCGTAGGCAATATATGCTTTGATTCGGACAAGGCCGGCAAGAGCGTCGGTAATGGCCAGCTGTTTCTCGACCGGACAGCCACAGGCCGGAAATCCTATATGGGCTCCTCTTATCACGGCAGGGTAAAGTATAAGTTCAGCTACGACCTCTCGCAGTTTGAAATCGAAATAAATCCCTATCACAGATACGTCTACGTCAAGGCCACGCCTCCCTCCGGCGTAACGACTTCCTCCTTGATTAAGAGGAGCAGTTCCGGTGGCGGCGCGTATGTACCGCAGACTCCGCCCGTCTATGGCCCGGGCCCGGGTCCGGTCTATAATCCGCAACCACAGCAACCTTCCGGTTCCGGAGTCTCATCGTCGACCCCGTCTGCGGCCGCCGAACCTCGGAAATACAAATGCCCGCATTGCCAGAATGGGCGGATTACCGTAACGGACCATTCAGTCGCGAGCTTCGGACAGCCTTCTATACAGAAGCGATGCGACGAGTGCGGATTTACCTATTCGACCCCGACGGTGCATTACCATCGGCAGTGCTCGCACTGCCACGGCACCGGCTGGGTGACTTATAACTGATACAAAGACTCTTCCTGGCGCAACAAAGGGAGGTCGCGGTTCAGGCTGCGGCCTCCCTTTGGAGTCTATCGGCGTCCGGGGTCAGCGGGCGATGTGTTTGCTTACTTTGGTGCCCTGGCGCTTGATGTAGAGCTGGCCGGGGGTGGGGTTGGCGATGCGGACGCCCTGGAGGTTGTAGTACTCGGGGGCGGCATCGGTGCCGATTGCGGGGGTGTCGATGCCGGAGGAGCCGAGGTGGCCGATGCGGGCGTGGGCGTAGGTGAAGGTGTCCTTGTCCTCTTTCTCGGCGCTGGAGGATTTGTCCTTGCTGTAGGGCTCGTCGGCATTGTCGAACACGGTCGGGTCGTAGGGCGTCGAGCCGGTGGCGCCCTGGCCGTAGGTGTCGATTACCATCAGGCCGATGCCTTCGTTCTTGATGTAGTCCTCGGTGATGCCGAGCTTGGTCAGGGGGAGCTTCCACTCGTAGAAGGTATGGTACTTGGGCTCGATTTCGCCGATGAGGTCGACGAAGCCGTCGTTGCCGAGAAGGTCCTCGGGCTCATAGCCGAATTTCTCCTGGCCCCAGATGTGTTCGATGGAGGGGAGCAGGCCGTCCTGGCAGCCGTAGAAGGGAGCGTCGATGCTCTTGCAGTACTGGGCGGCGTAGCTTGCCTTGCCCTCGGGCGTGGGGAAGAATAGACCGGGGACGCCGACGGTCGACTTGGTGCTGCACATCAGGATGCAGTCGGTGCCGTTGTCGAAGGTGTTGTACTGGCCGTCGTTGTCCCAGATGGTGTTGCCGTTCTCGAGGACGCCGTCGAAACTCAGTTCGGGGTCGAGGTCGAAGGCGAGCATCAGTCGGCCGTCCATCTGGTAGGGTTTGGCGCGGCCGTTGTTGTCCTTGCCGTCGCCGTAGAGATCCCAGACGGTGTAGACGTACTGGACACCGATGTAGAGGTTGTCGTGGTCGTAGGAGGCGTAGATAGCATAGGAGTCGACGACGGGATACTCGTGGCGGCCGCGGATGGCCGAGGCGATGTCGCGGGCCACGCCCTGGCAGATCAGGTCCTCGTCGCTCCAGTTGCTCAGGGCGTTGGTGGCGACGCACATGCGGTTGTCGTTCACGCGCTCGAACACGGCGTTGACGGTGCGGTTGGTGCCGGTCTTGCCGTCGGGGTTCACCTTATAATAATCGGTGTTGAGGCTGTTGCCGGTCGGCGGAACGATGGCGCCGCGCTTTGTGTAGCGGAAAGTCTGCGCGTTCTCGACGCCCTCGGCGGTGACGCTCAGGGTGCTGATGGTCGTGGTCTCCGTCAGCACGATGGGGGCGGAATAGACGGCGGAGGCAGTCGTGGCGGCATTGCCGTCGAGCGTATAGTAGATTGTTGCTTCAGGACTTACGGAGAGGGTCACGGTCAGTGACTCGCTGAAGCGGGTGCCGGAAGCGGGGTCGGCGGTCACGACGCCCTTCTGCTGAACGGGCGTACCCCGGTATTCGCCCTCGTCCGTCACGGCGCCCTTGTTGCCCAGGCCGGAGTAGAGGTGATTGTGAATCGGAGCGTGCTTGTAGTCGGCGGTCTGGTCGCCGGCGCCGTTGTGGAAGAGGAAGCCGTCGAGGCCGGAGGGGTCGGAGGGGAAGGTGAAGGCCCAGATGTTCTCGTCGACCTGCTCCATGTCGGCGCCCGGCCAGGTGGTCGAGGGATTGCTCCAGTAGTGGATTTTGAGGGTACTCCAGTTGGTCCTGGAGTTGTCGTAGTAGATTGTCACGGAGTCGGCTGCGAAAGCGGCAGCCAGCGTCGCCAGGCTCAGGAACAGGCTGAACAACAGTCTTTTCATGGTGATAAACAGTAAGTTGAAATAAGTATGATAATAATCGGCAAGCCCCGGAAGGCTTTAATTTACTGCAAAATTAACAAATCTTCTCCCCATGCGCCAAAAAATCGGGAGAGAATTTTGCGGAACAGGGAGCGACTGCGAGTCAATCAGGGAAGTCGGATTGATTGGGCTGATTGGGCTGATTGGACTGATTGGACTAATAAGCCTTACCCTCCTGACTTTCAGTCCTTATTCGCCGGTTTCTGTGTTTGGGCTTGCGTTTGAGTGCGTGGTAGATGGCGACGATTGCCATCAGGAAGCCGATTTTGCCGTGGATGGCGCCGAGGTGGGAGTGGGTGCCGTCGGCGAGCCAGAGGGCGGTGGCGGCGATGCCTGTGGCGGCCGTCAGGAGGAAGGTCCACCATAGAACGCGCGTCGACGTGTGCGGATTCCGGGCGAATCGGGCGAACCAGTTGCTGCGGCGGTAGTGGAGGAAGATGTGGTAAACCGAGAGTGCGATGAGCGCCACGCCTAAGGCTATGTGCAGCCACACCGACCAGCCGTAGCGCCCGTATGTGGCTTCAAGCTGGATGCCCGAAGCCAGTATGAGAAGCATGGTGACGCCGAGGCTGCGGTCGACGATACGGAGTTTTTGCGCCGGATTCATGGTTCTGCCGCCCTTAGGGGCGCCGGCAGCCATTGTTTTCTGTGAGTCCATAGTGTTGAGTCTTGCAATTGTTTTTAAAGTTGCAAAATTACTCCGCCCGGGCTGTGCCGGGAATGGCGTGGCTGCGGGGAAACTTGGACTAATCAAGGTTTTTGCGGTAATCGGAGGGCGAAACACTAGTCTCCTTCCTGAATAGTCGGGAGAAATAGGCATAGTCCTCGTAGCCGAGGGCAAAAGCGATTTCCTTGGCCGATAGCGAGGTGTAGGCCAACTGGCGCTTGGCCTGGATTACTACGCGGCGGCGGATATAGGCTCCGGCGCTGAGGCCCGTAGCGCCCTTGACGGCCTCGTTGAGATACACCTCCGAAATACGGAGCATGGCTGCATAAGCGGCGGGACTCTTCTGCCGGTCCAGATGACTGTCGAGCAGCTTGCGGAAGCTTACGGTTATGCTGCGGTAGCGGCCCGGGGCGCCGGCGACCGAAGCGGGCAGCGAGGAGAGCGCCATGCTCTTGACAGCCGCGGCCATGGCGGCGACGACGCTGTCATTGTCGCCATGCCGTTCAATCATGGGGCAGAGGGCGGTGATATCTGCGGCGACATCTGCGTCGGGCCGGAAGGGTTGCGGCGACAGGGAATACTCGTCGATTGCACGCGCGTCAGCCTCCGAAAGCAGCTCAGGCGACACGGCAAGCATCCAGCCGTCGGCATCCCATACCTCGCCCGCGGGCTTGCCGTGGACCTGCCATGGCGATATTATCAGCGCGTCGCCCGCGGCCAGCTCCTTCCTCTCGAAATCTATCTCCACAACCGCCGAGCCGGCGGTGAGGAGAACGAAGATATAGTAATCGTCGCGGTGGGCATAGTCCTTCATAGCGGTCTTTCCGAACTGGCCGAACCGCTTTATGAAAATCCCGGAACCGGATATATTTCCCATTCGGGAGAAGGGAATGTCCTTCGGCTTGGGCATGTGCCTTACGCGCTGGATTGCCGGCGATTGCGGAGCGTCAGTCGTTCTGCTTCATGGCCTGCTTGGGGCAATTGTCCACGCAGGTGCCGCATTCGATGCAGAGGTCGTAGTCGATAACCGGATAGCCCTCGGCGTCCTGGCTGATGGCTTCGACGGGGCACGCCTTGATGAGGGGGCATACATGGTTGTGGGGGCAAATTTTCTTGTCTACCTGTATCATGGTGTAGGAAGTTTGGGAAATGTGTCTGTCGGTTTTGTCGGTGGTGCAAAATTAGGTCAAAAAAAGGTATTCCGCAAAATATTTCTGCCATCGGGCCGATTATCATTGTCCGAATATTTTAGACAGGAGAACGGGAGAACGGGAGGTGCGTGAGAACAGGAGAACGGGAGGTGCGTGAGAACAGGAGACTTGCCGTTGTGGCGGGGAATCGCTAACTTTGCGCCGGAAAAACACAGAACACATGGCCACCAGACAATTCTTCCGCCACTTGCCCGTCAAGGGCTACTCGCTCTACTGGATTCTGCTCGCTTACCTGGTAGCGGGATTCTTCTACCCCGTAATCGGCTTCCTGGCTCTGATCTGCATGATAGCGCCGGTGGCCTTCGCCGTCCGCAAGGGCCGCTGGTGGTGCGGCAACGCCTGCCCGCGCGGCAATCTCTACGACCGCTTCTTCTCGAAGTATTCGCCCCACCGCCCGATACCGGCCTTCGTTCGCCGCACGGGCTTCCGCATCTTCATGGTCATGTTCATCTTCACCATGTTCGGCGTCCAGATGACGCTGGCCTGGGGCGACTGGAACGCCATGGGCCGCGTGTTCTGGACCATCATCCTGGTTACGACCATCGTCGGCGTCGTCCTCTCCTTCATATATGCGCCGCGCACGTGGTGCTCCTTCTGTCCGATGGGAAGCCTCTCGTCGTGGGTCACCCCGCGCAGCGGCAAGCTCCCGGAGCGCTACCGCCGCGTGTTTGTCGGCGAGCGCTGTACGACCAAATGCCGCCTTTGCTCGGCCGTCTGCCCGATGCAGCTCAAGCCCTACGAAGGCCGTGGCGACGCCGAGGGCTATCTCCATCCCGACTGCCTCAAGTGCGGCCGCTGCGTAGCCGGATGTCCGCTGAAGGTCCCCGAGCTGAAGCATGTCGCCGGCTGAAAACCGCAAAATTCAGTTCAAGAACGCCTGATCCGCCATTATAGAGCCTATAGCCGCGGTGCGCAAGGAGCTTTGCGCCGCAGCCGGCTATATTATAGCTAAAATAGATAAACAAGCTAAATCCGGACGGAAAGTGCTCAGTCGCCGAGTTTTTTTCATTACAATAATGGTAACTTTGCAGTCGGTTTTTCAAAAAGATTGAACTATGAAGCTATCGGACCTGAAGGGCTACCTGCTTGCGGCGCTGGCTGCCGCCGCCTACGGCACCAATCCCGCCTTTGCCATCCCGCTCTACGGCCAGGGCATGAATCCCAACAGCGTGCTGCTGTTCCGCTACATGATGGGCCTGCCGGTGCTGGCGCTGATGCTCGCCGCGCGCGGCGTGGGCTTCCGCCTGGCAAAGGGCGAAATCGGGCTGACGGCAGTGCTGGGTATACTGATGTCCGTCTCGTCGCTGACGCTGTTCGAGGCCTACAACTATATGAACTCGGGCGTTGCGTCGACGTTGCTGTTCGTCTATCCGATCATGGTGGCCGTAATCATGATATTCTTTTTCCAGGAGAAGTTCAGCGCCACGGTCGCCATGTGCCTGGCAAACGGGGCGATCATGGTATTGGAGATTCCATCCTTTGGTATTGCAGCGAGTATACAGTCCCTGATCACCTGTCTGGTGACCTTCG
>OLHE01002226.1_pt1 | contig 11597 bp, 9 predicted proteins | sample 1605821 | NCBI WGS metagenome assembly OLHE01 (sample SAMN03283250) | human gut metagenome | biome: human-associated habitat; material: feces | host: Homo sapiens | place: USA | collected 2013
CCCTAGAAAAAGAAGAGAACACCATAAGTATTAACCACGCCAACATTATATACTAGTTTAAATACTATAGTCAAGCAAAATATGACTATTTTTTTAATATCTTTGTAAAGTCTTTATTTATATGTATTTATAAGATTTTTATATATTAAATATATGTACTAAATTACAATCAAGTATATAATACTTGCTTATATATAATAGGCATACTGATGCATTATTCTTAGACTAGGATTAGGCTAAGAATAACACTAAAAGACCTTGGCTTTTAGTGAAAGGAATAGAAAAAATTCTATTATTATTAGTAATAGAACTTTAGCTTTATTTACATGTTAATCCACGGTCTGTATATGTTTTCTTTAGAGTATTAAAATCTCTATTTATACCAAAATTGGTTATATCAGTATCTGTTAGTTTTGTTAAATCGTAGGTGTATGTTACTGTATAATCATTATCGTTATCATTATCTATTTTAGTAGTAAACCCTTCTGTGTTGGTATAACTTCCAAATCTAGTATTATGTCTAGTTTTTATACCTGAAATATCTAAAATTGTATCGGTTACTCCGGTTACTACATCATCTAATGCTTCTCCTACTACACCATCTACGATACCATTACTATCAGGATCTTTATCACTCGTTGTACCGTCTGTACCTGTTCCTACTCCATCAGTATGATTGTCTTTATAATCATAAGTTGCTGTTAGTTTTTTTACATCATTACCATCATAGTCTATCATATATTTTGTCTTTGATGTGATATTACCTGATTTTGTTTCACTAGTACAAGTTAGTGTTTTGGTATTGGCTGTACATCCTGAAAGAACTGCAATTACGGCAATTATTAGTAGTACTTTCTTCATATTTATTACTCCTTTCCAGTATTAGTATTGACAATTGTTAGTAATATAGTATTGGTATTTTTTGGTAATTTTAAAAGGTAGTTATTGCTAACTACCTTTGGTATCATTTTAATAATCACAGTTTCCTGGAGTTCTAGGATATGGTATTACATCTCTTATGTTATCTACTCCTGTTAGATAGATAAGTAGTCTTTCAAAGCCCATGCCGAATCCTGCGTGAGTACATCCACCAAATCTTCGAAGATTTAGATACCACTGCATTGATTCTTCTTCCATTCCTAGTTCATTCATTCTATTTAATAATTTATCATAGTCTTCTTCTCTTTGACTACCACCCATTAGTTCTCCTGCTCCTGGAACTTCTAGGTCTACTGCAGCTACTGTTTTACCATCTGGGTTTTGTTTCATATAGAAGGCTTTGATATCTTTTGGCCAATTTTTTATAAATACTGGGCCGTCAAAGTATTCTGTTATATATTTTTCGTGTTCTCTAGCAATATCTTCACCATATTCTGGTTCAAATTCCCATTTTACTTTGGCTTCTTTTAGTATTATTATTACTTCTTCGTGATCTACTCTAGTGAAGTGGCTATTTATTAGTTTGTTTAATTTTTCTAATAGGCCTTTTTCGACGAATTTATCAAAGAATTCCATCTCGTTTGGACAATTATCTAGGACATATTTTACTATGTACTTTAACATATCTTCCATGATGTCCATATCGCCTTCAAGGTCACAAAAGGCTATTTCTGGTTCTATCATCCAAAATTCTGAAGCATGGGTTTTGGTGTTAGAGTTTTCCGCTCTAAAGGTTGGTCCAAATGTATAGGTCTTTTTGTAAGACATAGCAAATGTTTCAGCCTCTAGTTGTCCTGATACGGTAAGAGCAGACATTTTTCCAAAAAAATCTTTTGAATAGTCTACTTTTCCTGTTTCTGCTACTTTGTTTAAATCTAGTGTTGTTACTTGGAACATTTGGCCTGCTCCTTCACAGTCTGATGCTGTTATTAATGGAGCATGGAAATAAACATAATTATGTTCTTGGAAATATTTATGAATAGCATAAGCCGCTACACTTCTTACTCTAAATACAGCATTAAATAGATTTGTTCTTGGTCTTAAATAAGCTATTTCTCTTAAGAACTCTCTTGTTGGTCTACCTTTGGCTTGAAGTGGGTAATCATCTGGGCAGTCACCTTCAAGAACAAATGAGGTCATTGTTAATTCGAATGGTTGACCTTCTTTTGGTGATTTTATTAATTTACCTGTTACGGTAATGGCACTACCTAACTTTAATTTTGTTACTTCTTCAAAATCTTTTAGGTTATCATCATAGACTACTTGTAATCCTTTGAAGTAAGTTCCATCGGATAAGTCTATGAATCCAAAATGAGCCTGCTTTCTATGATTTTTAATCCAACCACTTACAGTAATTTCTTGGTCTATATAATCTTTTAAATATAATTCTTTAATGTCTAACATAATAATTCCTTCTTTCTACTTTGTACTTCCTGTTAGTAATCTTTTATTTATGATACTAGCAGATCTATTAACATCTTTTAATAACTTGTTATATAGATTAGGGTAATGTCTTAATGCCAGAATAAACTGAACATCTTCGTAGGAGATAGCCCCTATGTATGTTTTATTTTCTTCATTCATAACGGGTACTTCTCTACCTAATAGATAATCTGCAGTTGTTTCTAATACTTCAGATATTTTTACTAAATTGTCTAAAGTTGGAAGTCTTGTTCCATTTTCATAACCACAAATTGATACTTTGGTAACTCCTATTGCTGTTCCTAATTCCTGCTGGGAAAAACCTCTTTTCATTCTTAACTCTTTTAATCTTTTTCCTATCATTGTATTTATTACCTTTCTTTATTAGTTATCTCCTTGTTAATATTATTTTATAACAAAATAGGTAAAAAGTACATATTTATTTACTAAATTTTACTAAAATATATAGGTTTTATGGGAATTTACTTGTTTATTTTAATTATTATTTTCTATATTTTTACTTTTATTATTATTTTTTAAATAAATTTAGAGAAAGTAGTTTACTCTTCTACTTTCTCTTCTTGATCTTCAGATAATTCTTCGACTGATGATTCGCTTTTTCTACGTTGGGGGTTGGATGTTAGAAATGTGACTTTTTCAGCAATTATCTCTGTTTTTTTTCTTTTAGTTCCTTCGGGTGTTTCTACTACTCTTGTCTGAAGACGTCCTTTGATACCAATCATATCACCAGTTTCACAATATTCACTAGTTGATTCTGCTACTGCAGACCATAGAGTGCAATCTAAGAAATCTGTATCGTATTCACCATTAGAATTTTTATAGTTTCTTGGGACCGCTAGTGTTAGATTGGCCATCTTTTTACCATTTTCTGTAATTCTTGTTTCGGGTGTTCTTGCTATTCTACCTACTAGAACTATTTGATTAACCATAGTATTCCTCCTTTCCAGAGTGAATATAACATACTGTGTTTTTGATTGCAAATTGGTAAAAATGGTTTTTGGGGGTTAAAAAAGTTAAAAAAAAGAACCTTTAGATTTCTAAAAGTTCTTGTTTTATTTTTTTGATGCCCTCAAAAGAGGTTTTCGGGTAAATTTGCTACTTTACACAAATTTGACACTTTTTATAGTCCTAATTCTTTGATTATGGCATCTGATATGGCATTTGCTAGTTTATCTTGGCTTTTTATTAGGATATCTAGATCACTTTGATTTGATAGATAACCTAATTCTAGTAGATATGATTCATTGGCTATGTTGTTTTTGTAGTATGGATTTACTCCTACTTTATCAGGATTACTATCATCAACATAGGCTCCAGTTAAGTAACCTCCAGTTTCTCTTATCATATATAGATAGTTAGATTTTTCGGTTACATTATATGGCTTGTATCCTTTTTCATCATAGCCTTCAAGCGATGATTCTATTTCTTTAGCAGTAAAGTTATGGGTATAGATACCATTAAATTCTTTATATAATTTATTACTTGAATATTCTAAGTCAGTATAAGAAGTAATATTATCTGCGAATGATTTGGCTAAGTCATAGTTTATCCCTTTGGCAGTATATATTTCTATTCCTCTTACTTTCGATGATGTACTCCTATTGATATGGATAGAGAATGTGTATTTTGATTTTACTTCATTTGGTATTACTGCTCTTCCATGCTTATTGTATTCATCCATTACTTCATTTTTAGTTAAATCGCCTTCATCATGAGTTAATTTTACTTTGATGTTTTTCTTTTCTAGATTTTCTTTTATTTTTTTACTGATATCCATAGTGAAGTCTGTTTCTTTATAATCACCTGAAGCACCGCCTCCATCCATTCCTCCATGACCTGGATCAATGGTTATATCATATATATCTTTATCTTTGTTTTCTATTATATTAAACATCATTGTTTTATAGTCATTATTTGAATTTATTAATATCTTGTTATTATATTTTGATAATGTATAATAAGTACTTTCTTTGTATTCGGTTTTATTATCTAGAACATAGTATTTTACTATGGGTTCTTCTTTATTTTCTTCGTTTTTATATGTTAGTTTTAAGAATAAATAATAGGTATCTCTTGGTATGTCATCTAGGTATAATCCTTCATTTATTTCTTCACTAGTATAGAAATTTATTTTATTATCTTCACTATCTACTTCTATGTCAAAGTCTTTATCTTCTCCATTATATAGAGTTAGTTTTATATCTTCATAACTTTTATCTGATAATTCTAGAGTGCCTTTGATATTGAAGTGATTTCCATACATGTAATACTCTTCTACTGATACTTTTTCTGGTTCGGGGGTTATTTTGGGAACTTTGTTTATGTAATTGACATAGATAAAGTAACCTAAAAAACCTAATACTATTAATACTCCTATTGTTATTATTATTTTTTTCATTTTTTAATCTCCTATATTTAATTTTAATAATCTATTTAGTTCAACAGCATATTCCATTGGTAGTTCTTCTCTAAAGGCTCCGATGAAGCCCATTATTATTAATTCTTTGGCTTTTTCACTATCTATGCCTTTACTCATCAGATAGAATAGTTTATCTTCAGATATTTTGGATACTGTGGCTTCGTGTTCCATAAATGATGAATTGTTATTTACTATGTTGGTTGGGATGGTATCACTCTTGGATATTTCATCTAGTATTAGGGTATCACATTTTACTGAGGCTTTGGAATTTATTGCATTCTTTGATATTTTTACTGTACCACGATAAACTGCTAGTCCACCACCTGAGGCTATTGATTTGGATACAATATTACTTTTGGTATTCTTGCCTAGATGAATCATTTTGGCACCACTATCTTGAATTTGTCCTTTTCCTGCAGCTGCTACTGTAATACAACTTCCTCTTGAATAATCACCTTTTAAAATACAACATGGATATTTCATATTGGTTTTTGATCCGATGTTTCCATCTATCCATTCCATTAAACCATTTTCTTCAACTATTGCTCTTTTGGTAACTAAGTTATAGACATCACTGGACCAATTTTGAATGGTAGTATAACGACATTTGGAATTCTTACCAACAAATATTTCTACTACAGCAGCATGAAGAGAATCTTCTGTGTATGTTGGAGCAGTACATCCTTCTATATAGTGCAATTCACTATCATCGTCTACAATTATTAGTGTTCTTTCAAACTGACCCATGTTTTTACTATTTATTCTAAAGTAACTTTGGAGTGGTCTATCTAAGTGAGTATGTGGTGGTATATAGATAAATGTTCCTCCTGACCATACAGCACCATTTAAGGCAGTGAACTTATTTTCATTATATTTAACTAATGTATTAAAATATTTTTTAAAGATATCAGGATGTTCTCTTAGAGCGGTGTCTGTATCACAGAAGATAACATTTTTCTTTTTTAATTCTTCATTCATATTGTGATATATTACTTCACTATCATACTGTGCTCCTACTCCATCTAGATATTTCTTTTCAGCGGATATTACTCCTAAATCATCAAAGAGATTTCTTACCTCACATGATATATTATTCCAATTATCAGTTAGATTATCCTCTCTTTGTTTATAATAATTTATACTATCATAATCTATATCTAGTTTTGGTCCAAAATTCGGATTACTACTTTTATTAAAAGCATCTAGGGCTGTTAATCTAAAATCTAACATCCAGGAGGGTTCTTTTTTTATCTCAGATATTTGTTTTACTACTTCTTTTGTTAACTTCATTTTTTCACCTTGTTTCTACCATTATTATAAATGAAAATATCTTTTATGTAAAGAAAAAAACGGCCTATTTACATGGATAGACAGTTTTTTTACTTTCACTCAACTATATTTGATTTTGCTTCAAAACCATTTAAATAATAATTTGGTATTTTTCCTTGTACTACTTTCATTCCAATGGGAATACTGGCACTTATATTTAAATCTTCAGTGGATATTGGTAAGATTACTCTAGTGGTTACTGATATATTTACTAATACTTTTAATAAGGCATTATTTATACCATATTCTACTACTTCGGTACTGAAGTTTGTTGATACATCTCCTATTAGGGATATTTTTACTGGTATTTTAGGGCCTATATTTGATAATAGACTAGAACCTGTTGTTAGTCCAAAGGGTATTTCACATATTATCTTTTTTGATAGTAATTCCATGTTATAGTTACTTAGACTATTTTCTGGTAATTCTAACATATCTATTTTACCTTCTTCGACTGCACGAAGATTTAGTTCTACAAGACTTGTCATTGTGCTTAATGCTTTGGATGTTTTTTTGGTATCAAAATCTATTAGAATTATTTCTCCATCTTTATTGTATGTTATTTTGAATAATTCTTCAACATCTATATCATATAACTGTTTTGTTATAGCTTTATTTATAATTAGTACTGTTAATTTTTTTGTTTCGGATTCAGCATATGATTTTAATATGGGATATGCTTTATTTGAGTAATAATTTATAAATATAAGTCATAATATTATAACAGATGTTAATATTAATAAAATTAATAATAATATATTATGTTTTTTATTTTTTCTTTTTAGTATCATTCTCATACTAAAATATATGATATTTAAATTATTTTAAAGCATTTAATCCACCTTTTATTGATTTTGTATTATAACCAAATTCATTTAATCTTTTACTTATTTCGAGACTTTGTTTTCCTTCTTCACAATAAAGATAGTATGTATTATTTTTATTTAAATAATGTGAATAATTATTTAATAGATTATAGTATGGTATGTTTATTGAATTTTTTATATGTGAGATATTGTATGAATAGTTATCTCTAATATCAATTATAATTGGGTTAGAAATTTTTTTTAATTCATTTAATGATATTGTATTCATAACTTACACCTCACTATAATATATTAAATTATTATAATATTGGAAAGTTAATAAACACAATATTTTTTATTTTATTTTCACTTCAGATCTATGGTTCTGAAGTGTTTGTTTAAGCCTTAGATTTAAGTCTTAAACAAAGGGCTATTATATATAAGCAAAATATATATATTTAGATTATAATGGTATTTATATATTAAAAACCTTTAATAATGAAATTAAAGGTTTTATATTAGTCATCACTGAAGAAATCATCAAAGAAATCATCATCATTTGTATTATCTGTATACATATTTTGTAATTTATCTTCATTAGTATTATTTTCTTTAGGTGCTGGTATACTTTGATTACTTTGAGTTAAATCATTAAATGATACATTCTCTTTTTCAGTAGACTGAGTAACTGGTTCTGAAACTACATCTACTGGTTTTTGAACTTGTTCTGGTTCTTTTGTTTGTTCTTCTTCTTTTTCTATTTCTGCTATTTTAGCATCAATCTTCTTAACTAAGTCATCTATATTAAAACTATCTTCTTCAGGTTCACTTTGTCCTTGATTACCTAAGAAGGCAGGCATACCTCCACTAAATGGATTAGATGATGAGGCCACAAATGGATTGGAACTACCGAATGGACTACCACCCATAAATGGATTTGAAGAACTAATAAATGGATTCGACATGTTTGGACTAAACTCTCCCATTGAAGCCATTTTTTCTTGTTTTTTGGCTTTAACAAATTCTCTTATATCAAATAATTGTAATTCTCTCTTTGGTCTAGCTTCTGGAGTGCTCTTTGGGTATGTTCTACCCCAGTCAACTTGGAAGTCTGTTTGAAACTTTGTTTTGTATGGAAACATTCTTCTTCTTAAAACGATTATTTCAAACTGACTTAATCTTTGTAAGTCACTTACAGTTACTAATGGTGTTGATGCGGTTTTATCTTTTTCTTTTGACTTTACTTCACCACACATTTTGCTTATTTCTTCAAGGGCCGCTATTTCACTACTTATTAAATATAACAAATTACAGTTACCACGAATTGTATCACCATTTTCTTTACCATATACTTGTGTTAATTGTGCGAAGTTCTGGATAATAAATGTAAATCTGATTAATCTACTTCTTGCGGCAGTAACCATGGTTGTAACATCTTTTAAAGGCGGCATATTAGCAAACTCATCTAGAATGAAGTTTGTTCTATATGGTAATTTTCCACCACTTTCTTGAGCAACATCTATTAATGTTTCATAACACTGTTTAATAAATATAGTAGCAAGTGGATGTAATGTTTTCTTTTCATCTTGCACTATTAAGAAAACTGCTGTTTTCTTTTTACCAATATCACGCATATCAAAATCGCTATATGATAACATTTCTGATAAGTTTTCTCTTGATGAGAAAAGTTTTATTTTTTGTTTAAATGTTGCAATAATACCTTGCTTTGTTTCATCTGCAGTAAATACTGTACCTGATGCATTAATATAAGCTGGTTTAGAAGGATCTTTACCATTAAAGTATTCTTTTATGTAGTTATTGTTTGGTCCTCCAAATCTTTCTTCGCCTAAACTACTCATTAAGTTTATACTATTTAAGTTTACTTGTTCTGGAGTAGCATCTTCAAATAAACCTAAAGCAAGTCCTGTAAAATAGTCTGCTGCTGTTTTTTCCCAGAATGGATCACCACTACTTTTTTCTTCATATAGTATGTTTAAGGCCAAATCATCAAGTAATTCTATGGCTTTATCTGTATTACCATCTTTATATAATTGATAAGGTAAGCTCATTGGATTCCATGCATTGCCATGTTGTGGATCTCTAAAATTTAATGTAACTATATTATAGCCTTCATCTTTTAATAAGGCTGCTGTTTCTTCATACAATTCACCTTTAGGGTCAGTTAGTATCATTGATTCATTATGTTTGGCTAATAATTTAATCATTGGTTTTGCTACGATTACTGTTTTACCAGAACCAGTAGCACCCATAACTAACCAGTGATCTTCACCATTATCTACCCACATTTTACCTTTTTTACTATAAAGTGCTATACCTGCTGCAGGTATTGTTTGATCTTTTATATTAACTACTTCAAGGCCTTTTTTAAATTCGGCATCTGTAGCCCATCTTGAATATCCTTTTTCTTTCTTTGAACCAACACTTAGTCCAAATCCTTTTTCATGGTCAAAAATATATGATTTAACTGCAAGAAAAATTCCAACCAAACAAACTATGAATAAAAATAAAGTCATTCCTATGTATTTAGAAGTAAATGCTTTAAAAGGTAAAAAGCCATAAAATTTACTATTTGATGCTAAACTACTTACGTTTAATACTCCTATTGCACATAGATATAATAAAAATACACAAAAAATTATAAATATTATTAAATCTTTTTTTTATACTTTAATTTTCATATAAAAATCTTTCCTTCCAATTAACTACCAATATTATAGCATTAATAATTTGAATTGTAAATAAGTTTATTGGAAAAGAAAAGGCATTCTTGTTAGAGTGCCTTTTAACTATTATATAGTTTCTTTTCTACTTTTGAAATAGTATACTGAGTATGTTAATGCTCCAATACCTGCAGTCCAAGCGATGAATATTAATATATCACCTGTTTTACTATTTTTATCTACATCTTCATTAGTTTTATCGCCTATTTTACTCCAGTAAGCATATAAACTAATATCTGATGTTACTTCTTTAGTAAAGTCATATTCTTTTCCGTTTTCTTTTTTGTCATACCATCCATCAAATGTATAACCTTCTCTCGTTGGATCTTCAGGTTTTACTACTTTATCACCTTTATTAACCACTTTAGTACTTTTTTCAGTTGTACCATCGTTTGTATAGAAAGTTATTGTATACTTTGTTTCTTCTTCATTTAATTCTTTTTCGTATTGAGCATATAATGTAACACTTGCTTCTGTTGTATATTTTGATCCAGCATTATACGAAGTTCCTGTTCCGTCTTTTTTTGTATTCCAATTTACAAATTTATAACCTTCTTTTGTTGGCACAATTGTACTTAATACTAATTCTTTACCTTTAGTTTTTGTTTGTTCTTTTGGTGCATTCTCTCCTCCATTAGCATCATATTTTACTGTGTAAGTAGTAGGCGTTGGGTTTTCTCCTCCACCAGTTTCTCCGCCTGAAGAACTACAATTCCAATGAGCATAAAATTTCGTAGCATCGCCTGTATCAAAATATTGTCTATAAACTGTTCCTGAGGCGTTAGTCATATACCAACCGTCTGCAGTACATCCTGACTTAGTTAATGTAGGTATTCCCATTTGACTAAAATAATTTCTTGCACCGCTATAAATTGTTTTAGACCATGTTGTTGAACCATCACTGAATGTTCCACCATTAGCATAGAATGTTGCCGTATAAGTAGTTGTTGTTGGAGCTACGCAATTTGCAGCTGATGTAATTGTACTTGATTTATACCAACTACCTGAAGAACAAGATGTTGATGGTGCGCTTGTCCCCCATTTATATTCTCTATTACCACTTGAATTAGCATCACATATCCAACAACTATATGTTGGAGCCACACAATTTGCTGACGATGTAATTGTACTTGATTTATACCAACTACCTGAAGAACAAGATGTTGATGGTGCGCTTGTCCCCCATTTATATTCTCTATTACCACTTGAATTAGCATCACATATCCAACAACTATATGTTGGTGCCTTACAATTTTCATAAGTTAATGATGTTTTTGTACAAGCACTTGATTGTGAATAATTTCCCCAAACATAAGAACCTACTCCCTGTGAACTACCTCCACAAACATAACAAGCTGGTGCTTCAGGCTGTACTGAAGCAATCCAACAAGAACCAGCGGTTCCTTTAGTACCATAAGGACAAGTTTCATAATTACTACCAATAGATCCAGCTAATGAACATGAACCGCCATATGCTTTACCTCCATATTTATATTCTGGATTCTTAGGACAGCATGCTGTGTCAGATGAAGACCATGTATCAAGATACCATCCAACAGGACAAACAGGACTAGTATCAATTGCATAAGTATTATTCATATTATTAAATAAACTTACTGTAATAAAACCAAATAAAAATGCAGATAAACCTATACAAATTGATTTTAATTTATTTTCCTTTATTTTTTGTATCATTTTTTTCACTCTTTATCACTCCTTACCTTATACATAAATAATAACATTTATTTTTGATTTTCGCAATACTTTTTAATCTTTTATCAAATAAAAAATAATTATCATAAATATCAATATTAAAAGATACAAAAAAGATAAGAACTTTGTCTGAAGTTCTTACTTTAAATATAGGTTCTATAATATTTAGTGGGTGTCAAAAAATATCCACTAATTTTATTTAATAAA
>OLHE01002234.1_pt1 | contig 11542 bp, 8 predicted proteins | sample 1605821 | NCBI WGS metagenome assembly OLHE01 (sample SAMN03283250) | human gut metagenome | biome: human-associated habitat; material: feces | host: Homo sapiens | place: USA | collected 2013
CGCGCCGCCGCGTCTGCTTGCAGCCGGGGTCCCGGCGCTGTATTGTGCGCTGGTCTGCGTGTCAACATGGGGCGGAAAATGACGGAATTTTTCGTGCAAAAAGACGGCGCGCAAAGCCGCCGGATTTGTTGACAGACCGGGCGTTTTTGTGATATTATATCAAAAATTTGCGATTCGGCAGAAATGAGGCGAGGAAAAATGGTTGCGGCCGCAGAGAATGTGCAGGCATTTGGGTGGGATCTTTTTTCCGGCAACCGTGATTCTGTTTTTCTTGGCAGCGGCAGCATTGCCGGTGACGAACTTGATATTTCTTCTTTCGTGGTATTACCTGGTTTCGTGGATGTACATGTGCATCTCCGTGAGCCGGGTTTTTCTTATAAGGAGACCATTTCGTCCGGCACGCTTGCTGCGGCGCACGGCGGATATAGCCGCGTGTGCGCCATGCCCAATCTGGATCCGGCGCCGGACAGCCTGCAGACGCTTGCCCCCCAGCTGGAGCGCATCCGCACGGATGCGGTCATCGATGTGACGCCCTACGGCGCGATCACCGCGCACCGCGGCGGCAGGGAGCTTGCGGACATGGAGCAGCTCGCGCCCTACGTCGCCGGCTTTTCCGACGACGGCAGCGGCGTGCAGGATGCGGACGTGATGCGCGCCGCGATGCGCAAGGCGGCAAGTCTCGGCAAGCTCATCGCCGCGCACTGTGAGGACAACACCCTCCTGCACGGCGGCTATATCCACGACGGTGCGTATGCCCGCGCCCACGGGCACAAGGGCATCAGCAGCGAGAGCGAGTGGCGGCAGCTGGAGCGCGATCTGGAGCTGGTGCGCGAGACGGGCTGCGCCTATCATATGTGCCACGTGTCCACCAAGGAGAGCGTGGCGCTCATCCGCCGGGCGAAGGCGCAGGGGCTGGACGTCACCTGCGAGACCGCGCCGCACTACCTCGTGCTGACCGAGGACGACCTGCGCGAGGACGGCAGCTTCAAGATGAACCCGCCCCTGCGCACGCAGGCCGACCGGGACGCGCTGCTCGAGGGCATCCTCGATGGCACGGTGGACATGATCGCGACCGACCACGCGCCGCACAGCGCGCAGGAAAAGGCCAAGGGCCTCGCCGGGAGCGCCATGGGCATCGTCGGTCTCGAGACGGCGTTTCCCATTCTCTACACCCACCTTGTGCGCACCGGCGTGCTGACGCTCGACAAGCTTGTGGAGCTTATGGCGGTCAACCCCCGAAAGCGCTTCGGCTTCCCGCTGCGCACGGACGATTATGCCGTCTGGGATCTCGACGCGCACTACCGCATCGACCCGGCGCAGTTTTGCTCCATGGGAAAGAGCACGCCCTTCGCCGGACAGACGGTCTACGGGCGGTGCGTGCGCAACGTCTGCGGCGGCGCCGTCGTCTGGCAGGACGCACAGGCCTGAGCGCCTTTCATTTACATATTAAATATATGACATACAGGACTTTTTACGTACTGAGGAGGAAATCACATGCCCAAAAGAACGGATCTGAAGAAAATTATGATCATCGGCTCCGGCCCGATCGTCATCGGTCAGGCCGCTGAGTTTGACTATGCCGGCACGCAGGCGTGCCTGTCGCTCAAGGAGGAGGGGTACGAGGTCATCCTCGTCAACTCCAACCCCGCCACGATCATGACGGATACCTCCGTCGCGGACAAGGTGTACATGGAGCCGCTGACGCTGGAGTATGTGGCGCGTATCCTGCGCAAGGAGCGTCCGGATGCAATCGTCCCGGGCATCGGCGGCCAGACCGGTCTGAATCTGGCGATGCAGCTCGAGCAGAAGGGCGTGCTCAAGGAGTGCCAGGTCGAGCTTCTCGGCACGGACAGCGACAGCATCCGCCGCGCCGAGGACCGCGAGCAGTTCAAGGAGCTCTGCCAGAGCATCGGTGAGCCGGTCATCCCGTCGCAGATTACCTACAACCTCGAGGAGGCCAAGGCCGCGGCCGCGGCCATCGGCTATCCGGTCGTGCTGCGCCCGGCGTTCACGCTCGGCGGCACGGGCGGCGGCTTTGCCGACGACGAGGCGCAGCTCGTCGAGCTGGGTATGCAGGCGTTCAAGCTCTCGCCCATCCATCAGGTGCTGATCGAAAAGAGCGTCAAGGGCTATAAGGAGATCGAGTTTGAGGTCATGCGCGATGCGTCCGACCGCGCCATCACCATCTGCGGCATGGAGAACATCGACCCCGTGGGCGTGCACACCGGCGACTCCGCCGTCGTCGCGCCGATCATGACGCTCAGCGACCATGACATGAAGATGCTCAACGACAGCGCGATCAAGATCATCCGCACGCTGAAGATCCAGGGCGGCTGCAACGTGCAGTTTGCGCTCAACCCCAAGACCTCGGAGTACTTCCTCATCGAGATCAACCCCCGCGTCTCCCGCTCGTCGGCGCTGGCGAGTAAGGCCAGCGGCTATCCCATCGCGCGCGTCACGGCCAAGGTCGCCGTCGGCATGAACCTCGACGAGATCGCCGTCGCCAACACGACGGCCGCGTTCGAGCCGTCGCTGGACTACGTGGTCGCAAAGCTGCCGCGTTTCCCGTTTGACAAGTTCTCGACCGCCGCCAACACGCTCGGCACGCAGATGAAGGCCACGGGCGAGGTCATGGGCATCGGCAGCACGCTCGAGGAGTGCCTGCTCAAGTCCGTCCGCTCGCTGGAGATCGGCGCGCAGCACCTCTGGCTGCCGAAGTTCCAGAACATGACCAAGGCGGAGCTGACCGAGTACCTGCGCCAGTTCCGCGATGACGGGCTCTTTGCCGTCGCGCAGCTGCTGCGTCTGGGCGCGAGCGTGGACGAGGTCGCTGCGCTGACGATGATCACGCCGTTCTTCCTCGAGACCATCCGCACCATCGTGAACATGGAGCAGACGCTCTGCACGCACAAGGGCGACGGAGAGACGCTCAAGCAGGCCAAGCAGATGGGCTTCTGCGACCCCTACATCGCGCGGCTCTGGGGCGTGCGCGAGGAGGATGTGTATGCCCAGCGCGTGCAGCTGGGGCTCTACCCCGCCTACAAGATGGTGGACACCAGCCACACCGGCGCTTACATCCCCTATTTCTACTCCACCTATGCCCCCGGCGCAAAGAGCGAGGCGCGCCGCTCGGACAAGAAGAAGGTCGTCGTGCTCGGCGCGGGTCCGATCCGCATCGGTCAGGGCGTGGAGTTTGACTACTCCACCGTCCACGCGGTGCAGACCATCCGGCGCGCGGGCTACGAGGCCATTATCATCAACAACAACCCCGAGACGGTCTCCACCGATTACACGACCGCCGATAAGCTGTATTTCGAGCCCCTCACGCCCGAGGACGTCATGAACATCCTGCACGAGGAGCAGGCCGATCAGGTGATCGCCAGTCTCGGCGGCCAGACGGCCATCAATCTGGCGCAGCCGCTCATGACGCGCGGCGTGCAGATCATCGGCACGGACTGCGCTGCGATCGAGCGCGCGGAAAACCGCGACTGCTTTGAAAAGCTGCTGCTCGAGCTGAACATCCCGCAGCCGATGGGCGCGGCGGTGACGAATCTGGACGACGGCCTCAAGGCGGCGCACGCGGTGGGCTATCCGGTGCTGGTGCGCCCGTCGTTCGTGCTGGGCGGCCGCGCCATGGAGATCGTGGCCGACGACGAGATGCTGCGCCACTATCTGCAGAATGCCGTGCGCACCGGCGAGGGCAAGCCCGTGCTGGTCGACAAGTACATCTCCGGCCGCGAGGTCGAGGTCGACGCCATCTGCGACGGCAGAGACGTGTTCGTGCCCGGCATCATGGAGCTGGTCGAGCGCACCGGTGTCCACTCCGGCGACTCCATCAGCGTCTACCCGCCGTTTTCCATCTCCGACAAGGTCAAGGGCACGATCCTGACCTATGCCAAGAAGCTCGGTCTGGGCATCGGCATCGTCGGCCTGTATAACATCCAGTTCATCGTCGATAAGAGCGACCATGTCTACATCATCGAGGTCAACCCCCGCTCGTCGCGCACGGTGCCGTTTTTGTCGAAGGCCACGGGCTATCAGCTCGCGGACATCGCCACCAACGTCATCCTCGGCACGAGCCTCAAGGAGCAGGGCATCTTCGACCTGTATCCGCCGGAGAAAGAGCGCTGCTATGTCAAGGCGCCGGTGTTCTCCTTTGCCAAGCTCCACGGGCTGGACGCCTACCTCTCCCCGGAGATGAAGTCCACGGGCGAGGCCATCGGCTACGACAAGAAGCTCTCGCGCGCCATGTACAAGGCGCTGCAGGCCTCCGGCATGAACGTGCAGAATTACGGCACCGTGTTCGTGACGCTGGCCGATGAGGACAAGCCCGAGGGCCTGCCGCTCGTGCGCCGGTTCTACGAGATGGGCTTCAACATCGAGGCGACCGCCGGCACGGCTGCCTACCTCAAGTCCTTCGGCATCCGCACGCGCGTGCGCGGCAAGATCAGCGACGGCAGCCACGAGATCCTTGATTCCATCCGCAGCGGCTACGTCAGCTACATCATCAACACCCGCTCCATCCATTCAAGCGTCCACGCGCAGGACGGCGCCGCGATCCGGCGCTGCGCGGTGGAAAACGGCGTGACCGTCTTTACCTCGCTCGATACGGTGCGCGTACTGCTCGACGTGCTCGAGGAGACGACGCTGGCCGTGTCCACGATCCACGCGGAGTAAGCCGTGCAGCAGAGAGTTTTCACCATTGCGGAAAATGCGCCCGTCGCCCGTGACACCTACCGTCTGCGTCTCACGGGGGACACCGCCGCGATCACCGCGCCGGGGCAGTTTGCGGACATCCGGCTCGCCGGATATTTTCTGCGCCGCCCCGTGTCGGTGTGCAGCTGGAGTGACGGCGCGCTGACGCTGTATTATAAAGTGGCGGGCGCAGGCACGGCGCAGCTGAGCACGCTGGCGCCGGGCACGGAGCTGGACCTGCTGGTCGGTCTCGGCAACGGCTTTGACACCGCACCCGCCGGTGCGCGGCCGCTGCTGGTCGGCGGCGGCGTGGGCGCGTCCCCGCTGTACGGCCTGGCGCAGCAGCTCGTGGCCGAGGGGCGCAGCCCGCTGGCTGTGCTCGGCTTTCGCACGGCGGCAGAGGTGCTGCTTGCCGATGCGTTTTGTGCGCTCGGCATCCCCGTCACGGTCGTGACCGAGGACGGCACGCGCGGCGCGCGCGGCTTCGTGACCGAGGCGCTGCCCGAGGGCGGCACCTATGTGTATGCCTGCGGGCCGATGCCCATGCTGCAGGCGCTGTGCAGCGCGACGCCGCTCGACGGGCAGCTGAGCCTTGAGGCGCGCATGGGCTGCGGCTTCGGCGCGTGCATGGGCTGCACCTGCGAAACGACGCACGGCAGCAAGCGCGTCTGCAAGGACGGGCCCGTGTTCACAAAGGAGGAGATCGTATGGCCGCAACAGCCGTAACGCTCTGCGGGATCGAGCTGGAAAATCCCATCATCCCGGCCAGCGGCACGTTTGGCTACGGGCAGGAGTTTGCGCAGCTGTATGACATCAATATGCTCGGCACGTTCTCCTTCAAGGGGACGACGCGCGCGCCGCGCTTCGGCAACCCCACGCCGCGCATCGCCGAGTATGCCGGCGGAATGCTCAATGCGGTGGGACTGCAAAACCCCGGCGTGGACGCGGTCATCGCGCACGAGCTGCCGGAGCTGAAAAAGGTGTTTCACAAGCCGGTCATGGCGAATGTCAGCGGCTTTAGCGTGGAAGAATATGCCGAGGTCTGCGCCAGGCTTGACGCGCAGCCGCAGGTCGGCTGGCTGGAGGTCAACATCTCCTGCCCGAACGTCCACGGCGGCGGCGCTGCCTTCGGCGCGGAGCCGTCGGCCGCGGTGCGCGCCGTGACGAAAAAGCCGATCATCCTCAAGCTCTCGCCGACGGCGGCAGACATCGCCGCCGTTGCCAGGGCCTGCGAGGACGCGGGTGCGGACGGCGTGAGCCTCATCAACACCCTGCCGGGTATGCGCATCGACCTTGCGCGCCGCCGCCCGCTGCTGGCCAACCGGACCGGCGGCATGTCCGGCCCCGGTATGTTCCCGCTGGCCGTGCGCATGGTCTATCAGGTGTACGAGGCGGTGCGCATCCCCATCGTGGGCATGGGCGGCGTGACGAGCGCGCAGGACGTTCTGGAGCTGATGCTCGCGGGCGCGACGGCGGTCGGTGTGGGCGCGGCGAACCTGGTCGAGCCGTATGCCTGCAAGCACATCATTGAAACTCTGCCGGACGCGATGGCGCGCTTCGGCATCGACGATCTCAGGGACATCATAGGAGGAGCACATCATGGGTAAGGACGTTATCATCGCGCTGGATTTTGACAGCCGGGAAAAGACGCTCGCATTTCTCGACCTCTTTCAGGACGAGAAGCCGTTTGTGAAGATCGGCATGGAGCTGTTTTATGCCGAAGGGCCGGATATCGTGCGCCAGATCCGCGCGCGCGGCCACAAGATCTTTCTCGACCTCAAGCTGCACGACATCCCGAACACGGTCAAAAAGGCGATGGCCGCGCTCTCGGCGCTGGATGTGGATATCATCAACCTCCACGCTGCCGGCACGAAGGCCATGATGAGCGCCGCGCTCGAGGGACTGACCCGGCCGGACGGCACGCGCCCGCTGCTCATCGCCGTGACGCAGCTCACCTCCACGGATCAGGAGCGCATGGACCAGGAACTGCTCATCCACGCGCCAATCGACGAGGTCGTGCTGCACTATGCACGCAATGCGCGCGATGCCGGTCTTGACGGCGTGGTCTGCTCCCCGCTGGAGGCGGGCAGCATCCATGCGCGCTGCGGCGCGGACTTTCTGACCGTGACGCCCGGCGTGCGCTTTGCCGACGGGGAGACCGGCGACCAGAAGCGCGTTACGACGCCGGAGCGCGCCCGGGAGCTCGGCTCGGACTACATCGTCGTCGGCCGCCCGATCACGCAGGCGGACGATCCCGTCGCCGCCTATCGCCGGTGCGTGGCCGCGTTCGTCGGCTGAGCGCCGGATCAGAGACTTTTTCAACAGGAGGAACTGCTATGGATATCAAACACGAAGTTGCGCGCAGTCTGCTCTCGATCGAGGCGGTGTTCCTGCGCCCGCAGGAGCCGTTCACGTGGGCCAGCGGCATCAAGAGCCCCATCTACTGCGACAACCGCCTCATCCTGACCGCGCCCGAGGCGCGTGATCTGGTCGAGCGCGCCATCGCCGAGACGGTCAAGCGCGAGTATCCGCAGGCGCAGGTGCTCATGGGCACGGCCACGGCCGGCATCGCCCACGCCGCCATCGCCGCGCATCTGCTCGGTCTGCCGATGGGCTATGTCCGCTCGAGCAGCAAGGATCACGGCCGTCAGAACCGCATCGAGGGCAAGCTTGTCCCGGGGCAGAAGGTCGTGGTCGTCGAGGACCTGATCTCCACCGGCGGCAGCGTGCTCGACGCGGTGGACGCGCTGCGTGAAGCCGGCGCGGAGGTGCTCGGCGTCGTGAGCATCTTCACCTACGGCATGAAAAAGGGCGTGGAGCGGCTCGCCGCCGCGCAGGTCAAAAACGTGAGCCTCACGGATCTGGACACCGTCGCCAGCACGGGTGCACAGGAGGGCTACATCACCGAGGCCGACGTCGCGCGGCTGCTGGCCTTCCGCGAAAACCCCTCCGACGAGAGCTGGATCCGGGCAGAAAGTCAGGTGTGATATGAAGCATCTGATCGACATTATGCAGTTGACCCCGCAGGAGATCATGGAGCTCATCGACACCGCCTGCGCGATCATGGAGCACCCCGAGCAATACGCCCACAAGTGCGACGGGAAGATCCTCGCAACACTGTTTTTCGAGCCGTCCACGCGCACGCGCCTGAGCTTTGAGAGCGCGATGCTCTCGCTCGGCGGCAAGGTGCTCGGCGTCGCCTCGGCGGAGAGCTCGTCCGCCTCCAAGGGCGAGACCGTCGCGGACACCGTGCGCGTCGTCAGCTGCTACAGCGACATCATCGCCATGCGCCATCCCAAGGAGGGCGCGCCGCTGGTCGCGTCCATGCATGCGCAGGTCCCGGTCATCAACGCGGGCGACGGCGGTCATAACCACCCCACGCAGACGCTGGCCGACCTCATGACCATCTACCGCGAAAAGGGGCGGCTGGCCGATCTGACGATCGGTCTGTGCGGCGACCTGAAGTTCGGCCGCACGGTGCACTCGCTCGTCGCCGCTATGAGCCGCTGCACGGGCATCCGCTTCGTGCTCATCTCCCCGGAGGAGCTCAAGCTCCCGCGCTACGTGAAGGATGAGTACCTCAAAAAGCCCGGCGTCCCCTACACGCAGTCCACGTCGCTCGAGGCCGTGATGCCGGAGCTGGACGTGCTGTATATGACCCGCGTGCAGCGCGAGCGCTTTTTCAACGAGGAGGATTATCTGCGCCTGCGCGACAGCTATATCCTCACGCCGGATAAGCTCGAGACCGCCAAGCCCGACATGAGCATCCTGCACCCGCTGCCGCGCGTCAACGAGATCGCCGCCGCCGTGGACAACGATCCGCGCGCCTGCTACTTCAAGCAGGTGAAAAACGGCCGCTATATCCGCATGGCGCTCATGCTCAAGCTGCTGGGCATCGACTGACGGGAGGAGAAACGTTATGCTTATTGATTCGATTCAAAACGGGATCGTCATCGACCACATCACGGCCGGCAAGGCCATGGAGCTCTACCAGATCCTCGGTCTGGACAAGCTCGCCTGCACCGTTGCCATCCTCAAAAACGTCACCAGCGGCAAGCTCGGCCGCAAGGACATCATCAAGATCGACGGCGAGATGGAGCTCGACTGGGACCTGATCGGCTACGTCGATCCGAGCATCACGGTCAACATCATCCGCGGCGGCGAGCTGCAGGAAAAGCGCACGCTCAAGCTGCCCGAGCGCATCCACGGCGTGCTGCGGTGCAAAAACCCGCGCTGCATCACCTCGACCGAGCGCGAGCTGCCGCAGGAGTTCGTGCTGACGGATCGGGAGCGGCGCGTCTACCGCTGCCTGTACTGCGAGACCAAGGCCGAAAACTAAAAGAAGCCGAAAAAGAGGGAACATTACGCAGGAGATTTATGCCAGGCTTATCATGTACAACTTCTCTGAATTGATTACCTCACACGTAGTCATTCAGAAATTCAAAACAAAACACCCTTGCAAGGCGAATTTCTCTGTTGCTGTACAGGTTTGCAGACAATTTCTTCTTGGTAATGTTTCTCCACCAGACGTTGAAGCTATGAGAACCTTGGGACAAGCCTTTACGGCAATCCAATCAAAACAAAACGAGATTACAAATGTACGTATTTCAAGCGTTTATACGCTCTAAAAATGGCTGTATCGCCCTCATAACCCGGAGGCCGTAGGTTCGAGTCCTGCCTCCGCAACCAGAAAAGTCCTGAAATCGGTTGGTTTCAGGACTTTTTTCTAACCTTTTGGCAGTAATTAGAAAGCGCAAAATAACGCTTTCTAACACTTTTCTAACACATTCCGGCAAAAGGCTGTTTTTGGGCACAAAAAGCAATCATAATAGAGAAAGTAACGCTCCCAAGATCAAGATGATCTCGGGAGCGGTTTTTCGTTCAGATGACGGCGGTATATGGCCATAAGACAGGTTTAGTAGAATGCTTCTCTTTCTACTCATCCTACGTTGTGGAACATTTAATGGGAAGTGCCTGCCTACTTGGTCAGAATGTTCGGCAGCTGGGCGCGCAGGGCGGCCACGCCCTCGGCGGAGCCGAGGTCATAGCGCTCCATCATGCTCAAAACCGCCTGCAACGAGGTCTTCGGATCGCACCAGAGGTCCGGCTCATAGCCTTTGCCGTCTACATTCTCCATATTGTAGATGAAGTGGAACGACTGACCGAACTGGAAGCCGATGCCGGAGTTTGGAAGCGTCCAGCCTCGCACATTTCCGACCAGCTGCGCGCCTCTCGTCGGGCCGCCGATCACAAGGCAGTTGTCAAGCGTCCTGCAATAGGTCACGATGCTCTCGCCGGCGGAGCCGGACATGCTGTCTGTCAGAAGAAGAATCGGAGTGCTGTTTTCCAGCAGCTTTCCCTGAAACAGCTCATAGTCTTTATCGCCTGTCCGGAAGGCGGCAAATTCTTCACCCAGGTCCGCGTAGGCTTGGGTCCTATCGAACATAGCAGTGCCCCAGTTGGAGATAATCGTTTTCTGTTCGGGTTCTTCTCCCGTGTAGCTTTTCAGCCAGTTTTTGATAAAGTCTTCATCGCCGCCGCTGTTGGAGCGGGCATCAATGATGATGAGCTTCGCGTTTTTAAGGTCAGAACCGGTGCGGACGAACTCGTCCATTGTCTCCTCATAATTCCAGTCAAACCTGCGAATCGTTATCAAGGCAATACCGTTTGATTTCAGATAATGATAATCCGGGACCTGCGAACCGTCTTCCAGATAGGACTGGCTCAGCGACCATGTGACCGAAACCGTTTTGGTCTCAGCGCCCTTGGTCAGGGTGATACTGTCTGCCGTATGCACAGCCGTTGCGGGACAGAACTGACGCAGGGAATAGCACACTCGGCCGCTGCCGTCAAGATACGGCTTCATTTCGACATTCGCGTTGCCGCAGGAGGTATAGTACCACTTCTCGTTTTCCCCCAGCAGATAGTACCCGCTTTCATCCTTGCCAAAGCTTTGACCGCTGTAATAGTAAAGATACTGAACGCTTTTTTCAAAGGCCGGTTCATACCGCCCGGCGATCGAGAAATGTCCGTCCCGAACGAAAAGCAGGTGCGAGTAAATGAGCGAGACGAGCTGGTCCCACTTGATCGTCTGATAGGATGCAAGCTCTGCACGGATGGCATCTTCCGCCTTTTGGAACGTCTCCTCACCGAAATAGTAGTAAGCGCCGTAGGAGTAATGCAGCGCGCGGAAGAACAGGTCCACATCCTCAAGCGCTTCCGCGCGCGTAAGGACCGCCTTGCCGGGATTGTTCAGATTTTTCAGGCTGTCGATCTCTGCCTGCGTGATAGTGACCTCGCCGCGGTGATGCTGTAAATATGCTTCAAAGCCGTCGAACGACTCTTCCCTTGCCATATCGGCGCGGCGCTTCTCGTTCACGTCCTTAAGCAGTTTTTCAAATGCGTTTTGGTAGACCGCTGTGGAACCCTTGCTCAAAACGATGGCAGTATTGCTGTCGGCATCATAGTCGACAGTAAAGCCGAGCGCATCGCCGAGGTCGCGCAGCTTAAAATAGTTGTTTCCCCCGATGTTGTAGACAGAAAGACCGTCCGCAGCCTTTCCGTCGATCAAAACGGACTGCTTGCTGACAACGGCTGTTTTGGACTGATCCCGCCCGCGCTCAAGCTCGCCGCCGACAGGGGTATATTCCTTCCCGGAAACGACCGTGACCGCATTGCTTTGCTCATCGAACGAAACGGAAAAGCGGCTGTCCGTCTTGCTCAGAAGCTGCGCAAGATCGCGCAGCTTGAAATAGTTGCTGCCGTCGATGTTGTATTTGTCGCAGTCCGCATCGACGCCGTCGACCGACAGATTTTGCGGCGAAGCCACCACATTCGCGGCGGAGGC
>OLHE01002242.1_pt1 | contig 11516 bp, 7 predicted proteins | sample 1605821 | NCBI WGS metagenome assembly OLHE01 (sample SAMN03283250) | human gut metagenome | biome: human-associated habitat; material: feces | host: Homo sapiens | place: USA | collected 2013
TGTCGCAAGCGACCGCCGCAGGCGCAAGAATGTGCCAAGGCACATTCTTTGTTCTATATATTAGGAAAGTCCTTTCCTAATATATAAAACCGTTCTGCTTGGAAAATAATATTGGAAAAGAAAAAAAGAAGAAAATAAAAAAAATAAAAAGGAAAGAGAAGAGTTTTGTCGAATATATATAATAGAGTATTCTTTAAACATTAAGCGGAGGCACTCATGTACTACTCAGAAGAACTGATAGAAGAAGTAAGATCAAGGAATGATATTGTAGATGTGATTTCCGGATATGTCCGGCTGCAGAAGAAAGGCAGCTCTTATTTTGGATTATGTCCGTTCCATAATGAGAAATCACCGTCTTTTTCTGTGAGCAGACAGAAGCAGATGTATTACTGCTTTGGATGTGGGGCGGGAGGGAATGTTTTTACATTTCTTATGGAATATGAGAATTTTTCTTTTGTAGAAGCAGTGAAGTTTCTTGCGGACAGAGCAGGAATCGAACTTCCGGAGATGGAATACTCGAAAGAAGCGAAGGAAAAAGCAGATTTAAAGTCTACGATTCTTGAGATGAATAAGCTGGCTGCAAAGTATTTCTACGTACAGCTGAAATCAGAGCGTGGAAGTCAGGCCTACAGTTATCTTAAGAACCGTGAACTCTCAGATGAGACAATCACAGCGTTTGGACTGGGATTTTCGAATAAATACAGTGATGATCTGTATAAGTATCTGAGAGAGAAGGGATACAGTGAAGACCTGATTCGACAGGCCGGACTGATCAACACGGATGAACGTCAGGGTGTGTACGACAAGTTTTGGAATCGTGTGATGTTTCCAATTATGGATGTCAATAACCGTGTGATCGGATTTGGTGGCCGTGTGATGGGAGATGGGAAACCGAAATATCTGAATTCACCGGAGACAGTCGTTTTTGATAAGAGCCGGAACCTTTATGGTCTGAACCGTGCCAGAACATCAAGAAAGCCATACTTTCTTCTTTGCGAAGGATATATGGATGTGATCTCTCTCCATCAGTCCGGATTTACGAATGCGGTAGCTTCATTGGGGACTGCATTGACAGCAGGGCATGCAGCTCTGATCAAGCGTTATGTCCAGGAAGTTTATCTGACTTATGACAGTGATGAAGCCGGTACAAGAGCAGCACTTCGCGCAGTGCCGATCTTGCGGGAGGCCGGGATTTCTGCTAAAGTTGTAAGGATGGATCCATATAAAGATCCGGATGAATTCATTAAGAACCTTGGAGCAGAAGAATATGAGAAGCGGATCCATGCGGCGCGTAATGGATTCATGTTCAGCCTGGAGATGCTGGAGAAACAATATGATATGAATTCTCCCGAAGGCAAGACAGATTTCTTCAGGGAAGTGTCGAGGAGACTGCTTGAATTCGAAGATGAGCTGGAGCGTAACAACTATATCGAAGCTGTTGCAACAGCATACCGGGTCAGCCGGGAAAGCCTGGAGAAGATGGTCGCAAAGATGGCTGTGAATGCCGGAATGGCGAGACCGGTCGCAAGACCGAAACGGGCAGAGGGATCTGAGAAGAAGCAAAAGGAAGACGGAATCCTTACTTCACAGAAAGCATTGTTGACCTGGATGATCGATGATGACAGGCTCTTTGATCAGATCAGTCAGTACATAAGCCCGGGTGATTTTACAGAAAGTCTGTATCGGACGGTTGCAGAACTTTTATATGAGCAGAGAAAGCAGGGAGCCTTGAATCCTGCGAAGATCCTGAATCATTTTACAGAGGAAGAAGATCACAGAGAAGCAGCCTCTTTGTTTAACACAAGAATCAAAGAGCTGAAGACAAAGGAAGAGAGAGAACAGGCTTTACAGGAGACGATCCTGCGGGTGAAGAGTTATAGCATTGAGCATCAGACAATGAATCTCGACCCGACAGATATGCGGGGGTTACAGCATTTGATGGAAGAAAAACGGAAGCTGGAGAACCTGAAGAATTTGAATATTACAATTCAATAAGGATAAAATAAAACAAGACAGGCTGCGGATGCGCGCAGCGAAGGAAGGAAGAACACATGGACGATATTACACAGAAATTTCTTGATAGATTGAAAGACCTGGTTGCACTTGGTAAAAAGAAAAAGAGCATACTGGATGTCCAGGAGATCAATGATTTTTTCAATGATATGGAACTCAACGCAGAGCAGATGGAGAAGGTATTTGATTACCTTGAGGCAAATAACATTGATGTGCTGCGCATTAGCGGAGATACACCGGATGAGGTGGATGTAGATCTGGATGACATTATCATATCAGAGGAAGACGACGTGGATATGGAGAATATCGACCTGTCAGTTCCGGAAGGCGTGAGTATTGAAGATCCGGTCCGTATGTATTTAAAAGAGATTGGTAAGGTACCTCTTCTGAGTGCGGAACGTGAGATTGAGCTTGCACAGAGAATGGAAGAAGGCGATGAGGAAGCTAAGAAAGAGCTCGCAGAAGCGAACTTAAGACTTGTAGTCAGCATTGCAAAGAGATATGTTGGAAGAGGCATGTTATTCCTTGATCTGATCCAGGAGGGTAACCTCGGTCTGATCAAAGCAGTTGAAAAGTTTGATTATCACAAGGGATATAAGTTCAGTACTTATGCTACATGGTGGATCCGTCAGGCAATCACAAGAGCGATTGCGGATCAGGCAAGAACAATCCGTATCCCGGTTCATATGGTTGAGACGATTAACAAGCTGATCCGTGTATCCAGACAGCTTCTTCAGGAACTGGGAAGAGAACCGCTTCCGGAAGAGATTGCCAAGGAGATGGATATGCCGGTAGAACGTGTACGTGAGATCCTGAAGATTTCACAGGAACCGGTTTCTCTTGAGACACCAATCGGTGAAGAAGAAGACAGCCATCTTGGAGACTTTATCCAGGATGATAATGTACCGGTTCCGGCCGAGGCAGCTGCACAGACACTTCTGAAAGAGCAGCTGGATGAAGTGCTGGATACATTGACAGAGAGAGAGCAGAAAGTCCTCCGTCTTCGTTTCGGAATGAATGACGGAAGAGCACGTACACTTGAAGAGGTTGGACGAGAGTTTGATGTAACAAGAGAGCGTATTCGTCAGATCGAGGCGAAAGCACTCCGTAAGCTCCGTCACCCAAGCAGAAGCAGAAAACTGAGGGATTATCTGGATTAATGATGGAATTATCGAAAAGATTACAGGCGGTCGCAGATCTTGTGACCGCCCATTATAAATTAGCGGACATTGGAACGGATCATGCATATATTCCGATTTATCTGACACAGCAGAAGAAGATTACAGAAGCAGTTGCACTTGATGTCAATGAAGGACCACTGCAGCGAGCAGAGGAACATATCCGCGAGAATGGACTTGAAGCAGAGATAGAGACGAGACTTTCCAATGGATTTCAGGCATTACAGCCGGGAGAAGTCCAGTCTGCGGTCATCGCAGGAATGGGCGGCGGACTTGTGATCCGGATCCTGACAGAAGGAGCGGAAGTGGTGCGAAAGCTTGAGGAGTGTATCCTTCAGCCACAGTCAGAGATTGAGAAAGTGCGGGCATTTCTTCTTGAGAAGGGATATGAATTTCTGGAAGAAGATATGGTCTGTGAAGATGGAAAATATTATCCTATGATGAAGGTAAGACCACCGGTGGCTGATACAGCAGGCGAAGATACAGAAGTAAAGTGCTGGGATATGGTTCAGTTAAAATATGGAAAGCTTTTGCTGGAGAAACAACATCCGGTACTCAGAGAGTATCTGGAAAGAGAGATACGTATTTATCAAAGTATTTTAGAAGGATTGAAAGCGAAAGATTCTGACCGGATCCGTCAGAGAAAAGAAGAATTGGAACAGGAACTTGTAGAAGCAGAGAAAGGGATGAAATATTATGCAGTGTAAAGAGATTATACAGGTAATAGAGGCAACATTCCCGCGAACAGCAGCTTTGGGATTTGACAATGTAGGACTGCTTGCAGGACGTTCAGAGAAAGAGGTGTCCAGAATTTATCTGGCACTGGATGCAACAGATGTTGTGATCGACCGTGCAATCAAGGAAGGCGCGGACATGCTGATCACACATCACCCACTTTTATTCTCAGCAGTAAAGAAAGTGACGGATGAAGATTTTATTACAAGAAGAATTGTGAAGCTGATTCAGAATGACATTTCCTATTATGCAATGCATACGAATTATGATGTGCTTGGTATGGCAGAACTGTCCGGAAAGATCATGGACCTTCAGAATGGAGAAGTGTTAGATGTTACCTATACAGATGAAGAAGGAAATCCGGAAGGAATCGGAAGAATCGGTAATCTGGAGAAAGATATGACATTGGAAGAGTGCTGTGTCTATGTGAAACACAGACTTGAACTTGGAAGTCTGAAAGTATTTGGAGATATGCAGAAGAAAGTACACCGTCTTGCAATTTCTCCGGGATCAGGAAAGAGCTCGATTGCAGTTGCTCTCGAGAAGGGGGCAGATGTTCTTGTAACAGGAGATATCGGTCATCATGATGGAATTGATGCAGTAGAGCAGGGGCTTGCAGTAATTGATGCAGGACATTATGGCACAGAATATATTTTTATTGAAGATATGAAGCAGTTCTTCGAGAAGAAGCTTCCGGTGCTGGATGTACTTACAGATCCAATCGAGCATCCGTTCCAGATCATATAATCAGAAGTGAACGCATAATAATGTTCAGCAGGGCAGTTGTGAGCGGAAAGCAGTTCACAAAGACAGTGGAGGTGGCTGAGAGTTGGAAAGTCAGAAATGTAAGGTTACGATAAGCGGAAAAGAGTATCTTTATGAGAAGGGGACGTCTTATCAGGAGATCGCGAAGGATTTTCAGAAAGAGTATAAACATCAGATCGCACTTGTGATACTGGATGGACATCGTCTGCAAGAACTTAGAAAACAGGTTTCCGGAGACTGTACGCTGCAATTTATTACAACACAGGATACGGCGGGGTATGACACGTATCGGAGAAGTGTCTGCTTTCTTTTTATTAAGGCAGTACACGATGTGATTGGCCATGAGCGTCTGCAACAGGTGCGTGTACGGATTCATTTTTCGTTAGGTGCAGGATTTTACTGTACGGTGGAAGGAATCGATCATGTGGGAATGGAATTCCAATGGAAAGTTGAAGAACGCATGTATGAACTTGTACAGCAGAGACTTCCGATCACAAAAGAGTTGATCCATACAGAAGAGGCAGTGGAATTATTCCATCGATATGGGATGTTTGATAAAGAACGCCTGTTCCGGTATCGGAGAAGTTCCCACGTGAATCTGTATGCCATGAATGAATTCCGTGACTATTATTATGGTTATATGATGCCGGATACAGGAGATTTGAAGTATTTTGCATTGTATCTGTATCAGGGCGGAATCGTACTTCAGATGCCGCTGAAAGACGAACCGGAGAAAGTGCCTTTATTTGTGCCAAAGGATAAGCTGTTTCGTGTACTCAGTGAGTCTGTGAGATGGGGAGACCAGCAGGGGATTGATACCGTCGGTGCGCTCAATGACATGATCACGCAGGATGATATGCGTGAGATTGTTCTTGTGCAGGAGGCATTCCAGGAGCGCAAGATCGGAGAGATCGCAAAGCAGATCGCAGATCGCCAGGGGGTAAAGTTTGTTCTGATCGCAGGACCTTCTTCTTCCGGCAAGACAACATTTTCACACCGCTTATCCATTCAGCTCAGAGTGAACGGGCTTCATCCGCACCCGATTTCTGTAGATAATTATTTCGTGGATCGGGAGAAAACACCGAAAGACGAGGATGGAAATTATAACTTCGAATGCATTGAAGCAATCGATGTGGAAAAGTTCAATGAGGACATGAGCAATCTGCTGGCAGGCGAGGAAGTCTATCTTCCGGTTTTTGACTTTAAGACCGGTAAACGGAATTTTGAAACAAAGCTAAAGAAACTCGGTGAAAATGATATCCTTGTAATCGAAGGAATCCATTGCCTGAATCCGAAGCTGACAGAACAGTTATGTGATGACCGGAAATTCAGGATCTATATCAGTGCATTAACACAGCTGAATATTGATGAGCATAACCGGATTCCGTCTACAGACGGACGTTTGATCCGAAGACTTGTCAGGGATGCAAGAACAAGAGGGGCATCGGCGACGAAGACCATCTCAATGTGGCCGTCAGTGAGAAGAGGAGAAGAGAAGAATATTTTCCCATATCAGGAATATGCAGATGTGATGTTTAACTCTTCCCTGATCTATGAACTGGCAGTGTTGAAACAGTATGTAGAGCCGTTGCTTCTTGGCGTAAGCAAAGACTCTCCGGAATATGTTGAAGCAAAGCGGTTGTTGAAATTCCTGGATTATTTCGTAGGAATCGGAAATGACAATGTGCCAACGAATTCACTTTTGAGAGAATTTATTGGCGGTGGATGTTTCCATGTCTAATGCAATAGAAAGATAGAAGAAAGAGGATACATAGAAAACTTGTATGTGACAAGAATTTCTATGTATCCTCTTTGCATTAAGATACCTCTTTGTTGATCATATCCTGCAATAAGCAGAAATATACAATATCTAATCCTAAAATCGAGAGAACCAGGTAGAGAATAGAAGAATTTCCCTGTATTCCTCTGATGCGGTCACAGCGTTCACCCATCTTATAAGCCCAGTAAATACCATAGATTCCACAGGTGATCAAAGAAAATAGGAATACCATGCCTCCGCTTGTTGCCTGTGGCTCTCCGGCCAGCTGATTCACCTCATCATTCAGCTTGATCATCCAGTAGATACTGTAGATGCCGCAGGTGAGAAAAGAAAAAACAATTGCAAGTACAAGATTACGTGGCATAATGCCTGCAGTTGCCCCGTTCCGGTAATAATTGTTCTGATTATAGTTGTTCTGGTATGCATTCTGGTAATATGCATTCTGCTGGAACTGGCTTTCCTGCTGCGTTTGATTCTCCTGTGTATGAGCATTATCATCAGGAGCAGGAAGCGGAGCACCGCATTCCTGACAGAAAGAAGCACTGTCTTCGCAGAGTGAATTACATTTTGGACAGATTTTCATAGAAGATTCTCCTTTGCATGAATTAGTTCGAAAAATGTCAGAAGTTGACAAGATCCTTCTGAAAAGTATCGTAGCATAAAAAGATACAAGTTACAAGAAATGTAGCCAAGTTTTAGGATATCTTAAGATATTCGATAGAAATAAACCTGGAATATGCATAATATTCTTCCTTTTTCTTTCAAAAAGTTTGTGGTAGAATAGTAATGTTTCTGAAAACAAAACATGAGGAGATGAAAGTATGCCAGTATTTGACTTTAACAGTGCACCGGAAGATAAGAAAGAAGTTCAGTGTACTTATACAACATTTTGTTCCAACGAAGACCATGCGACACCGGAGTGTCCGATTCTTGTTCTGGATAACCAGAACCGGAAGTGGAACCATCATTCCTGCGGTGTGTTTACCAATCAGAATAAGCAGACCGCATTTGAGTTTGATGAAAAGGACGGAACATGCAGCGCAGATATCCTGAAAGTGGATGCACGTTTTGTCAGTCTTTTAAAATGGCTTGGAGAAAATCACATCAATGTACGTCTTTCCGGAGAAAATAAGCCGGATGGTTATGCCGTTTACAGAATCCGTGAGATTGCATTTGGAGGCGGAACAAAATTATCTGCTGAGGACGGCTTCCTTCAGTTTATGATTGAGCGGTTGTTTGCAAGTGATGCGCCAAAAGAAAGGATCAATGATGACGAGCAGGAAGAGTCCGGAGATGACATGAAGCTTACAAGTATTCAGAGTATTACAGACTTTATGACGTGCGCAGGACGTACACTTCCGGATAACATTCGTCTGTGGGCAAGAAGAAATCTTGCAGTTGCACGCTCTCACGAGGTCTCTCAGGAAGAGCGCCGTCATGCACAGAGAGCACTATCTATTATGATGAATATTCAGTGGAAGAGCAATTACTTTGAAGCAATCGATCCGGATGAAGCGAGAAGAATTCTGGATGAAGAGCTGTATGGAATGGAGAAAGTAAAGCAGAGAATCATAGAGACGATCATTCAGATTAACCGTACACACACACTTCCGGCGTACGGACTTCTGCTTGTCGGACCGGCAGGAACAGGTAAATCTCAGATTGCTTATGCAGTTGCAAGAATCCTTAAACTTCCTTGGACAACACTGGACATGAGTTCCATTAACGATCCGGAACAGCTGACAGGAAGTTCAAGAATCTATTCAAACGCAAAGCCAGGTATTATCATGGAAGCATTCTCCATGGCAGGGGAATCTAATCTGGTATTCATTATTAATGAGCTGGATAAGGCGGCATCCGGAAAGGGAAACGGAAACCCGGCAGATGTTTTGCTTACACTGCTGGACAACCTTGGATTTACAGACAATTACATGGAGTGTATGATCCCTACCGTTGGTGTATATCCAATCGCTACAGCGAATGACAAGGATCAGATCAGTGCACCGCTCATGTCCCGTTTCGCTGTCATTGATATCCCGGATTATACACCGGAAGAGAAGAAAGTAATCTTCTCCAAATTCGCACTTCCGAAGGTGCTGAAACGCATGAGCCTGAAGGCAGAAGAGTGCATTATGACAGATGAGGCACTCAATGAAGTGATTGAACTGTACTCCAATACATCAGGAATCCGAGATCTGGAACAGGCAGCAGAACATATCGCAGCGAATGCACTGTATCAGATTGAGGTGAACCATGTGGAGAAAGTTGAATTTGATGCAGAGATGGTAAGAGAGCTGCTTGGATAAAGTTGGGCTTTGCCCTGAAAAAAATGAGCTCTGGAAAGTTTTGGCTTTCCAAAGCTCATTTTTTGAATTCCTACTGTCTATAGTACTGCAGGAACTCCCCGATTTTACCAACCGCCTCTTTCAGCACTTCAATACGCGGCAGATAAACCACACGGAAATGATCCGGCTGATGCCAGTTAAATCCACTTCCCTGAACGATCAGGATCTTCTTGTCACGAAGCAGATCAAGAGCAAATTTCTCATCATTCACGATATTGAACTTCTTCGTATCAATCTTCGGGAACATATAAAATGCAGCCTGCGGTTTTACTGCGCTGATTCCCGGAATATCCGTCAGAGCCTTGTAAACATATTCACGCTGCTCGTAAATACGTCCACCCGGAACAATATAATCATTTACACTCTGGTGTCCGCCGAGAGCTGTCTGCACAATGGACTGCGCCGGAACGTTAGAGCAAAGACGCATGTTGGAAAGCATCTTGATTCCTTCGATATAGTCTCTTGCAATATTTTTATTTCCACTTAAGATCATCCATCCGATACGGAATCCGGCGATCATATGGGACTTGGACAGTCCGCTGAATGTCACGCAGAACAGATCCGGTGCAAGAGAAGCGATAGAAACATGTTCTTTTCCATCCATAACAAGACGGTCATAAATCTCATCAGAGAAAATGATCAGCTGGTGCTCTCTTGCGAGATCTACAATCTGCTGCAGTACTTCCTTCGGATAAAGAGCACCGGTCGGATTGTTTGGATTGATGATAACAATCGCTTTTGTACGGTCATTGATCTTCTTACGCATATCTTCGATATCCGGATACCAGTCAGACTGCTCATCACAGATATAGTGCACAGGCTTTCCACCGGCAAGTGTAGCACAAGCTGTCCAGAGCGGATAATCCGGAGACGGGATCAGAATCTCATCTCCTGTATCCAAAAGAGCAGACATGGTAAGATTGATCAGTTCACTGACACCATTTCCTGTGTAAATATCGCTCATCGTTACATTCGGCAGGTGCTTTAACTGGGCATACTGCATGATCGCTTTTCGCGCAGAGAACAGACCGGCAGAAGCAGAGTAGCCTTCGCAGTCAGAAAGCTGACGGCTCATGTCATAGATCACCTCATCCGGTGTACGGAAGCCAAACGGAGCCGGATTTCCGATATTAAGCTTCAGTACATGAGTTCCCATCTCTTCCATTTTGGCAGCCTCATCAACAACCGGACCTCTCACATCATATAATACATTATTTAACTTGGATGATTTCTTGAATTCTCTCACTTTCATACCTCCTGAATTATCTGCGGATGTCTGTATCTTATCAACATCTGACAGTGTGGAATCATTATCATTATTATTGTTTAACCAGTCAGGATCAACCTGCAGGGCATCTGCCAGAAAATGTAAGATGTCGGTACGCGGGATTGTCTTCCCACTGACATACTGGCTGACATGACTTTTCCCAAGCTTGATCCCTTTCTGCTGGGCAAGACGAACAAGATCAACCTGCTTCAGGCCTTGCTCGTTCATAGCGGCTTTTAATCTGTCTGCAAAGGTTTCCATAAAGCTCCTTTCTGGGGTTATCCTTCCGGGGGCAGACCCCATTAATAAAGTATTAACAAAACACAAAGTTCAATTTAAAATCTGCTTCAATACAAAAATCTCTAAAAGTTCAATTTAAAAGTTCAAAACTTTAGTCAGAGTATACCACGATAAATGAAAAAGTTCAATAAAAAAATTACTGTTATAGAAAATCCGCAAAATCACGGTATCATTAAGAAAATATGATATACTAAAAGTGTTTATTACAACAAAATACAAAGTACACAGAACGAAGGGAAACAGGGAAATGATTCTTGAAAATGAAAAAATAAAACAGGCATTGGAATATATAAAGGAAGAAGATCCGGCAACGACTCAGGACACGCTCAATATGTGTCAGATTCCGGCACCTTCTTATAAGGAAGAGAAAAAAGCGGAGTATATCCGGGAGCGGTTCCGGGAGATCGGGCTTAGGGATGTCAGGATTGACGCTGTTGGAAATGTGCTTGGGATCTGGCCGGGAACAGGTGAAGGACCAAGTGTAATGCTTGCAGCACACACAGACACAGTATTCCCGGAAGGGACAGATCTGACGATAAGAAAAGAAGGAAATCGTTATTATTGTCCCGGCATTAACGATGACACACATGCAGTGGCGGAGATGATCGCAGTGGCGAAAGCAATGATCCATGCAGATCTTCACACAAAAGGGGACTTGATCTTCTGTGCAAATGTGTGTGAAGAAGGACTTGGAGATCTAAGGGGCGTGAAGTATCTGTTCGGATACGACAACAAAGCTTCAGAAGAATGTCCAGAGGTAGATGCATTTGTCTCGATTGATAACCAGTATACGGGCGGGGTGATCTATACGGCAACAGGAAGTCACCGTTATGAGGTGACATTTACCGGAAGAGGTGGTCACAGTTTCCAGAACTTTGGCATTCCTAATCCAATCCATGCAATGGGACGAGCCATCGCACAGATCGCAGAATTCCAGGTTCCGAATGAGCCGAAGACAACATTTAACGTAGGCGTGATCCAGGGAGGAACTTCTGTAAATACAATTTCAGGTTCTGCATCCATGCTGGTAGACCTCCGTTCGGACAGCGAAGAAGAGCTGAACCGATTGGACAAAGAACTTCATAAAGTGATCAAACAGGCAGTGGAAGAAGAAAATGCAAGATGGGATGCTT
>OLHE01002246.1_pt1 | contig 11501 bp, 10 predicted proteins | sample 1605821 | NCBI WGS metagenome assembly OLHE01 (sample SAMN03283250) | human gut metagenome | biome: human-associated habitat; material: feces | host: Homo sapiens | place: USA | collected 2013
AGAAACCGAGGTAGGAGCATGCTGAATATCAAACAGATCCAGTATTTTGCGGCCTGTGCCAAAACAGGCTCCTTCAGCCAGGCTGCAGAGCTGCTTTTTACTACCCAGTCCAATGTAAGCAAGGTGATCCGTTCTATGGAAGACGACATGCGTACCCAGCTGTTTGTCCGCCATGCAAAGGGCATAGAGCTGACACCGGAAGGAGAGCGTGCATTTATCCATGTGCAGAGGATCCTGGAAAATATAGATGAACTGGAAATGCAGGCACAGCCACTTGCAAAAAGCAGCCTGTGTGTATGCTTTCATCCCAGCTCCTGGTTTGCGGATATCTTCGTAACGTATTATGAAGCACATAAGTGCGATGATCTTCATTATCAGGTTTACGCAGCAGATACCCATGAGATCATAAAACGTGTGAAATCCAGACAGGATGATATGGGATTCGCCTATGTGATGCAGAATCAGCTGGCGGCGTTCCAGTATTTTCTTTCCCGGAATTACCTGGAATTTGAGCTGCTGACGGAAACCGAGGTAAATATTTATACCGGGAAAGGGAAAGCAGATGAGGGAGATTTTAAAATGTCCCAGCTCAGGCTGATCCAGAGATTTCCCGATGAATTTTCCCCGGATAATTACCGGAACCTTGTAGAGGAAAACGGTCATTCCGCAGTGGAGGCAGAGACCGTAGTCGTAACAAACAGTGATTATATCGTGGAACGTCTTCTTGGGTCCGGAGAGCTGTGTAATATCAGTGGTGCGGATCTTTCCGGCCGTGATCCGGGCTATTCCTCCGTGAAATATACATTTCCGGGAGAAGGACAGAGACTTGTTTACGGGTGCATCTGCCGGAGAGGTGAAGAGCTCAGTGAACAGGGAAAGGATTTTCTGGGATTCGTGAAGGAAAGACTTCAGATTTCCGGGAAGTGATAAAAGAATAAAGCAAAAGACCAGACGGGATTTTTCTGCACGGGACACAGGTTCCTGATACAGAAAAGTCCCGTTTTTTATATGGAATACACATCCATGCCAAACCCGACTGTCCAATATCCCCGTACCGGGGTTGTCCGAAAGCTGTTAAATGATAAAATAATATCAGCAGCACACTCCGCGTGCTGAATATAAAAACACTGTGATGCACATAACCTCCGCGCACTCCTATTTGTGCATACAAATGTTTTGTCGAATAATAACACGACCCTTTCAAAAGCAGTTATGGTTTTGGATGCCATAACTGCTTTTGAAATATGAACACTAATCGCTCCACGATTTGTGTTCATGAGCATGCAGCAGAGCGGAATGCGAATGTCTGTCTGAACTGTAAAGGGCAGTGGGAAAGGAAAATTATGAACAAAGAAAATAAACTCGTCATTCGGATCCTGAAGCGGATCCTTCTGCTTGCAGTGGTTATGTTTCTGCTGTCTGTGGTGGTGTTCTGGCTGGCGAGACTGGCACCGGGAGATCCCCTGCAGTCCTTTTACGGAGATTCCCTGGAAATGATGACCAGCGAGGAAGTGGCGGCGGCCAGAACGAGACTGGGACTGGATCAGGGAATCGGGGTACAGTATGTAAGATGGTTTGCCAATGCAGTTCATGGTGACTTCGGATTGTCGCTGAAATACAGGCAGCCGGTTATGAATGTGATCAAACCGCTGATCGGAAATACTCTGGTGCTGGGAGGAATTGCTTATATTGTGATCTTTATACTGGCAGTTCTGATCGCCATATTCTGTACGCTCCATGAGGATCAGTGGATCGACCGGCTGATCTGCAAGATCGGAACAGCAGCCTATTATGTGCCGGCTTTCTGGCTTGGTGTGGTACTGATCCTGATCTTCAGTGTAAATCTTGGATGGTTTCCAAGCAGCGGTGCCTATGATGTAGGAATGGCAGATAGTATCGGCAATCGTATGAAGCATATGATCCTTCCACTGGTAGTAATGATCTTCAGCCATCTTTGGTATTACGCATATATGATACGTAACAAATTCCTGGATGAGGTGCGGAAGGATTATGTACTTCTTGCCAGATCCAAGGGACTTTCCAAAAGAAAGATCCTGTGGAAGCATTGTCTTCGAAATGTAATGCCGACGATCGTGAGTATCATGGCAGTTTCGGTACCCCATGTAACCGGTGGGACTGTAACTGTGGAAGCTGTTTTCAATTATGCGGGAATTGGAAATCTTGCAGTGGAATCTGCAAAATATCATGATTATAACCTGCTGCTGATCGATGTGCTGATCACGGGATTTATCGTATTTTTAAGCAGCTTTGTTGCACAGACTGTCAATGAAGAGATCGATCCAAGAATGAAGGATTCGGAGGTGAGGGTATGGTAGCTGACCGGAAGCTTTCAGAAGCTGAGCTTTTTCAGGTAGTTGGCGCCGGGTGGAAGCAGCATGAATCTGAAAAACGAAAAAAAACATTTCAGGAAAAGCTGAAGGGGAAACCGGTATTTTCCATGTTCCTGCTTTTTCTGATCGTTTTGGGCTGTGTATTTGCAAATGTTGTTGCAAATCATGATCCCTCAGGTTTTTATCTCCAGAATCTGAATACACCGCCGGGAAAGGAATTTATCTTTGGAACGGATTCGCTTGGAAGAGATATTTATTCACTGATTTGGTATGGTGGACGGGTTTCTCTGGTGATCGGGCTTCTGGGAACTGCGATCATTACTGTGATCGGTGTTACCTACGGATGCATCAGCGGAACAGCAGGTCCAAAGGTGGATTCAGTTCTGATGCGGTTTACGGAAATGTGCGGAAGTATTCCGACCCTTCTGCTGATCCTGATCCTGTCTGCGGTCCTTCAGGCCGATGATGTGATCAGCATATCTGTGATCATCGGTATTACCGGGTGGTTTGCACTGGCACGTATTGTAAGAAGTGAAGTGCGGCAGATAAGGAACAGTGATTATGTGATGTATGCAAGACTTTGCGGAGGAAGTTTTGGATATGTGATGTATCACCATCTGATCCCGAATTTTGTTTCGGCGATCATGTTTGTGGTGATCTCTTCGATAAGCAGCTGTATTACCATGGAATCTACATTAAGCTTTCTTGGCCTCGGGCTTCCGGCAGATGTAATCTCCTGGGGAAGTATGCTCTCACTGGCAAATAAAGCACTGATCATGAATACCTGGTGGGTAATCGTGATCCCCGGAGTTTTTCTGGTCATTACTTTAATGTGCATTACCAGTATGGGAAGCTTTGTGAGAAGTGAGGTAAATAATCATTACAGCAATCTCTGATGCAGTCAAAAATATTTGAATACAAACCGTGATGAAGCATTCCGAAGTGTAGATAACCGGTTTGAAAATAAGGAAAGATGAGGAAAACAGAATGAAAAAGAGAACAGGAATCAACTATGGCAGAAAATATGCGGCGATAACACTGGCAGCAGTGACCGCAGCATGTACAGGAGCATCGGCAGGTAGTGCGGTAAACGTAGCTGCGGCAGAAGAAAACAAAACTCTGGTGTATGCAGGTGAGTCAGAAAGTACGATCAATCCCCTTCTGAATAACCATGATGAACTTCCGGATCTTATTTTTTCAGGACTGATGAAATATGATGCCAATGGAAAGCCGGTAGAGGATCTTGCAGAGAGCTATACCTTTGACAAGGATACCAATACCTATACTTTTAAACTTCGAGATGGTGTTAAGTGGCATGATGGAGAAGATTTCAATGCAGAGGATGTTGTATACACCTATAAGGAGCTTACAGAGGATGAAACCCTGGGAGCCAGCATCACCAGCAACTATCAGGACATTACAAGTATTGAGGCACCGGATGATCAGACTGTGATCTTTACACTGGATCAGTATGATGCTGCCATGCTGGATTACTTTACCATGGGAATCCTTCCAGAGCATCTTCTGGAAGGGGAGGACATAAATACTACATCCTTTAACCAGAATCCGGTGGGAACAGGCCGTTATAAATTTGAAGACTGGGATGCTACCGGCGGAATGATCACACTGAAACGAAATGAAGATTATTACGGAAAGGTTCCGAATATTGAAACCGTTGTATACCGTACAGTATCGGATGAGACTACCAAGGCAACCATGCTCCAGTCCGGTGAGGCGGATCTTGCATGGCTGAATTCCAACTATGCTTCTCAGTTCAAGGATAAGGACGGATATAATTACTGGGAGTTCACCACAGCAGATTACCGTGGAGCTGCCATGGATATGAGCACAAATTTCTGGAAGGAAAACGGAGATTCCATCGGCGTTCTGAATTATGCGCTGGATAAGGATTCCATTATTGCAGGTGTTCTTGCAGGACAGGGAGAGCCGGCATACAGCCCGATCCAGAGAAACCCTCTCGGAACAGATAAGGAAGCCAATATCTACTCCTATGATCTGGATACCTTTGCAAAGAAGATGGAAGAGCTGGGATGGAAAAAAGGTGATGATGGGATCTATGAGAGAAACGGACAGAAATTCCACTTTACCATCCAGGTACGTGATTACGAAGAAGAGCGTGTGGATATTGCCAATGTCATGTCTGATATGCTGAAGCAGGCTGGTGTGGAAATGGAAGTAAAGCTTGTTACCAAATTTGACTGGGATGCAGGATACAATGGATTTCTTGCCGGCTATGCAACACAGTTTGACCCGGATATGGCATATGTAAACTTTGTAACCGACGCAAGTGGAAACAACATGCATTATTCCAATGCAGATGTGGATAAATATCTTGAGGAAGGCCGTCACGGTGAGACTGAGGAAGCCAGAAAAGAAGCATATAGTGAATTCGAAAAGGCATATGCCGAGGCACCTGGGATCCTTCTGGTTGCTTATCTTCAGGGAGATTATGTAGGCGTTTCCGGACTTGACGGACTGGATACCACACGTGTTCTGGGACATCATTCCGTAGGTGTTATGTGGAATATTGAAGACTGGACCATTACAAAATAAGGAAAAGATCATGCAGGAAACCGTTTTGGAATTAAAAAACTATTCGGTAAGCTTTGACACACCGGACGGCGAGGTACAGGCCGTCCGGAATGTTGATCTCACGGTAAAAAAAGGAGAGATACTTTGTATCGTAGGTGAGTCCGGATGTGGAAAAACCGTTATGTGCCGTAGTGTGATGAAGCTTCTGCCACCGAATGCACATGTAAAAAGCGGAGAGATCAGTCTCTGCGGAGAGAATATCACAGCCTATAAAAGAAAAAAAATGGAAAAGCTGTGCGGAAGCAAGGTAAGCATGGTGTTCCAGGACCCTATGCTGACGCTGAATCCGACGATCCCTGTTGGCAAACAGATCACAGAGGCTATTATCAAAAATCAGAAAGTATCCAGGGATGAGGCGAAAAAAAGAGCTGTGGAAATGCTGAAGCTGGTAGGGATTCCGGATGCAGAACAGCGCTATGGACTGCAGCCTCATTTTTTTTCCGGAGGAATGCGTCAGCGTTGTGTGTTGGCTATTGCACTGGCCTGTGATCCGGAAATATTATTTGCCGATGAGGCGACTACAGCATTGGATGCAACCGTGGAAGCAAAGATTTTGGATCTGCTTCTTGAGCTGAGAGAAAAAACAGGGATCAGTATTGTGTTCATATCTCATGATCTGGGAGCTGTTGCAAGGATCGCAGACAGAGTTGCAGTTATGTATGCAGGAAAGATCATTGAGATCGGGACAGCGGAAGAGGTTTATTATGATCCCCGGCATCCTTATACCTGGGGACTTCTGTCTTCTCTGCCTGTATTTGCAGGTGAAAAAGGGGATCTGAATCCGATCCCCGGAATGCCGCCCTCTCTTTTGGATCCTCCGCCGGGAGATGCGTTTGCCGTTCGGAATCCCCAGGCACTGGCAATCGATTATGAACAGACTCCTCCGATGTTTAAGGTCAGTGATACGCATTATGCAGCCACATGGCTTCTGGATGAAAGAGCTCCGAAAATAGAAAAGCCTTCCATTTTGAAGGACAGATTACAGGAAAACAGCGGCCGTAAACAGAAACCGGATAAAAAGGAAGCGTCATTTTTACAGAAAACAGAACAGAAACAGGCGCCTGTACTGATCGAAGCCAGAAATCTGAAGCAGCATTTCCGTATCCGTTCCGATTATACGATCCATGCAGTGGATGATGTTTCCTTCCGTATCCGGGAAGGTGAGATCATGGCACTGGTGGGAGAGACCGGCTGCGGAAAATCCACAACAGCCAGAACGCTTGCAGGAATCTACCGGCCCACAGGCGGGGAGAGAGTGCCGGATAAAAAGGATCCTTTCGGAATGCGGAAGAAAATGCAGACTGAGATCCAGATGATCTTTCAGGATTCGGGCGCTGCACTGAATCCCCGAATGAGCATACGGCAGATCATGCTGGAGCCTGTAAAGATCAGCCGCAGGATCCGTGACAGAGAAATGTTGGAGAACAGGCTTCGGGAAATCCTGAAGGAGACAGGACTGGATGAAAGCATTCTGTCGAAAAAGCCGGGAGAGCTTTCCGGCGGACAGAGACAGAGAGTTGCCATAGGAAGAAGCCTTCTCATGGAACCACGTCTTATCATTGCAGATGAACCCATCGCATCGTTGGACATTTCTATCCAGGCACAGATCGTCATGCTTTTTAAAAAGCTTCAGCAGGAAAAAAGATTTTCGTTTCTTTTTATTGCCCATGATCTGTCCATGGTACGTTTTTTAAGTGATACAACCGGTGTGATGAAAAACGGAAAGCTGGTAGAAATGGCACCTACAAAAGAGCTTTTTGAAAATCCGCAGCATCCTTATACACAGTCCCTGCTTTCTGCGCTCCATATCCCGGATCCGCTGGAAGAGAGAAAACGAAGGCTGATCGAGTATGAAGAGCCACAGTCTCTTGGAGAGGGCTGGAAAGAATTATCCGCATGTCATTGTGTGAGAATATAAGAACATAATGGAATACATATATATGACAAAATGGAATATATAAAATCCCCCCGCCGGGGTTGTGGCAGAACAGCCGTGTTGTTAAACTTTTGTTATTCGAAATACTGAGAAACAAAGTGCGGAGAGGAAAATATGGGAAAATATATAATAAAACGGTTGCTGCAGCTGATCCCGGTCCTGATCGGGATCACATTTCTTTCTTTTGCCATGATGCGGCTTGCCGGCGGAGATGCAGTAACTTATATGTATGAAAATGCAGGCTCTGCAGTATCCCAGGAGGTCATTGATAATGCGAAGGCAGAATATGGCCTTGATAAACCATTCCTTGTACAATATGCTGCCTGGTTTGCGGGAATGGTAACCGGAGATATGGGAGAGAGCTATGTGTCTCACAGAGATGTCTATGAAACCTTTATTTCAAAGCTTCCGGCAACGATGATGCTGACTCTGTCATCGATCCTTCTTACAATTGTTCTTGCGATTCCGTTGGGAATCCTGTCAGCAGTAAAGCACAACAAATGGGTAGATTATCTGATAAGATTTTTAAGCTTTATCGGCAATTCCATGCCGAATTTTTTTGCTGCCATGGTCCTGATGTATTTTCTGTCCATCAGGCTGGGCGTTTTACCGGTAGTCACAAATACAGATCTCGGACAGAGTATTATTCTGCCGACACTGACACTGGCGATCTCCATGGCTGCAAAATATACCAGACAGGTGCGTGCCACGGTTCTGGAAGAACTGAATAAGGAAGAGTGTAATGAAGGCTTCCATGCTGACGATCATCACACTGCTGGCTCTGTCCATCGGCAATCTTCTGGGAGGAACTGCCATTGTGGAAAATATCTTTATGTGGGATGGTGTCGGAAAACTGGCGGTAGATGCGATCACCATGCGTGACTATCCGATCATCCAGGCTTATGTGGCCTGGATGGCGGTTATTTATGTTCTGGTAAATCTGGTGACAGATATTATTTACCACTATCTGGATCCGAGAGTACGACTTGGAGGTGACAGAGCATGAGTGGAAAAAATAATATCACAGTCCGGAAGCAGAAGATCCGGAAAAATCATACAAAAGCAAAGCTTGTCTTTTTTCTTGTGCTTACAGCATTGCTTCTGTTTGTAGCGGCATTTGCAAAATATCTCTGCCCTTATGATCCTTATGCCCAGGATCTGGCACTTGCTCAGAAACCGCCGGGACCGGAGCATCTGCTCGGGACAGACCGTTATGGAAGAGATATGCTTTCCCGTGTGATCATAGGAAGTACGACCAGTATTTATGCAACACTGCTCCTGGTTGCGGTGATCACGGTGGTGGGAACGGCTATTGGTATTTTCTGTGGCTGGAAGGGCGGCAAAGCCGATACCGTTCTGATGCGTATCTCCGATCTGTTCCTGGCTTTTCCGGGACTGGTATTTGCCCTGGCAGTAGCAGGTGTTCTGGGAGGCGGTATCCAAAATGCCATTATTGCTCTGGCGGTGATCAGCTGGCCGAAGTTTGCAAGACTTGCCAGAGGGCTTACCCTGACTCAGAAGGACTCTGCATATCTTATGGCGGCAAAGCTTTCCGGGAGCAGTACAGGAAAGCTTCTGCTCAAACATATCCTTCCCAATATCGCAGGCCCCATCCTTGTTACGTCAGTTCTTGATATCGGAACCATGATGATGGAGCTGGCAGGACTTTCCTTTCTCGGGCTTGGGGTAAAGCCTCCAATGGCAGAATGGGGAAGTATGATCAGCGATGGAAGAAGTATGCTGCAGATTTCACCGTGGATGGTACTTGCTCCGGGAATGGCGATTTTTATTACAGTAATGATCTTTAATCTTCTGGGAGATACGATCCGGGATTATATGGATCCGAAGGAACGAAACAGGAGAAAAGGATAACAGGCACTTATAAATAAATATAACACAGAAAGTGAGAGCGGAGATTATGAAGAAAAAGATTCTGGCAGCAATGCTTGCTGCGTCAATGGTCATGAGCATGACGGGAGTTCCGGCAGCAGCAAAAAGCAAAGAAAAGAGTGAAGGAACTACCTTTGTTTACGGAACTACCGGATACAGTGAAGAAATGGGAGATGCAGGATTAAACCCTCACGACAATTATTCCGGATGGAGCTGTCTGCGTTATGGTGTAGGAGAAACATTGTTTAAGTACAATGACAACATGGAGGTAGAGCCATGGCTTGCTACAGACTATGAATTTACAGACGATAATACAGTAAAGATCACCCTTCGTGACGGTGTGAAATTTTCCAGCGGAAGAACCATGGACGGAGAAGCGGTAAAGGAATGCCTGGAGGATCTGATCGCAAACCATGACCGTGCACCTTACGATATGAAGATCGATAAGATCGAAGCAGATGGAATGACAGTAACGATCCATACTTCCGAACCATGTCCGGCACTGATCAATTATCTCGGTGATCCATATGGTGCTATCATTGATATGGATTATGGCGTACAGGGAGAGGGAGGCTCTGCAAATGTGGCAGGAACAGGCCCTTATGTTGCAACAGAGGTATCTCCTACAGAGATCAAGCTGGTAAAAAATGAGGATTACTGGGGCGGAGATGTAAAGGTAGACAACGTTATCGTAAAATCCTTCTCAGACGGAAGTGCCCTGACAGCAGCATTACAGACAGGCGATATACAGGGAACCTATGGACTTCAGTATGATAACTATGCGCTTTTTGACGGAAATCCGGACTATCAGATCAGCTCTGTAGCAACAAGCCGATGTTTCTTCGGACAGTTTAATATGAAGTCTGAACTGATGCAGGATCAGAATGTGAGAAAAGCCATTGAGATGGGAATCGATAAGGACGGCTTCTGCAGTGTGATCATGGAAGGACGAGGTGTTCCGGCAGTGGGAGCCTTCCCAAGCAGCTTTTCCTATGGAAACGATGCAGTAAAGGCACCGTCCTATGATCCGGAAGAGGCGAAAAAGCTTCTGGAAGAATCCGGATGGACAGATACGGATGGAGATGGCTATGCAGATAAGGACGGAAAGAAGCTGTCCATCACATGGCTGACCTATCCAACCCGTCTGGAACAGCCTAAGCTTGCAGAATATGCACAGTCCACTTTAAAGGACATCGGAATTGAGGTCGATGTCAACAATACAGCAGACCATGCGACGTATGCAAAGAATGGAGAATTTGATGTATATGTAAGCTCGCTTACAACTGCACCTACCGGCGATCCGGAATATTTCTTCACAAGTACAGTTGTATCTGACGCTGCCAAAAATTATGGCAAATACAGCAATTCGGATCTTGATGATATCGTAGCGAAGCTGCATGAGACCTTTGATACAGATGAGAGAGGCAAGCTTGCTGTGGAAGCACAGCAGACCATTCTGGATGATGATGCGTATTTCTTTGTTTCTCATCTGAATATGGGACTTGTGTCAAAGTCAAATGTATCAGGGCTGACTGCTCATCCATGTGATTATTACGAGATCACGGCAGATCTGGAAGTGAAATAAGATGGAGTCATTGTTGAAGCTTGAGCATGTGACGATCTGTTACAACGGAGAACCGGTTGTACATGATGTGGATCTGGAACTGAATAAAGGGGAGATCCTGGGGGTGGTAGGCGAATCCGGAAGCGGAAAAAGTACCATCATCAAGGCAATCATGGGACTTCTGGGAAATGAAGGCACGGTGACAGAAGGGGATATCTGGTACAAAGGAAAAAATGTGGTGGATATGCCGGAAAAAGAATTATGCAGACTTCTGGGTCCTGAGATCGCCATGGTCTTTCAGGATTCAGGAGCAGCTCTTTGCCCCATCCGTACCGTAGGTGACCAGATTTATGAAAGTCTCCGTGAACACGAAAAGATCAGCCGCCATGAATGCGACAGACGTGCGTTGGAAATGATGGCGAAGATCGGGCTCAAAGATGGAGGGCGTGTTTTAAAGAGCTATCCTTTTGAACTGTCCGGTGGTATGAACCAGCGGGTGGGAATCTGCATTTCCATGCTGCAGAATCCATCACTTCTTCTGGCAGATGAGCCTACCAGCGCGTTGGATGTAACAGTACAGAAACAGGTGGTTGAGGAAATGCTGCTGATGCGTAAGGAATACGGAACAGCCATGATCGTTGTCACACACAACATCGGTGTGGTGGAAAAAATGTCAGATAAGGTTCTGGTACTGAAAAACGGAGAAGTGAGAGAATATGGAAAAACAGCTCAGGTCCTGACAGCTCCGACAGATCCTTATACAAAAGAACTTATGCGTTCGGTACTTCGCCTGAAACGTGCAGGCACCGGAAATGGAGGCAGATGATGACAGAAAATAAAAACATTCTGGAAGTACATCATTTGAAAAAAAGCTTCACCACCGGTAAAAAATCCTTCACGGCTGTAGAAGACGTAAGCTTTTCTCTGAAAACGGGGGAAGTATTAGGAATCGTAGGTGAATCCGGCTCAGGAAAAAGCACTGTGGCGAAGATGATCACACATCTGACAGAACCCACCGCCGGAGAAATTTTTCTCATGGAAAAGGATATCACACATGCAAGGGGAAAAAATCTCCGGGAAATCTACCGGGAAATGCAGATGATTTTTCAGACACCGGCAGAATCCTTTGACCCCAGATGCACTCTTG
>OLHE01002251.1_pt1 | contig 11480 bp, 5 predicted proteins | sample 1605821 | NCBI WGS metagenome assembly OLHE01 (sample SAMN03283250) | human gut metagenome | biome: human-associated habitat; material: feces | host: Homo sapiens | place: USA | collected 2013
CTTCCTTGGCGATCTCGCCGGCAGTCAGGGCTGCACGGGGGATCTCGATCATGGTGCCGACCTCGTACTTCATGTCAACACCGGCAGCGGCGATCAGGGCATCGGCAGTCTTGACGACAACGTCCTTGACAAACTTCAGCTCCTTGACCTCGCCAACCAGAGGAATCATGATGTGGGGGGTGATCATCTTGCCGGTTTCGGCAGAAACCTTGAGGGCAGCCTTGATGACAGCGTTGGTCTGCATCTCGGCGATCTCGGGATAGGTAACAGCCAGACGGCAGCCACGGTGACCCATCATGGGGTTGAACTCGTGCAGGCTGACAACAACGTTGTTCAGCTCCTCGGTGGTCATACCCATGTCCTTAGCCAGAGCCTCGATGTCCTCGGCCTTGGTGGGCAGGAACTCATGCAGCGGCGGATCCAGATAACGGATGGTCATCGGACGCTCGCCCATGATGCGGTACATAGCGGTGAAGTCGGCCTCCTGGAACGGCTCGACCTTAGCCAGGGCAGCCTTGCGCTCCTCAACGGTACGGGCGCAGATCATCTCACGGACAGCCTTGATGCGGTCCTCGGCGAAGAACATGTGCTCGGTACGGCACAGACCGATGCCCTCGGCACCCATGTCAACGGCGTTCTGCGCGTCGCGCGGGTTGTCGGCGTTGGTCATGACCTTCATCTGGCGGTTTGCGTCAGCCCAGCCCATGAAGCGCTTGAAGTTGGCGTTCTCGGTGGAAGCGACGGTAGCGATCTGGCCCTCGTAGACGTTGCCGGTGGAGCCGTCGATGCTCATCCAGTCACCCTCATGGAAGGTGTGGCCGTTGATGGTGATGACCTTGGCGTCATAGTCGATGGCGACGTCGTTATCGTTGCCGCAGCCGGAGACGCAGCAGGTGCCCATGCCGCGGGCGACAACAGCAGCGTGGCTGGTCATACCGCCGCGGACGGTCAGGATGCCCTGAGAGACCTGCATGCCGACGATGTCCTCGGGAGAGGTCTCGAGACGGACCAGAACGACCTTCTTCCAGGCATCGTCCTTGACCTTCTCCTCGGCCTCCTCAGCAGAGAATACGACGCGGCCGCAGGCAGATCCCGGAGAAGCGGCCAGGCCCTTGCCGATTGCCTCGGCGGCCTTCAGAGCGGCAGCATCAAACTGCGGGTGCAGCAGGGTGTCCAGCTGCTTGGGCTCGACGCGCAGAACAGCGGTCTTTTCGTCGATAACGCCCTCGTCAACCAGGTCGCAGGCAATCTGTAGAGCAGCCTGGGCGGTGCGCTTGCCGTTACGGGTCTGCAGCATGAAGAGCTTGCCATCCTCGATGGTGAACTCCATGTCCTGCATATCCTTGTAGTAGTTCTCGAGGCGGGTAGCGATCTCAACGAACTGATCGTAGACCTCGGGCATCTCCTCATGCAGCTTGCTGATGGGAGAAGGAGTACGGATACCGGCGACGACGTCCTCGCCCTGAGCGTTGATCAGGTACTCGCCCATCAGCTTCTTCTCGCCGGTGGCGGGGTTACGGGTGAAGGCAACGCCGGTGCCGGAACGCATACCGGAGTTACCGAAGGCCATCTGCTGCACGTTGACGGCAGTGCCCCACTCGTAGGGGATCTCGTTCATCTTACGATACACGTTGGCGCGGGGGTTATCCCAGGAACGGAAAACGGCCTTGACGGCACCGATCAGCTGCTCCTTGGGATCCTGCGGGAACTCCTCGCCCTGCTTCTCAAGGTAGATCTGCTTGAACTCCTTGACGAGCTCCTTCAGGTCGTTGGCGTCCAGCTCAACGTCCTGCTTGACGCCCTTGCGCTCCTTCATAGCGTCGATGCGCTCCTCGAAGAAGCTCTTGCCCAGCTCCATGACGACGTCAGAGTACATCTGGATGAAGCGGCGGTAGCAGTCGTAGGCAAAACGGGGGTTGTTGGTCTTTTTGGCCAGACCCTCAACAGCCTGATCGTTCAGGCCGAGGTTCAGGATGGTGTCCATCATGCCGGGCATGGACTGACGTGCGCCGGAACGGACGGAAACCAGCAGGGGGTTCTCGATGGAGCCGAAGGTCTTACCGGTCTGCTCCTCGAGGATGCCCATGTATTTGAAGATGTCTGCCTTGATCTCATCGTTGATCTCACGGTTGTCAGCATAGTACTGGGTGCAGGCCTCGGTGGTGATGGTGAAGCCCTGCGGAACCGGCATGCCGGCGTGGGTCATCTCGGCCAGGCCGGCACCCTTACCACCCAGAGTGTTCTTCATGGTGGTCTGGTCGCCGCCGAAGGCGTCATGGCCCTCTTTGAACAGATACAAGAATTTCTTGCTCATAGTTACCTCCCAAATTGGTGACGTGTTTGCATCACATAAATCATGTCTGCATAGTCCATTATAACAGACCGAAAGACAGATTTCCAGTAGATTGTTAAAAAAATGCTCAATAGTTTCGCTGAAAAGTTGCCAAACTTTTTTGGTTCAGGTATTGCAATTTGCACAAAAATCGTGTATTTTATAATGGGTGGAAAGTTCGAAATATTTTTCGAGCTGTCACTTTTTTCTTTTTGAGTGCCGCGGTAAATTTTTACGGCGAACGGCGTTTTTCGGCTTGCTAAAATGCGCCGCATGTTATACAATATATAGGGCAGCACCGCATAATTCCCGCCTTACGGCGTAAGCACCGCTTCGGCGTATCGGCACTTGGAATTATGCGGTATTGCCATAGGTATAAGGTCCGTCGGCAGCCCCCGTGCGCCGCGGGCACGAAATGAGTGTATAAAGGAAGAACCGCTATATGTCTACCGCAAGAGAGAATTTCGAGCTGGCACAGCAGCGCTATGCCGCCACGTTTGAGCGCCATCTGGATAACGGCGTGAATTTTATCAGTGATAACGTCTGCATTGAGCCGGAGGTCATCATTGCCCCCGGTGCGACCATCCTGCCGGGCTGCATCCTGCGCGGCCAGACGGTCATCGGCCCGGACTGCGTCATCGGCCCCAACACCCTGCTGGAGGATACCGTCGTTGACGCCGGGTCCACGATCAATGCCAGCCAGTGCTATGGGAGCCACATCGGCCCCAACAACAAGATCGGTCCCTTCACCCATGTGCGCGTCGGCACCAAAACCGCCGAGGGCTGCCATCTGGGCGCTTATGTCGAAACGAAGAACGCCGACTTTGCCGAGGGCAACACGGTCAGCCACCTGACCTACATCGGCGATGCCACGGTGGGCAAGTACTGCAACTTCGGCTGCGGCACCGTCACCTGCAACTACGACGGCGAGGGCAAGTTCCACACGACCATCGGCGACTATGCGTTCATCGGCTGCAACACGAACCTGGTCGCACCCGTCACCATCGGCGACCATGCGTTCACGGCTGCCGGCTCCACCATCGGCCATGACGTGCCCGCCGGTGCGCTGGGCATCGAGCGTGCCAAGCAGGCCGAGATCGACGGCTGGGGCGAGCGCAAGCTGGAGAAGTATATCGCCAAGAAGCAGAAGCTGGAAGCGGAGAAGAAAGGGAAGTAAAGCGTTGTAGGGGGCGGCGTCCTCGACGCCCCGCGGCCTTCCCATAAGCAGCCGCTTATCTTGCGCTGCCGGGCCGGGTATGCCCGGCCCCTACGGTACTTCACGATTTTTCAAAGGATATATCTATGTTCGAAATGACCTCCGGGGCAGACTGGCTCATCGCCGGGCTGGGCAACCCCGAACCGAAATATGACGGCACCCGCCACAACGCCGGTTTTGAGGCGCTGGACTATCTGGCCGCGCAGTGGCAGTGCGACATTGCCAAAGCCAAATGGCAGGGCCTGTACGGCACGGCACAGGTGAACGGCCACAAGGTCGTGCTGCTCAAGCCGCTGACCTACATGAACCTGAGCGGCCAGAGCATTGCCCCCGCCGCCAACTTTTACAAGATCCCGGCAGACCACATCATTGTGCTGTGCGATGACATCACCCAGGAGCCGGGACATCTGCGCATCCGGCCCCACGGCTCTGCCGGCGGGCACAACGGGCTGAAAAGCATCATTGCCAGCCTGGGCACCGACCATTTCAGTCGTATCCGCATCGGCATCGGCGCCAAACCGAACCCGCAGTACGACCTGGCCGCCTGGGTGCTGGGCAAGCTGCCTGCCGCAGACCGCAAGGCCATGACGGACCGCTACCCGGACATTGAGGAAGCCTGCAAGCTGCTGATGGACGACAATCTGCAGTACGCCCAGAACAAGTTCAACCACTAAGGGGACGTGAATCATGAGTGAAATCCGTAAAAAAGCAATGACCCGTCTGGTGCTCTGCGCTGTAGCGCTCGTCGCCTGCATCATTTTCAGTGTCCTGCTGCTGAGCGGCACCTTTGACGGCAAAACCGGCGGCAGCCAGCCCGCCTCCGGCGATACCATCAGCAGCAGTGCCCCCGCGGAGGGCGTTGACGATCCCACCGCCGACAGCTTTACCGCAGAGAGCGCCTCTGCCGAGGAGGTGCCCGCCGAGCCCGAGGCTACCCCCGAGCCGACGCCGGAGCCCACGCCCGTGCCCGAGTACGAGGGCCTGAGCGTGCAGCCCACCACCTATTATAATGAGGGTGAGCAGCCGACCTACACCGTGACCGACGGCAACAACCTGAACATGCGCGGCGGCCCCGGCACCGACTATGACAAGATTGGTCAGGTGCCCGCCTCCACCGGCGTGACCGCGCTGGGCACCAATGAGGACGGCAGCTGGGTCGTTGTGAACTACAACGGCACCTACGGCTGGCTCAAGACGGAGTTCTTGAACGGGTAAAAGCTCTCTTGCCTCCCCTAGCAGGGGAGGTGGCCCCGCAGGGCCGGAAGGGTTGAACCTTGCGGCCATCCGAAATATTTAGAGCAATGGCAAGGTTCTCTCCCCCAGCCGCTGCGGCGGCAGCCACCTCGCAGAGGGGGCCAAGGAGAAATGTATGTTCAACGCACTTTTCACCAAAACAGACGAATACGCAAGACTGGCGCAGGCGCTCGGGGGTCCGGGGGCTTGCGCCTTATTTGGCATACCGGGGTCGGGCCGGGCGATGGTCTATGCCGCACTGGCGAAGGCCCTCGACAAGCCGCTCTGCATCGTGACGCCCGGCGAGGCCGAGGCGACCCGGTTTGCGGGCGACCTGAACGCGCTGGGCGTGGCGGCGGCAGTGTTCCCTGCTCGCGACTATGTGCTGCGCCCCATCGAGGGCACGGGCCGCGAGTACGAATACCGCCGTCTGGCCGTGCTGGGCGACCTCGTCGGCGGGCGGCTGCAGGCCGTCTGCGTGCCCGACGAGGGCCTGACCCAATACACGACGCCGCGGGCGGATTTCTGCGCGAACACCCGCAGCCTGCGCCCCGGCGACACACTGCCCCGCGCCGAGCTGACCGCGCTTTTGTACGGCGCAGGCTATACGCGGCGCGACCAGGTGGACGGCCCGGGTCAGTTTTCGATCCGCGGCGACATTGCGGACATCTACGCGCCCGACATGAAGCAGCCCGCCCGCATGGAGTTCTGGGGCGACGAGATCGACACGATGCACACCTTCGATCTGGCGACCCAGCGCCGCGACGAGCCGATTGAAAAAATCTACGTCTCCCCCGCGCGGGAAATACTGTTCGGTCAGCCCGCCGACGCAGCGGAGAAGATCCGCTCCTATATCAAAAAGGCCCGCGGCAGGCGGCGCACGGCGCTGGAGACCTGCACCGCTGCGGACCTGGCACAGCTGGACGGCGGCGTGATGCCCGTCAACATGGACAAATATCTCACGCTGCGCTATCCCGAGCCTGCGACGATTTTAGACTACTTTGACGATCCGCTGCTGATCCTGGAGGAGCCGGCCTCCCTGCGGGAGGCCGAGCGCACCACCGCGTTCCGCCGGGACGAGGAGCTTTCCGCCCTGCTGGAGGACGGCGTGCTGGCGGCAGGGCAGGATAAGCTCTACGCCGAGAGCGGCTGGCTCTGGGCGCAGTGCGCCGCGCACCGCACGCTCTGCGCCGAGAACTTTGCCCGCAGCATGCCCGATGTGCCGCTGAAAGCCATCGTCAACGCACCCGCCCACACGCTGCCCGCCTGGGGCGGCGAGGTCGCGGCGCTGCTGGAGGACATCCAGCCGCTTTGCAGCGGCGGCACGGCGGTCACGGTCATGGCCGGCACGCCCCGTGCGGCGGCGGGTCTGGCCGCCGACCTGCGCACCAAAGGGCTGAACGTCACTACGGACGCGGCGGCGGAGCCGAGCGCCGGGTTGGTGCAGATCCTGCCGGGGCAGCTTTCCGCCGGGTGCAGCCTGCCGTTTGCGAAATACGCCGTGTTTACGGCCCGCGCCTTCGGCGTGAGCGGCGCACAGAAGAAGAAAAAGCGCAATAAGGACGCGCTGAACAGCCTGAGCGAAATCTCGGTGGGTGATCTGGTCGTCCACCAGAACCACGGCATCGGGCGGTACGCGGGCATCCAGCGGATGGCCGTGCAGGGCGTCACAAAGGACTATCTGCGCATCGAGTACGACAAAAAGGACGTGCTGTACGTGCCCGTCACCCAGCTGGACCTTTTGTCCCGCTACACTGCGCCGGGCGACAGCGACAACGTGAAGCTGAGCCGCCTGGGCGGCAGCGATTGGGCCAAGACCCGCAAGAAGGTCAAGGCTGCGACGGAGCAGATGGCGAAGGAGCTGATCGAGCTGTACGCCCGCCGCAAGCAGGCGCACGGCTACGCCTTCCCCGCCGACGACACCTGGCAGGGTGATTTTGAACAGCGCTTTGCCTATGAGGAAACCCCCGACCAGCTGACCTGCGCGGCGGACATCAAGCACGATATGGAGGAGCCGTGGCCGATGGACCGGCTGCTCTGCGGCGACGTCGGCGTCGGCAAGACCGAGGTCGCACTGCGCGCCGCGTTCAAATGCGTGATGGGCGGCAAGCAGTGCGCGATCCTGGCCCCCACGACGATTCTGGCGTGGCAGCACTTCAACACCGCGCTGACCCGCATGGAGTCCTTCCCCATCCGCATCGGGCTTTTGTCCCGCTACCGCACCGCAAAGGAGCAGAAGGAGACGCTGCGCGGGCTGAAGGACGGCACCGTGGACATTGTAGTCGGCACGCACCGGCTGCTGTCCGGCGATGTGAAATTCAAGGACCTAGGCCTTGTCATCATCGACGAGGAGCAGCGGTTCGGCGTCAAGCACAAGGAAAAGCTCAAAGAGAGCTTCATCGGCGTCGATATGCTGACGCTGTCGGCCACGCCGATCCCCCGCACGCTGAACATGGCGCTGTCGGGCATCCGCGATATGAGCACAATTGAGCAGCCGCCGTTTGAGCGCCAGCCGATTGAAACCTATGTGCTCGAGTACGACGAGGGCATCGTGTCCGAGGCCATCCGCAAGGAGCTGGCCCGCGGCGGGCAGGTATACTACCTGCACAACCGCGTGGACAACATTGAGGAATGCGCCGCGCGGGTGGGCAAGCTCGTGCCCGGGGCGCGTATCGGCATTGCCCACGGCAAGATGACCGAGGAACAGATTTCGTCGGTGTGGCAGCAATTGCTGGACAACGAGATTGACATCCTTGTCTGCACCACCTTAATTGAGACCGGCGTGGACGTGCGCAACTGCAACACGCTGATTATTGAAAATGCGGACCGCATGGGATTGAGCCAGCTGTACCAGATCCGCGGGCGCGTGGGACGCAGCTCCCGCAAGGCGTATGCATATTTCACCTTCACACGCGATAAGGTGCTGACCGAGATCGCGGCCAAGCGGCTTTCGGCCATCCGGGAGTTCACGTCGTTCGGGTCGGGCTTCCGCATTGCGATGCGCGACTTGCAGATCCGCGGCGCAGGCAGTCTTTTGGGCCACAGCCAGCACGGCCACATGGAGGCCGTCGGCTACGATTTGTACGTGAAGATGCTGGGTCAGGCCATTGCCGCGGCCCGCGGCGAGGCCCCCGCCCCCGACAAGAGCGACTGCCTGGTGGACATCACCGTGGACGCATTCCTGCCGGAGGAATATATCCCGGACGCTGCCGGGCGCATCGAGGCATACAAGCGCATTGCGGCCATCGAGACGACGAGCGATGCCGAGGACGTGCTCGACGAGCTGATCGACCGCTACGGCAGCCCGCCCAAGAGCGTGCAGGGGCTGGTGGACGTCTCCCTCGTGCGCGTGACCGCAGCCCGCGTCGGCATTGCGGAGATCGTCCAGCGCGGCGACCAGCTGATTTTGTATAGTGACATCGTCGGGCCAAAGCAGCTGGGCGAGGTCATGGAAAAGTTCCCGCATCGGGTGCTGTACAATGCACTGGGCCGACCCTATTTCAGCCTGCGCGTGCAGAAGGGCGAAAGCCCGCTGGTACTGCTGCGGGATGTGGTGACCCTGCTGCCGGGCGCACAGAATCAGCCACAGACAAAGCCATAAAAAATAAGCACCTGTTTGCTGCGGTAAAAAGCAGTAAACAGGTGCTTTGCTTTTGGGGTAAGACGCTGAAATTTCTTTGGTCCTTTCTTTATAAAGAAAGGACAGAGGGGGTCAAGTGCCGGGCAGCCGTAAACGGGCAGAGCCCCTCAGGCCGGCTTCGCCCGCGTCTAAAGCCTCCCCTCACAGGGGAGGTGGCCGAGCGCCAGCGATGGCCGGAGGGGCTTCGCCGGGCGTAAATCAACCCGCCCGTCCCCCTTTTACTCACTCAAACACGTTCTCCTCATCCTCCACCACTTCACCAACGTGGTTTCCCTCGCTGTCCAGCCCTCGCTTGTCCAGCATATAGTGCACAAATTCCCGCGCCAGGCCGTAGAAGGTCGCAAAGAGCGGCACGCCGACGACCATGCCCACAAGACCGAACAGGTCGCCGCCGACCACGATGGAAAACAGGATCCACAAGGCAGAGATGCCGATGGACGAGCCCAGGATCTTCGGGCCGATGAAGTTGCCGTCCACCTGCTGGATGACCAGAATCAGCACGCCGAAGATGACCGCCTGGATCGGGTCAACCAACAGCAGAATGAAGATGCTGGGGATCGCGCCGATGAAGGGGCCAAATACCGGGATAATATTCGTGATGCCGATGAACACACTGATGAGCAGTGCAAAATCGAGCCGCAGGATCGCCATTGCCACAAACGTGATAACGCCGATGATGGCCGAGTCAATGATCTTGCCCACAAAGAAGCCCGTGAAATTCACGTTGGCATAATGGCAGATGCGCAGCGTGTTTTCCGCAGCCTTTTCCGGCAGGAAGGCATGCGCCAGCGTGCGCAGCTGATGGAGCAGATGCTCCTTGTCCGCCAGCATATAGATACTGGCCGCAATCGAGGTGAAGATCGCCACAAAGTTCGATGCCACGCTGCCGATGCTGGCCACGATCTGCGGCATGGCGGCGCTGGCCATGCTGTAGATTTCCTTGACCATCGCCTCGGAATCGTCCAGCACTTTTGTGGCCGACGACAGGTCAACGCCGAAGCGCTCCTGAGCCATGCCCAGCATATCCTGTACGCTGTGTATGTAGCTTGGGAAGTTCGTAAACAGCATGGCGATGCTGTCCACGATCTGCGGGATGACCAGCCATGCCAGCAGCACAAGCAGCAGAATTGCCACCAGATACGCCAGAAGGATCGCGAATCCGCGCGTCTTTTTCTTCTCTTTAAACAGCTTTGTGTAGAAGAACTTGACCATCGGGTCAAGCACATAGGCAATGACTATGCCGCCCGCAAACGGCGACACGATGCCGATAAACACACCGATTTTCCCCAGAAAGTACCCCAGATTGTTCAAAGTCAGATACAGCGCAATACAGGCCCCGACCACGCAGAACCAGTCCAGCATCGTCTCCGGCTTTTTGGTCCAGATATGTTCCTCTTTCAAATGCTCCGCTCCTTTTACATCATTTTACAAGAGTATTGTACGCTATGCACGCCTGTATTGCAAGGAATAACTTGTTAATTTTCTTGCGGCCCGCCTGGTAAATTCCGGCGCGGCTCACCGTTTTCATCCAGGCCGCGGGCCGTCAGCCCTGCCCCGACAGCCTGTTTGAGCAGCGCCGCCAGCACGGCCAGCGTCGGCACGCCCAGCACCATGCCCGGGATGCCGAACCACGCCCCGCCCACCACGATGGCCAACAGCACGCCCAGCCCCGGCAGGCCGGTGGCCCCGCCCAGAATGCGCGGCGCAATAAAGTTGCCGTCCACCTGCTGGACCACAAAAATAATGATGGCAAATTCTGCCGCCTTCCAGGGCAATTCCAACAGCAGGATGATGAGCCCCGGCACCGCACCGAGGAACGGCCCCAGCACCGGGACAATATTTGTCACGCCGACCAGCACGGACAGCAGCGGCGCGTATTCCAGCCCGAAGATCGACATCAATGCAAATGTTTCCCCGCCCACGAGCAGGGCATCCACCAGCTGCCCGCCGATGTAGCCGCTGAAAATTTTGTTGGCAAGACGGCAGATTTCCAGCACACTGCCCGCGGCACGCGGCGGCAGCGCCGCGTGCAGACACGCCCGGGCCGCGCGGAGCAGCGCCTCCTTGCCGGAGAGCAGGTAAATGCTGGCGGCCAGGGCCACCACGGCGTTGCCCGCAGCCCCCGCCGCGCCGGAGACGAAATCCGCCGCCGCACGCGCCGCACTGCGGGACAAACCGCCGAACCAATTTTGCAGTGCCGTGCCCACCATCTGCACAAGCTGTTCCGCCGTGGCCGTATCGATGCCGAACGTATTTTGCACCCAGATCAGCAGGCCGCGGATGGTCTCCTCATACGCGCCGAGCCGCCCGGCAAAGGTCGTCACGCTCTGCACGAGCTGCGGGACGACGAGCGCCGCCAGCAGTGCCAGCGCACCGAAAAACAGCGCATAGCTGACGGCCATCGCCCCGCCGCGCCTGCCGCCAAAGAGCTTTTGCGCAAAAAAGCGCGTGGGTATGTCCAGTACATAGGCCAGCAGCAGCCCCCAGCCAAACGGTGCCAGCAGCCCGAGAAACGCCCAGGCCCCGCGCAGCACGCCCGGCAGCCAGTCTGCCGCGGCAAACACCGCCGCGACGCCCGCCGCCAGCAGCAGCCAGTCCTTCATCGTGTGGGGTGTGCGGTCAAAACAGTTTTTCATTGTCGCTCCTCCTGTTTTGTGGTACACTGTTTACAGCGCATACTTTGTTCAACTTACTTGCTTCTGTTATACCACTTTTTTCCAAAAGGTAAAGAGCCGTATGATTGGAAATTACAATAATTTACGGAAAACCGATGTTTTTCGTGAAAATTCTCGTCAGTACCCGCCTGTCGGGCGCGTCGGTGCTGTAGGGGGCGGCGTCCCCGACGCCCCGGGCACTTTGCTGCAGCCGCACACATCCCGGCGGCATGAGGGCATGCCGCCCTACATCCCCCCTTTACAAGCAAACTGTAGGGCGGGGTGCCCTCACCCCGCCGCGGAGGGGGCAAGACCCCTCCCTGCAAAGCCGCTCGAAAGAGGGTTGCAATCCTTTGCACTTTTCCTGCAGTTTTGTAAAATTTCTTCGGCAATCTTGACAGAATA
>OLHE01002258.1_pt1 | contig 11455 bp, 9 predicted proteins | sample 1605821 | NCBI WGS metagenome assembly OLHE01 (sample SAMN03283250) | human gut metagenome | biome: human-associated habitat; material: feces | host: Homo sapiens | place: USA | collected 2013
GCCGCGCGAGTCCCAGGGATTGGCCGTAAGGCCGTCCTCGGCAAGATGCTCAGCCAGGATGCAGTTCACGCCATTGCCGTCGACAGGTTCCGCGTCGCCGCCCGACGAAGCCATCGCCACTCCGGCGGCTGCCGTAGCCAATATGATAATGATGGAAAAAATACGCATAATCATGATGCGCGCTCCGGGCGCGTAAGTTTTCAACGCAAAGGTAGCAAATAATTCCGATTTTTTACTACTTTTGTGCCAATATGAAGCGTCCTCTGAACAGACCGGCGCGAACACACGTTCTAACTACATGAAAGACTTGGATTTCAACATCAGCCTCCGTTCGATAGGAGAAGTAGAGGGCGCCAGCGTGCTCAACCGCCGCGCGGCCATGCGTGCCTCGGGCAAAGATATTTCAGTCGATATGACCGTCCGTGTGGTCCCCGACCTCGAGGCTTCCACAATCAGCCTTATCGTGACTGCTTCCTACATCGCCAAAGGCGTCATAGTGCGCGAACGCCTGCTGACATGCTCCGCATACGCCACTTTCGAAATCCAGGACCTGCGCCAGCATATCGAAATAAACGGTGAGGATGTCGTTGTCGGCGGAAAACTGATGATGATGATGCTGGGCATCGCCGTCGGGGCCCTGAGAGGCATCATTTCCGTGCGCATAGCCGGCACCCCGCTGAAAAACAGGCCACTGCCTATAATCGACCTGACGGCCCTGATGTACCGTCTGCGCTACGGGTCTGCCCCCGCCGAAGTATTCCGCACCTAAGACAGTACATAGTTTCACACAATACAGCACATAGTTTTTTCGACAGTCCGCCCTCATGCAGATTTGCACGGGGGCGAAGTTTTCATTAACTTTGCGGCGACAAAACCAATCACAGGGGTGCGACGCCCACGGGCGGGCCAGGAGTGGCCCGCTGGCGAAGCTGAGATCATACCCTTAGAACCTGATCCGGATAATACCGGCGTAGAGAACACATTATGAAACATTTACTGTTGCCGGCAGCCTGCATTGCCGTGGCATTGTCGCCACTTGCCGCAAGCGCTGCCGAGGCTTTCGAGCCTGAATCTTCCGACACAATCCAGCTGAGCGGCATAGAAATCGCCGCCAACCGCGCCGCCGCGAACACACCAGTGGCCTACTCGGTAGTCACGCGCGCCGAACTCGAGCGCCGCAACGACGGACGCGACATTCCCTTCCTGCTTTCGATGACACCATCGCTGACGACGACTTCCGATGCCGGCGCCGGCATGGGCTACAGCGGCCTCCGCATCCGCGGCGTCGACGCAACGCGCATCAACGTCACGGCCAACGGCGTGCCCATCAACGACGGCGAGAGTCACAACGTCTACTGGGTCAACATGCCCGACCTGGCCGGCAGTCTCCGCGACATCCAGATTCAGCGCGGTGCCGGCACAAGCACCAACGGTGCCGGAGCATTCGGCGCAAGCGTCAACATGCTTACGCTGGCACCATCAACCGAGGCCTACGGCGAATTCTCCGGCAGCTACGGCATGTACAACACCCACATGGAGAGCCTGCGCGCCGGCACGGGTCTTCTCGGCGGTCACTGGACGATAGACGCCCGCATCTCGAACCTTGGTTCCGACGGCTACATCGACCGCGCCTCCTCCTCGCTCTGGAGCTACCTGGGACAGGTAGGCTACATCAACGGCGGCACGAGCCTGCGCCTGCTCGCCTTCGGGGGCAAGGAGGATACATACATGGCCTGGGACTACGCCTCCAGGGAGGACATGGAGAAATACGGACGCCGCTACAATCCCTGCGGCGAATACACCGACTCCAAGGGCAACACCGCCTATTATCCTGACCAGAAGGACCACTTCATCCAGCACCACTTCCAGCTTCACCTGGCCCAGACTCTCAATGAATACTGGCGCCTGAGCGCGACAGCCTTCTACACCAAGGGCGACGGATACTACGACCAGTACAAGACACGCCGCACGCTGGTCGAATACGGCCTTCAGAACTTCCGCGACGCCGAGGGCAACGAAGTCGAGAAATCCGACCTCATCCGTCTGAAGTACAACGACAACGGCTTTGTCGGCGGCAACGCGACCCTCAACTACCGCCGCGACCGCGTCGACGCAACCATCGGAGGCGGCGTCAGCAACTTCCACGGCGACCACTTCGGACAAATCAAGTGGGTGCGCAACTATATGGGCCCCATCGACCCGCTCCAGGAGTACTACAACAACACCGGCCGCAAGTTCGACGCCAACATCTACGCCCGCGCGAACGTCGACATCACCCGCCAGTTCAGTGCTTTCGCCGACCTTCAGTACCGCCACATCAACTACTCCATCCGCGGCGTGAGCGACAACTACGACTGGAACACCTCCTCGATGGCCGAACTGGACATCCACGAGAAATACGACTTCTTCAACCCCAAGGTAGGCGTCAACTTCACCGACGGCGCCCACAACCGCGCCTTCGCGTCCTGGAGCGTGGCCCACAAGGAACCTGTCCGCGACAACTTCACCGACGGCGACCGCAACCATATCCCCAGCGCCGAGCGCCTGTTCGACTATGAAATCGGCTACACCTACAGCCACCGCCTGTTCACCCTCGGCGTGAACCTCTACTATATGGACTATAAGGACCAACTCGTCGTGACCGGCCAGCTGTCCGACACCGGCAACCCCCTGAGCGTCAACGTTCCCAAGAGCTACCGCATGGGCATCGAACTCCAGGGCGCCCTCAAGCCCGCAAACTGGTTCGACTGGCAGATCAACGCCACCCTCAGCCGCAACCGCATCAAGGACTTCACCGAGTACATCTACGAGGACGAGTGGACCAATCCCATCGAGCGCTACGTCGGCGACACCCCAATCGCCTTCTCGCCCGACTTCGTGCTGCACAACAGCTTCAACTTCCACTGGCGCGGCCTGGACGCCTCGCTGGAGAGCCACTACGTCAGCAAACAGTACATGAGCAATGCCCACTCCGACGAGCAGATGCTCGACAGCTACTTCGTCAGCAACCTCCGCCTGGGATACGACTTCGGCAAGGTGCTCGGTACCAAGGGCGTGCGCCTCGGCCTGACGGTCTACAACCTCTTCAACGAGAAATACGAGGACAACGGCTACGCCGGCGCCGGCTACTATAAGGACGAGCAGGGCAACCCCGTCGTCTACCGCTATGCGGGCTATGCCGCCCAGGCCACCACGCACGTGACCGGCAGCCTCACCGTTCGCTTCTGATGGACTCCATACTCCAATACCTTACGCTCGACAGGACGCTCGAAATTTCGGGCTTCCTGATCGGGCTTCTTTATTTATGGTGGGAATACCACGCCGACCCGAAGATGTGGTTCGCCAACATAGCGATGCCTACGGTCAGCTTCTGGATCTACTACCGCGCGGGGCTGTATGCCGACTTCGCGATGAACTGCTACTACTTCGTGATGGCCATCTACGGCTACATAGTCTGGACGATGGGCCTGCGCAAGCACGGCGCCGCGGCCAAGGCAATAACAAGCATGGGCTGGGAGCGCCTTTTGGTTATGGCGCCGGTATTCGCGCTGATCTACGCGGCGCTGACCTACTGGCTGGTCGAGTGGACGGACAGCACCGTGCCTTACTGGGACGCCTTCACCACGGCGATGAGTATCGTGGCCACCTGGATGCTGGCGCGCAAGTACCTGGAACAATGGCTGGCGTGGATAGCCGTCGACGCCGTCTGCGTCGGGCTGTACTGGTACAAGGACCGGCCCTTCTATGCCCTGCTCTACCTTCTGTACACCGTCATTGCCGTGTTCGGGTATATGAAGTGGCGCAGGATGATGAAGGCGCAGGCCACATCGGCCGAAAGTGCCCGATAAACACTTATTCACATTTATGCGGCCGTTTTTACGGCAATTTGCTGTATCTTTGCGAAAAAATAAACCAACAAGATACCATCTTCTCAATATGAAAAAGAGTGCTTTACAAAAAGCCCGCGCAAACTATCAGCCCAAGCTGCCCATTGTCCTGACAGCTCCGGTAAAGGTTGTCGAAGGACAGGCCACCGAATCCGTAGCCGACCAGGCTGCCATCCGCAGCCTCTTCCCCAACACTTACGGACTTCCCGAAATTCACTTTGAAAAGAACGCCAACCCCACTGCCGGCAAGCCCCTCAACGTAGGCGTAATCCTCTCCGGCGGCCAGGCTCCCGGCGGCCACAACGTGATCTGCGGTCTTTTCGACGGTATCAAGAAAATCCACCGCGACTCCCGCCTCTTCGGCTTCCTGATGGGTCCCTCCGGCCTGATCGAGCACAAGTACATCGAACTCACCGCCCCCATCATCGACGAATACCGCAACACCGGCGGCTTCGACATCATCGGCTCCGGCCGTACCAAACTCGAGAAGAAGGACCAGTTCGACAAGGGTCTCGAAATCCTGCGCGAACTCGGCATCACCGCCCTGGTAATCATCGGCGGCGACGACTCGAACACCAACGCCGCCATCCTGGCCGAATACTACAAGGCCAACAACGCCGGCGTTCAGGTAATCGGCTGCCCCAAGACCATCGACGGCGACCTCAAGAACAAGCAGATCGAAACCTCTTTCGGCTTCGACACCGCCACCAAGGTATATTCCGAAGTTATCGGCAACATCCAGCGCGACTGCAACTCCGCCAAGAAGTACTGGCACTTCATCAAGCTCATGGGCCGCTCCGCCAGCCATATCGCCCTCGAATGCGCCCTGCAGACACAGCCCAACATCTGCCTCATTTCCGAGGAAATCCAGGAGAAGAACATGAGCCTGGACGACATCGTCAAGTACATAGCCGACATCGTTACGGCCCGCGCCGCCGAAGGCAACAACTTCGGCACCATCCTCATCCCCGAAGGCCTCATAGAGTTCATCCCCGAATACAAGAAGCTTATCAGCGAGCTCAACGAACTCCTCGGAGCCAACAAGGAAAAGGTAGCAGCCATGGACAACGCCGCCCTCAAGGCATTCATCCTCGAGAACCTCGGCGAGGCCAACGTAGCCGCCCTGCAGAAGCTCCCCGAGAGCGTCGCCGACCAGCTGATGCTCGACCGCGACCCCCACGGCAACGTCCAGGTATCGCTCATCGAAACCGAGAAGCTGCTCTCCGGCCTGGTAGCCAAGTATCTCGCCGGCAGCGAGGCCTTCCACGCCGCCAAGGGCAAGTTCTCTCCCCTGCACCACTTCTTCGGCTATGAGGGCCGCTGCGCCGATCCCTCCAACTTCGACGCCGACTACTGCTACGCCCTAGGCTACAACGCCGCCGCCCTCATCAACGCCGGCGTCACCGGCTACATGAGCGCCATCCGCAACCTCGTGAAGCCTGCCGTACAGTGGATTCCCGGCGGTATCCCCATCACCATGATGATGAATATCGAGCGCCGCAACGCCGAGGACAAGCCCGTAATCCAGAAGGCACTCGTCCGCCTGGACGGCGCGCCCTTCAAGCACTTCGCCGCAAACCGCGCCGAGTGGGCCCAGAACACCTGCTACGTCTATCCCGGCCCCATCCAGTACTTCGGTCCCTCCGAAGTCTGCGACCAGCCGAGCATGACCCTGCGCTACGAGCACAAGGACAAATAATACAACGGCCCGTAAGGGACCGCCATTACCTTCAATTCAGCTTGCAGACCTCTCCGGAGAAATCCGGGGAGGTCTTTCTGTTAAAGTTTGCAAAGCGTGTGATTTGACAAAAGCGGAGTTTTAAGTTTTTTTGGCAAAATTCCGTATCTTTGCATCTGCTTAACGACTCTCTCCCCCGCACCTGCATAACAACTTAACCCAATATGAAAATCAAACTCAAAAAGGGTAGCAAGCTTAAGATTGCCGGCGCTGCGGAAAGCTACGTTCCCGCGGCAAAGGTAATACCCGCGCTTGCAGCCATTTGCCCGGATGATTTTCCCGGTTTCACGCCCAAGCCGGCGGTGGCCGCGGGCGACGCCGTCTGCGTCGGTTCGCCGCTGCTGTCCGACAAGAAGCACCCGGAAGTCAAGCTGGTATCCCCGGTAGCCGGAACGGTCAGGGAAATCGTGCGCGGCGAGCGCCGCAGGATTCTGCGCGTTGAAATCGAGGTCAATCCCGACGGGGGCGCCTCCCTGGGCTTCCCCAAGGCTACCGACGCCGCCTCCCTGCGCCGCCTGCTGGCCAATTCCGGCCTGCTGGCCATGATGCGCCAGCGCCCATACGACATCGTTCCCAATCCCGACGACACCGTACGCGACATCTTCGTGACGGCCATCGCCAGCGCTCCCCTGGAGGCTCCTGTCGCCGCTCCGGCCGGCAAGGACCTCGAGAGCGCCCGAGCCGCCGTCAAGGCCCTGGCTTCGCTCACCGAGGGCAAGGTCTACATCAGCCACGCCGAAGGCGCCGACTTCCCTGACATAGATGGAGCCGAAACCGTCGAGGTCGCCGGAGTCCATCCCGCCGGCAACGCCGGCGTGCAGATTGCCGCCATAAAGCCCGTCAATAAGGGCGATATTGTCTGGACGCTGACCTGGGACGTGCTCCTGCGCATCGGCCGTCTGCTCCTGTCCGGGAATGTCGACTGCTCTACCGACGTGGTAATCGCCGGGCCGGAAGTCGGGAAGCCCTGCGTGGTCACCACCGTGTTCGGAGCCGCCGTAGCTCCGCTGGTCGAAGGACGCCTCAAGGACGACGGACTCCACAAGCGCATAATCTCCGGCAATGTCCTTACGGGGACTGCCACAGGCGACGGAGCCGACGCCTTCCTGCGCGCTCCCTACCGCCAGATTACGGTAATCGCAGAGGGCGACGACAAGGACGAGTTCATGGGCTGGGCATCGGTAGCTCCGTCGAAGATGAGCGAGAGCCGCGCCCTCCCCTTCCGCTGGCTCACCAAAGCTTTCAGCCCCGACGCACGCCTCAACGGCGGCCGCCGCGCAATCATCATGAGCGGCGAGTACGACAAGATGATACCCATGGACATTCTGCCCGAGTACCTCATCAAGGCCATCATCGCCCGCGACATCGAGCAGATGGAAGCTCTGGGCATCTACGAGGTGGCACCGGAGGATTTCGCCCTGGCCGAGTACGCCGATACCTCCAAACTCCCCCTGCAGCAGATTGTGCGCGACGGCCTGGATTTCCTGCGCAAGGAACTCGAATAAGTCAAGGATATAGAAACAAACCACAGAAATACCATACACAGTGGCTATCTTACGTAAATTCTTAGACCGCATCCGGCCTAATTTCCAACAGGAAGGCAAGCTGCACGCATTCCACTCGGTCTACGACGGCTTCGAGACCTTCCTTTATACGCCGAAGACCACCGCGGCCCCGAGGAACGCCTCGCAGATTCACGACAGCATGGACGCAAAGCGCGCCATGATTATCGTGGTGCTGGCCCTTATGCCGTGCTTCTTCTTCGGCATGTACAATACCGGCTACCAGCACTGGCTGGCCGCCGGAGCGACTGAATTCCCCTTCTGGAGCCTGATGCTCTACGGCTTCCTGACCATCCTGCCGCGCGTGGTCGTGGCCTACGTGGTCGGTCTGGGCATCGAGTTCGCGTTCGCCCAGTGGCGCAAGGAGGAAATCCAGGAAGGCTTCCTGGTGACCGGCATCCTCGTGCCGATGATATGCCCGGCCGAAATTCCGCTGTGGATGCTCGCCGTGGCCGTGGCTTTCGCTGTGATATTCGCCAAGGAAGTGTTCGGTGGCACGGGCTATAACGTCCTGAACGTGGCGCTCGTTACCCGCGCGTTCCTCTTCTTCGCCTACCCCGCCAAGATGTCCGGCGACCAGGTTTATGTGGCCACGGACGCTCCCTTCGGCTTCGGCCAGCAGATTGCGGACGGCTTCAGCTGCGCCACGCCCCTGGGCCAGGTGTCGACTCAGGCCGGCCCTGACATCGCCTTTACCGGTATAGGCGACCATGCCCTGAGTCTCTGGGACATGTTCCTGGGCCTCATGCCAGGCTCCTTCGGCGAGACCTCGACACTTTGCATCCTCATCGGCATGGTTATCCTGCTCGCCGCCGGCATCGCCAACTGGCGAATCATCGTCAGCGTCATCGCCGGCGCCCTGGTAATGGGCTGGATTGCCAATGCCTTCGCCACTCCCGAATATCCGGACAGCTTCATTCCCGCCTGGGAACAGCTTCTGCTCGGCGGCTTCGCCTTCGCGGCCGTCTTCATGGCCACGGACCCCGTGACCGCCGCACATACCACAGCAGGCAAATACATATACGGCTTCCTGATCGGCGCCATGGCAATCATTATCCGCGTCTACAACACCGGCTACCCCGAGGGCGCCATGCTGGCGGTTCTGCTGATGAACTGCTTCGCTCCGCTGATCGACTGGTGCGTTGTCCGCGCCAACATCAGCCGCCGTCTTAACCGCGTAAAATCCGTACGGTCATGATAAACAAGGAAAGCAAACTCTATACGATTGTCTACATCATCGTACTTGTGGTGGTGGTAGGCTCGGCGCTGGCCTTCACGGCCATCTCGCTGAAGGACCGCCAGACCGAGAACGCCAATGCGGACAAGATGCGCCAGATTCTGGCCAGCGTGCGTGTCGAGGCGCCAGCCGACAGCATCGCCGAATATTACTCCGAATACATTACCGAGAGTTACGTTGTCGACCTCGCTGGCGAGGTAGTTCCAGGGGCCGACGCCTTCGCCGTAAATGTCGCCCGGCAAGCCGGCGAGCCCGGCTCGGAGCGCCAGCTGCCCGTCTACGTCGCCAGCGTCGACGGAGCGGCCAAGTACATCCTGCCCCTCTACGGCGGCGGACTCTGGGGTCCCATCTGGGGCTACGTGAGCGTCGACGCCGACGGCTCGACCATCTACGGCGCCTACTTCGCCCATCAGGGCGAGACTCCCGGCCTCGGCGCCAAAATCGCCGAACCCGATTTCTCGGACCAGTTCCGCGGCAAGCAGCTGTTCAAGAACGGCGAGTTCATGCCCATAGCCGTAGTCAAGGCCGGCCAGCAGCCCGCCGGCGGCGAGGACTATGTCGACGGCGTTTCCGGCGGCACAATCACCAGCAAGGGCGTCGGCGCGATGATCGACAACTGCCTGACTCCTTACAGAAACTTTCTTAAAACTCTCTGATCATGGCTGAAAAGATTAATTACAAGGAAGTTTTCTTCAACCCCTTCTCGAAGAACAATCCCGTAGTGGTCCAGATACTCGGTATCTGCTCCGTACTGGCCGTGACGGCGCAGCTCGAGCCGGCCATAGTGATGGGCCTGAGCGTCATCGCCGTGCTGGCCTTCAGCAACGTCATCATCTCCTGCCTGCGCAACACCATCCCGACCAACATCCGCATCATCGTACAGCTGGTAGTAGTGGCCGGCCTAGTGGTAATCGTCAGCCAGCTTCTGGAAGCCTACGCCTACGACGTGAGCAAGCAGCTGAGCGTATTCATAGGTCTTATCATCACCAACTGCATCCTTATGGGCCGTCTGGAAGCCTTCGCCATGGCCAACCGCCCCTGTCCCTCGTTCCTCGACGGCGTCGGCAACGGCATCGGCTACGCCATAATCCTGGTTATCGTAGGCTTCTTCCGCGAGCTGCTCGGCTCGGGCACACTGCTGGGCTGCCGCATCATTCCCGAAAGCCTTTACGCTGCCGGATATTCGGACAACGGCCTGATGATTCTCCCGCAGATGGCCCTCATCGTGGTGGCCTGCATCATCTGGGTCCAGCGCTCGGTCAACAAGGAACTTCAGGAAAAATAACGCTCAATAAGTCAGAAAAATGGACAACCTGAATCTGTTCTTTCGGTCGATTTTCATCGACAACATGATATTCGCCTACTTCCTTGGCATGTGCTCGTTCATCGCGGTGAGCAAGAATGTCAAGACGGCGTTCGGCCTGGGCCTGGCGGTAACCTTCATGCTGACCATCACCCTGCCCATCAACTATCTTCTGAACACCTACGTTCTAAGCGAAGGAGCCCTGAGCTGGCTCGGCCCGGAATTCGCCTCGGTCGACCTGAGCTTCCTGTCGCTGATAGTCTTCATCGCCGTCATCGCATCGCTGACGCAGCTGGTCGAGATGGCCGTCGAGAAATATGCCCCGGCACTCTACGCATCGCTGGGCATCTTCCTGCCGCTGATAGCCGTGAACTGCGCCATCCTGGGCGGCTCGCTGTTCATGCAGCAGCGCGACTTCGGCAGCGTCTGGACGGCGGTATGCGCCGGCGGCGGCTGGGGCCTGGGCTGGCTACTGGCAATCACCGCCGTGGCCGCCGTGCGCGAGCGCGTGGCCGCATACTCGAACGTTCCCGGACCCCTCAAGGGCGTCGGCATCACATTCATCATCACAGCACTCATGGGCATCGCCTTCATGAGCTTCCTGGGCATTAAACTCTGACACGGCCATGACATCCATCATATCCGCAACCATCCCCGCCGCGCTTACACCGCAGGCGTGGCTCACCGTGGGCGCCGGCGTGGGCTTCTTCCTCGGCGTCACCCTGCTGCTGGTAATCATCCTGCTGATCGCCAAGCGCTACCTCGTCCAGAGCGGCGACGTCACCATCACGGTCAACGGCGACCGCAAGATAACCGTGCCCTCGGGCAAGAGCCTGCTCTCGTCGATGGCCGACAAGAACGTGTTCCTGCCCTCGGCCTGCGGCGGCAAAGGCTCCTGCGGCCAGTGCCGCGTACAGGTCCTCGAAGGCGCCGGCGAAATCCTCCCCACCGAGGCCGTACACTTTACCCGCAGGGAAATCAAGGACCACTGGCGCCTGAGCTGCCAGGTGAAGGTCAAGAACGACCTCGACATAAAGGTGCCCGCCGCGGCCCTTGACGTCAAGGAATGGGAATGCGAGGTTATCTCGAACCGCAACGTGGCCACCTTCATAAAGGAATTCATCGTGGCCCTGCCCCCGGGCGAGCACATGGACTTCGTGCCCGGCTCCTACGCCCAGATTAAGATTCCACCCTACTCGATGGACTACGACAAGGACATCGACAAGGACCTCATCGGTCCCGAATACCTGCCGGCATGGGAGAAGTTCGGTCTCTTCGCCCTCAAATGCAAAAATACGGAAACGACTGTCAGAGCCTACTCTATGGCCAACTATCCCGCCGAGGGCGACCGAATCATGCTCACCGTCCGCATCGCCACCCCGCCCTTCAGGCCGAAGCCCCAGACCGGTTTCCAGGACGTCATGCCCGGCATAGCCTCGAGCTATATCTTCTCCCTCAAGCCCGGCGACAAGGTAACCATGAGCGGCCCCTACGGCGACTTCCACCCGATTTTCGACTCCGACGCGGAGATGATATGGGTAGGCGGCGGCGCCGGCATGGCTCCCCTGCGCGCCCAGATCATGCACATGACCAAGACCCTGAAGACCACCGACCGCAAGATGAGCTTCTTCTATGGCGCCCGAGCCCTGAACGAAGTGTTCTACCTCGACGACTTCCTGCAGCTCGAGAAGGAATTCCCGAACTTCAAGTTCCATCTTGCCCTGGACC
>OLHE01002261.1_pt1 | contig 11447 bp, 7 predicted proteins | sample 1605821 | NCBI WGS metagenome assembly OLHE01 (sample SAMN03283250) | human gut metagenome | biome: human-associated habitat; material: feces | host: Homo sapiens | place: USA | collected 2013
GCGCGCCAACCGGCTGATGACCTTTGCCTCCATGGGCGTGCTGACCGTCTGCATGTTGCTGATCGGCGCAGCCTCGCTGCTGGGCGTCAACATTGACCACATGGTCGAATACATCGGCAACCAGAACTTGACCGTCGTCTACATGGGCGGCACCGGCGAGAGCGAGGTCGCCACCGACGAGCAGATTGCCGCCGCCGACGCGGCCATCCGCAGCACGCCCCACGTTGTGAGCGTGACCTATATGTCGCCGGAGGACGTTCTGGCGACCTACAGCGATATGCTGAAGGATTACACAAACCTGCAGCAGGTTTTTGCCAATGACAACCCGTTCACTCCCAACTACCGCGTGACCGTGGACGACCCCGACAACATTGAGGAAGTCTCCGCCCAGCTCATGCAGATCGACGGCGTTTACAGCGTCAAGGCCCCGCTGGCTATGGCGGATACCTTCACGTCCCTGCAGAAGGTCATCAACTACGCCTGCTACGGCCTGGTCGCGGTACTGGCCATCGTCTCCATCGTCGTCATCAACAACACGATCAAAATCACCGTCTTTAACCGCCGCAAGGAGATCGGCATTATGAAGCTCGTCGGCGCGACCAACGGTTTCATCCGCTTTCCGTTCTTTGTCGAGGGCGTCACCTCCGGCCTGATTTCGGCTGGCATTGCGTCCGGCATCGTCTGCGGCGCGTACTATGCACTCTGCCGCTGGTATGCCGAGAATCCGTCCAACCTCTCGCAGATGTTCGGCGGCACGCTTGTCCCGCTGGAAAGCGTCTGGTACTACATCGTCGGCGGCTTTGTGCTGCTGGGCTTCGTGCTCTGCGGCCTCGGCACCGCCACCAGCATCCGCAAGCATCTGAATGTATAACAGGGGATAAAGGGAACGTATAAGACCATGAAGCATGTAAAACACGGCAAAAAGCTGATTTCGCTTCTGCTGAGCGCGGCTGTCGCCATGAGCATGACGCTTTCCACCGTCATGACGCCGCTGGCCGCCTCCTCCAGCGTCAGCGACCTGCGCCAGAAGCTGCAGGAACTGCAGACTGAGCAGGAAAAGGTCAACCAGCAGCTCAAGGACGCGCAGAGCAACAAGGCCGACGCTGAGGCTCTCAAAACGCAGCTTGAGCAGCAGAAGGCACTGATTTTAAGCCAGATCAGCAACCTGTCCGAGCAGATCGGCTCTTTGGATGAGGAAATCGTCAACAAGCAGGACGAGATTGACCGGAAGCAGCAGGAGGTCGACCAGAAGCAGGCCGAATACGACCAGCGCTGGGCGGACTTTAAAGATCGTATGCGTGCGATGCAGCGTCTGAATGACGGCGGCTCCATCGCACTGTTGTCCAGTGCCACCAACCTGTACCAGCTGCTGACCTTTGCCACCACATTGGATCAGATCGTTAATAAGGACGAGGACACCTGCCAACAGCTTGAAAATGAACACGCCGAGCTGGAGCAGCAGCGCGCCGAGCTGGAGCAGGCCAAGGCGGACCTGGAGGCCACGCAGGCCGATTTGGAGACCCAAAAGACCGCGCTGGACGGCAAGACGAATGAGCTTGCCCAGAATATCTCCCAGACCGACGCCAACATTTCCGCAGCGGATGCCGAGATTGAGGCCAACAAGGCGGCCCTGATCGAAGCCAACAAGGCCGTGGATAAGGCCGCTGCCGAGCTGGACGCCGCGCTGAACGCCGCCAACCAGGCTTACGGCAATGCGTCCATCCAGTGTTCGCTGGACTTTGGCCGCCCGCTGGCCACCTATAAGTACGTCTCCTGCTACTTCGGCGGCAACGGCCACCGCGGCACCGATTACGCCGCACCGGGCGGCACCGAAATCTACGCCGTCTCCGGCGGTGTCGTCACCGCTGCGGCCTACCACTGGAGCTGGGGCTACTACGTGCAGGTCTACCACGGCAAGGATGACAACGGCAATACTTATTCGACGCTGTACGCCCACATGAACAGCGCGCCCGTTGTCAGCGTGGGCCAGCCCGTGGAAAAGGGCAAGGTCCTTGGTTATGTCGGCTCCACCGGCAACTCCACAGGCAACCATCTGCACCTGGAAATGAAGGTCAACAACGTCCTGGTCAATGTCATGAACTACCTCTCATAACGAAAGGGGAATCTGTATGAAGCCGCAGAAGCACAAAACCTCCGTGCGTATTTTCTGCCTTGTAGTCGCCGTTCTGATGATACTCAGCCTTTTCTCTACGGTATTTTTCTCACTAGCCTACGGGGCATAACGCAAACACAGTAAGGAGCCATCAGACCCATGAGCAAAAAAATCAGTCTTGGCGTGGCGGCCACCATTGCCATCATTGCAATGGCCGTCACCTTCTCGCTGACCATGGTCGTGTCCATGAAGATGTTCAACACCACAGTGTCCAGCGTCAAAAACAAGGAGCGCCAGTACAACAAGCTGTCCGAAATTGATCGTTTTGTCCGCGCAGGGGAGTATTTCACCATCGACGAGGACACCCTGAATGACCGCTTGGCTGCGGGCTACATGAACGGCATCAACGACAAGTACGCCGTCTACTACACCGCCAAGGAATACAGCGAGAAGCAGTCTGTGGAGAAGGGCACACTGACCGGCATCGGCGTCGCTGTCGTCAATGACACATCCTCCGGCTACGCCCGCATCATCCGCCTGTATGACAACTCGCCCGCCGCAGAGGCCGGGATGCAGGTCGGCGGCTTCATCACCGCTATCAACGATGAGTCGACGCGCAACATCACCTCTACCGCGCGCCTGACCTCCAAGCTGCTGGGTGAGGAGGGTACGACCACCACGATCACCTACCTGACGCCGGACCGCCAGGAGCAGCAGCTGAATCTTGTCCACTCCAACTACAAAACACCCTCCATCTACACCCGTCAGATGGTCGCGGACACCTGCGGGTACATCCGCATTGACGCCTTCACCTCCGGCACGGCCAGCGAGTTCAAGGCTGCTGTGGATGAGCTGCTGCAGCAGGGAGCGAACAGCCTTGTCTTTGACCTGCGCGACAACACCGGCGAGAACCTGAACGCCGCCCTTGTGGCCGCGGATTATTGTGTGCCCTCCGGTGAGATCGCCAAGCAGCAGGACAGGGACGGCAATGTGACCGTGCTGCGCATGTCCGATGAGACAAAGATCAACGTTCCGATCGTCTGCCTTGTCAACGGCTCCACCGCGGGTAGCGCCGAGCTGTTCGCCAATGCCCTGCGCAAGATGGCCGGCGCGACGCTCGTCGGCACCAAAACTGCGGGTAAGGGCGTCGTTCTGAGCGATGCCCAGAGCTTCTCCGACGGCTCCGCCGCTTACATCACGGTGGGCCTGCTGCTCGATAACGAGGATCAGACCTGGAATGAGGAGGGCCTGCGCCCCGATATTGACGCCGCGCTCTCCGTCGACGAGCAGAACGCCTACTACGATTACACACTTGATACTGACCCGCAGATCAGCAAGGCCGTCAACGCGGCCACGGCACTGGCCGGGCAGAACTGATTTTTATTGACTCGGAAAGGACGTCCACCGTGCCCACATTGACTGACCTGTCCACCATCCGTGACCTCTGCGCACGGTATGACTTTGCCCTGTCCAAGGGCTTCGGCCAGAATTTCATCATCAACCCCGGCATCTGCCCCCGCATTGCGGAGGCCTCCGGTATCGGTCCCGGCTGGGGCGCACTTGAGGTCGGCCCCGGCATCGGCGTGCTGACCGAGCAGCTTTGCAAGCGTGCGGACAATGTCGTCTCCATCGAGGTCGACAAGCGTCTGCCGCCGCTGCTGGAAGAGACGATGGCCGACTACGACAACTTCAAGCTCATCCTGAACGACGTGCTGAAGGTCGATCTGAAGGCTCTGCTGGACGAGGAGTTCGGCGGCAAGCCCGTCGCCGTCTGTGCCAACCTGCCGTACTACATCACCAGCCCGATTCTAATGCGTCTGCTGGAGGAAAAGCTGCCTATCCGGAACATTACCGTAATGGTACAGAAGGAGGCCGCACAGCGCCTCTGCGCCGCCCCCGGCACGCGGGATGCGGGTGCAATCAGCTACGCCGTGGCCTATTACGCCGAGCCGAAGCTGTTGTTCAGCGTCCAACCCGGCAGCTTTTACCCCGCCCCCAAGGTGACAAGCGCCGTCATCCGCCTGGATGTGAGGGAGAAGCCCGCCGTAACCGTGCCGAACGGCGACGAAGCCGCCTTCTTCGCGCTAATCCGCGCCGCCTTCTCCCAGCGCCGCAAGACCGCCGCCAACGCCATCGCCAATGGCCTGCACCTGCCCAAGGCGCAGGTCATCTCCGCCCTGCAGGCCGCCGGTCTTGATGAGCGTTCCCGCCCCGAGCAGCTGACACTGGAGAATTACTGCGCTCTGCAGACGGCACTGGCAAACACTTAAAACAGCAAAGCAAAACGCCCGGTAAGCATCACGCCTACCGGGCGTTTTTTAGGAGTATATAGAGTAGGGTGCAATAAGGAAAAACTTCTCTAAATATTCCTCAAGAACAATCTATCAGCTTTATGTACAGCAGCATTCCTGAGTTCAACCCTGACTCCGCGTTATGCGATTCTACTGCGTTTACGACATGTTTACGACCTGTTTTTTTCTGTTTAGGACGCAAAAAGACATACAAAAGCAAGAAAAAAGCGCGTTGCAAAGTGGATTTACTTTGCTAACGCGCTTTTTTAAGTCTGGAGCTAGTAACAGGAATCGAACCTGCAACCTGCTGATTACAAATCAGCTGCACTGCCAATTGTGCTATACTAGCGGGAACTCTAATATAATATCACAATCGGCAGGGGTTTGTCAAGGGTTACAGCAGCTCCACGCCCGAATTCCTGCATGCCTGTACCGTAGCGTCATCCCACAGGCTGACCTGTACCTCGCCGACATGTGCCTTGCCCAGCAGCAGCATGCACAGGCGGCTCTGGCCGATGCCGCCGCCCATTGTCAGGGGCAGGGTGCCATCCAGCAGCAGTTTGTGGAAGGGCAGCTCCGCGCGCTGCGGGCAGCCTGCGGCGTCCAGCTGGCGGCGCAGGGCGTCGGCGTCAACGCGGATACCCATACTGGACAGCTCCAGTGCGCAATCCAGCGGCTTGTGCCAGAACAGGATGTCGCAGTTCAGCGTCCAGTCATCATAGTCGGGCGCGCGCCCGTCGTGTGGCTGGCCGCTCTTGAGCCTGCCGCCGATCTGCATGATGCAGACGGTTCCATGCTCTTTGGCAAAGGCATTCTCGCGCTGCTTCGGCGTGAAGTCCGGGTATCTGTCCTCGAGCTCCTGCGTCGTGATAAATGCCACCTCGCGGCCCAGGTGGATGTTGTTTTTTAGCTCGGGGAACTTCCAGCGCAGCTCGTCAGACGTTGCACAGACAGCGTCCACGATGTCCCGCACGGTCTCCTGCAGAAATTCCAGCGTGCGCTGGTCGGCAGTGATAACGCGCTCCCAGTCCCACTGGTCCACATAGATGCTGTGCAGGTTGTCCAGCTCCTCGTCGCGGCGGACGGCGTTCATATCGGTCACAATGCCCTGACCGGGGCGGAAGCCGTACTTGTACAGGGCGTAGCGCTTCCACTTAGCCAGACTGTGGACGACCTCTGCCTGCTCGTTCAGGCTGGGCACATCGAACGAAACAGGGCGCTCGACGCCGTTCAGGTCATCGTTCAGGCCGCTGCCCTGCTTGACAAACAGGGGAGCCGTGACGCGCTTGAGGTGCAGCGCCATGCAGAGCTTCTCCTGAAAGATCGTCTTGATGAGGCCGATGGCCTTCTGGGTGTCATACAAACCCAAAAGGCTTTGGTATCCTTTCGGAATGGTAATGTGACTCATAATACATCCTCCTATTTCTTTCCCGGTGTATGGTTTTATGCCTTGGCGAACTGGCTCTCGTACAGCTGCTTGTAGAAGCCGCCCTGCGCCAGCAGTTCTTCGTGGGTTCCGCGCTCAATGATGTTGCCGGCCTTCATGACCAGGATCTGGTCAGCGTTCTTGATGGTAGACAGGCGATGAGCCACGATAAAGCTCGTGCGGCCCATCATCAGCTCCTCAAAGGCATCCTGCACCAGCACCTCGGTACGGGTGTCGATGCTGGACGTTGCCTCATCCAGAATCAAAATCGGCGGGCGTCGCAGCATGACACGGGCAATGCAGAGCAGCTGCCGCTGGCCCTGGCTGATGTTGCCGCCGTCCTCTGCTACCTGCGTGTCGTACCCGTTGGGCAGGCGGCAGATAAAGCTATGGGCGTGCGCCTTCTTGGCCGCGGCGATGATCTCCTCGCGGGTCGCATCCGGCTTGCCGTAGGCGATATTTTCCGCAATCGTACCGGCCTTCAACCAGGTCTCCTGCAGCACCATGCCCAGGTTGCCGCGCAGGCTGTCGCGGGTCACATTGTCGATGGAATACCCGTCGACGCGCAGCGTACCGCCGTTGATCTCATAAAACCGCATCAATAGATTGACCAGTGTCGTCTTGCCGCAGCCCGTGGGTCCGACCAGTGCAATGCGCTGACCCGGCGCAACCTTCAGGTTCATATCCTCGATCAGCGGCACATCATCCACATAGCGGAACCTGACGTGGTTAAACTCCACGCTGCCCGCGCCGTGGGGCAGGGCAACAGCATCCGGGCCATCGGGCACGATGGGTGTCTCGTCGATCAGGTCAAACACGCGCTGCGCACAAGCCAGCGCGTTCTGCAGTTCGGTCATAACGTCCGAAATGTCATTGAACGGCTTCGTGTACTGGTTGGCGTAGTTCAGAAAGACCGACAGCTGGCCTACCGTGATGCCGCCGGCAATGGCGACAAACGCACCCAGCACGCCGACGGCGGCGTAGACCAGCGCATTCACAAAGCGGGTGCAGGGGTTCGTGGTAGAGGAGAAGAACGTCGCCTTGACGCCGCACTTCTGCAAATCGAGGTTGATCTTATCGAAGCGTTCCTCGGCGCGGCGCTCATAGCCGAACGCGCGGACAAGATGCTCGTTGCCGACCAGTTCTTCGACCAGACTCGTCATTTCGGCGCGGGTCTCGCTCTGCACCTTGAACATAGAATAGGTGTGGGTGGCAATAAACCGCGCGACGAAAATCGACAGCGGCGTCAACGCCACAACGACCAGCGCAATGCGCCAGTCGATGAACAGCATGACTCCCAGCGTGCCCAAAATCGTCAGCAAGCCGGTGAACAGCTGGGTAAAGCCCATCAGCAGACCGTCGCTGAACTGCTCTACGTCGGTGGTAATGCGGCTGATAGCATCGCCGGGGCGGTGGGCGTCCATATATTTGAGCGGCAGAATCTCCAACTGGCCAAACGCACGGACACGCATATCACGCACGACCTGAAAGGTAATGCGGTTATTGACGACATTCATCAGCCACTGGGCCAGCGCTGTGCAGGCAATCGTGGCAGCCATCGCTATCGCAATTTTGCCAAGGCCTGCAAAATCAACCTGACCGGGTCCCAGGATCATATCCACGGCCTTGCCGGACAGTACCGGGGCCAGCAGAGTCGTGACCACTGTGATCAGCGCAAAGGTCAGCGTCAGGATGACCATGCCGGTGTAGGGGTGGATCAGCTTCAGGACGCGATGGATCGTATTCTGGTCCAGCTTTTGCTTTGTCTTGCTCATAGCGTCTTTGCCACCTCCTCCTTGCTCAACTGGCTCAGGCAGATTTCCTTATAGACCTCGCAGCTGCGCAGCAGCTCGGCATGGGGCGCGTCGCCAACCAGCTTGCCGTCATCCAGCACCAGAATGTGGTCGGCGCGCTGCACGCTGGCCGCGCGCTGGGAGACGATAAACACGGTCATGCCGTGCGTTTCCTCTTTGATTGCCTTGCGCAGGGCTGCGTCCGTTGCAAAATCCAGCGCCGAGGCACTGTCATCCAGAATCAGGATCTTCGGCTTTGGTACCAGCGCGCGGGCAATCGTCAGGCGCTGGCGCTGGCCGCCGGAGAAGTTGCGGCCCGCCGTCTCCACCGGTGCATCCAGCATGCCGGGTTTGCCGCGGACAAACTCCGCCGCCTGGGCTATCTCCAGCGCCTGCCAGATTTCCTCGTCGGAAGCTCCGGGGGCGGCCCACTGCATATTGTCGCGGATCGTACCTGTAAACAGCACGGCCTGCTGGGGCACGACGCCCACCAGCCTGCGCAGCTGTGCAAAGCTGTACTGCTTTACATCATGGCCGAACAGCGCAACGCCGCCGTTGTCGGCATCGTAGAAGCGGCAGACCAGGTCGATCAGCGTCGATTTGCCGCTGCCCGTACCGCCGATGACGCCGATGGTCTCACCGGGCCTGGCCGTGAACGTGATGTCCGTCAGGCTCGGTGCGCCGGCATCCTTGTAGGTGAAGGTGACGTGCTCAAACTTAGCTGCTTCGGCAGCGTCGTTCACCGCAAGCTCTGCCGTGCCGGGATCCTGCATCGTCGTGTGGGTGTTCAGAATCTCATTGACGCGCATGCCGCTGGCCAGTGCACGGGTGACCGAAACGACCAGATCCGCCAGACGCAGCAGGCTCAGCAGAATCTGGCTCATATAGTTGATAAGGGCAATGACCTCGCCCTGCGTCAGCTTGCCGGCATCGACCTCCACACCGCCGCGCAGCAGCAGCGCCACAACGGCCAGATTGACGACGAGATAGGTCAGCGGGTTCATCAGCGCCGAAATACGGCCTGCCGCAAATTGCAGCTTTTTCAGGTGGTCATTTGTCTCCACAAAGGCGGCCAGCTCGTCCGCCTGGCGGGCAAAGGCACGCACCACGCGCGCGCCGACGTAGTTTTCGCGCGTCAGCAGCGTCACACGGTCCAAGCCGTTCTGGGCCTCATGGTAGATGGGCACGGTCACGCGCATGATGGCCCATATAATAAGCGACACCATGATCGTAACGCCGATGAAAAGCAGCGTCAGCTTTGGGCTGATGGAGAACGCCATAATAAGCGCGCCGATCACGATGAACGGCGAGCGCAGCAGCAGACGCAGCGTCAGGTTGACGCCGTTCTGTACCTGATTGATGTCGCTCGTCATGCGGGTGACAAGCGTCGGGGTGCCGATGCCGTCCAGCTCGCTGTAGCTCAGCGTGCCAATATGGCGGAACAGGTCCTTGCGCAATGCCGTGCCAAAGCCCAGCGCCGCCTTTGCGGAGAACCACTGTGCCGTCAGGCTGCTGGCCAAGCCGATAGCAGCCAGCAGGACCAGCAGGCCGCAGCGCGTCCAGATGAAGGCTGCATCCTCATTTTTGATGCCCGTGTCGATGATGCTGGCAATTACCAGCGGCACAAACAATTCAAAACAGGCTTCCAGCATCTTGAAAAGCGGCGCTAACAGGGCTTGCTTCTCATAGCCCTTGATGTAGCGCATCAATTTGTGCATTGAAAACCACCTCATACGTAAAAATAAAAACAATCAGCTTATTATACCACGGTTTTCTCAATTTGTCTTGCAGAATCCCCCAGATTTCGATGATTATTTATTGGCCCGGCGTCTATACTTTCAATGGGTACTTTTCAGAGGAGGATTTGCAGATGTTCTGGGTCTACAGATATAAAGGTTTTTCCTTCACGGCGGCACGCACCGTGCACACGGCGCTGGTGCTGGCGGGGCAGCAGGGGTGCAGCCAGGCGGATACCGGCCATTTGCTGCTGGCTCTGGTGCAGACAGCACAGGGGACAGCGGCGGATTTTCTGCGCCGCAAGCGGGTGACATCCACCGCCCTGGCCGAGCATACCACCGCCCACGTGGCGGGCCGTCCGCGTCGCCTGCACAGCCGGGACCTTGCCCCCGAACTGAGCAAAGCCATGGAGTTTGCCGTGCTGGGTGCGCACGCGGCCAGTGCCGCCAGGGCGGAGAACGAGCACCTGCTCTGCGCCATCCTCGAAGATTCGTCCTGCACGGCCAGCCGGTGGCTGGCGGCTCTGGGCATCGAGCTGCCGCAGGCCGCGCGGGAATGCCGCCAGCTTTCCGGTCAGCTTGTGCTGCCCGCCCAGCCGCGGATGGCTGCCTCCCGCACGGGCCGCCCCAGCGATAAATATGGCCGCGACCTGACGCGCCTCGCGCAGGAGGGGCGGCTCGACCCGGTGCTCTGCCGTGATGCCGAGCTGGATCGCATGATTGAAATTCTCTGCCGCCGCCAGAAAAACAACCCCTGCCTCCTGGGTGAGCCGGGTGTCGGCAAGTCTGCGCTGGCGGAGGCACTGGCGCAGCGGATCGCCGCGGGGCAGATCACCCCGGCACTGCGCGGCAAACGGGTGCTGGCGCTGGACATGGCGTCGATGGTCGCGGGCACCAAATACCGCGGCGACTTTGAGGAGCGGTTCAAGAACCTGTTGGAAGAACTGTATCGTGACCGCTCAACGATTTTGTTTATCGATGAAATCCACCTCATTGCCGGGGCCGGGGCGGCGGAGGGAGCCATTGACGCCGCCAGCATCTTAAAGCCGATGCTGGCACGCGGCGAAATTCAGCTTATCGGCGCGACCACGCCTGAGGAATACCGCAAAACCATCCAGAAGGATTCCGCGCTCGAGCGCCGCTTTGGAAGGGTCATGGTCGAGGAGCCCACCCCTGCTGCCGCAGAAACGATTCTGGCCGGACTGATGCCGCGGTATGAGCGCTACCACGGTGTCAGCATCCCGCCCGAGGCCATCCACGCAGCGGTGGAGCTGAGCGTGCGTTACCTGCCCGGGCGGTATCTGCCTGACAAGGCCATTGACCTGCTGGACGAAGCCGCCGCGGCCCGCCGCATTGCCGATGCCAGCGGGAACCGCCGGGCACTGACCCCCGCCGATATTGCAAGGGTCGTCAGCAAGGCCAGCGGCGTGCCCGCAGAGCGCGTGGGCGAAGCCGAGAGGGAGCGGCTTGCTAATCTGGAACAGCGCCTTGCCGCCGAGGTCATCGGCCAGCCGCAGGCCGTGGCCGCCGTGGCATCTGCCATCCGACGCAGCCGCACCGGCCTGCGGGAGAGCGGGCGGCCCATAGGAGCTATGCTGTTCCTCGGGCCGACGGGCGTCGGCAAGACCCAGCTGGCACGCACGCTGGCAAAATGCTGGTTCGGCAGCGAAAAAGCCCTGCTGCGCTTTGACATGTCGGAGTATATGGAGCGGCATACCGTCGCGCGGCTGCTCGGCGCGCCGCCGGGCTATGTCGGCCACGACGAGGGCGGCCAGCTGACCGAGGCCGTGCGCCGCCGCCCGTACAGTGTTGTCTTATTTGATGAAATCGAAAAGGCGCACAGCGACATCCAGAACCTGCTGCTGCAAATCTTGGAGGACGGCAATCTGACCGACTCCCAGGGACGCCGGGCAGATTTTTCCAACACGATTATTTTGCTCACCTCTAATCTGGGTGCGCGGTGTCTGTCCGGGCAGACGTCGCCGCTGGGCTTTGGGGCCGCCGCTGCCGAGACCCGGCGCCGCGGCCAGCAGGCCATCCAGGAGGCTAAGGAGTTTTTCCGCCCCGAGCTGATGGGGCGCCTGGATG
>OLHE01002266.1_pt1 | contig 11425 bp, 6 predicted proteins | sample 1605821 | NCBI WGS metagenome assembly OLHE01 (sample SAMN03283250) | human gut metagenome | biome: human-associated habitat; material: feces | host: Homo sapiens | place: USA | collected 2013
CTTTCGCACTCTGCTGAACTGTCTTAAATGCATTATTTACGAGGATTGCTATAAATTCCATTGCCGCAGGCAATTTGAAATGAATTTTGGCAACGTTACTGAGAACGGAGTGAACAGTAATGAATGAAATTTCTTTACAAGTGCAAAAAAACGTGCTAGAATAGCACTTGCGCAACCAGGCCAGGTAATCGCGGCTGAACAGACGAAAGGGTTCAGACGAGGAAAGTCCGGGCTTCGCAGGGCAGGATGCCGGATAACGTCCGGTGGAGGTGACTCCCAGACCAGTGCAACAGAAATAAACCGCCTCACTTGCTGAGGTAAGGGTGGAAAGGCAGTGTAAGAGACTACCGCCGTCCTGGTAACAGGCCGGGCACATGTAAACTCCATTCGAAGCAAGACCGAATAGAAAGCGATACGGCTGCCCGTCGTGCTTTCAGGTGGGTCGCTTGAGCCTTATGGCAACGTAAGGCCTAGACAGATGATTACCCAATGACATAACCCGGCTTATCGGTCTGATTGCGTACAAAAAAACAGAACGGATTTCTTCCGTTCTGTTTTTTTGATATTTGTTTTATTATTTATTGCGTTTACCTGTGTATTTCTCTTCGCAGTATTTACATCTGTAAACTTCTTTCTCTTTATCTGCAAGAACAAAGATCTGGTCGAGTCCCTGTTCAATGGAAGTGATGCAGCGTGGATTCTTGCATTTGATCACGTTGACAACCTGATTCGGAAGTTTCAGTTCTTTTTTGGCAACGATCTTCTCGTCCTTGATTACGTTTACAGTAATGTTATGATCGATAAAGCCGAGAATGTCAAGATCAAGATTCTCAACCGGGCATTCAACCTTGATGATATCTTTCTTACCCATTTTGTTGCTGCGCGCGTTCTTGATGATGGCAACGGTGCAGTCAAGTTTATCAAGCTTCAGATCATGATAGATAGTCATGGCCTTGCCTGCTTTGATATGGTCTAATACATAACCTTCGCGAAGTGCTCCAACATTTAACATGGTAATTTTACCTCCAGTAATGTGAGAATCAGGGCCATACGTACATATACACCGTACTGTGCCTGTTTGAAATAAGCTGCTCTCGGGTCTGCATCCACCTCTGTTGAGATTTCATTTACACGTGGAAGCGGATGAAGAATGTACATGTCTTTTTTTGCAAGTTCCATTTTCTGTTTGTCCAGAATGTAGAAATCCTTCATGCGGACATAGTCTTCTTCGTTGAAGAAACGTTCTTTCTGTACACGTGTCATGTAGAGGATATCAAGATCCGGTAAGGCATCTTCCAGTCTCTCTACTTCCTGAAATTCGATATTGTTCTTTTTCAGAACATCCTCGCGGATATAGCTTGGGATGCGAAGCTCTTCCGGTGAGATCAGAATGAATTTTACATTTGTGTAACGTACAAGTGCTTCGATCAGGGAGTGAACTGTACGTCCGAATTTCAGGTCGCCGCACAGACCAATGGTCAGATTGTCCAGACGTCCTTTCAGGGAACGGATGGTAAGTAAGTCGGTTAATGTCTGGGTAGGATGTTGATGACCACCGTCGCCGGCGTTGATAACAGGAATAGAAGAAGCCATAGAAGCTACTAACGGAGCACCTTCTTTCGGGTGGCGCATAGCACAGATGTCAGCGTAACAGGATACAACGCGGATTGTATCGGCAACACTTTCACCCTTTGAAGCGGAACTGGAATCAGCTGATGAAAAACCAAGAACTTTACCGCCAAGGTTCATCATAGCAGCTTCAAAGCTGAGACGGGTACGGGTGCTTGGCTCATAGAATAAAGTTGCCAGTCTTTTATCATCGCAGACATGTGCGTATTTATCAGGGTGTTTCTCAATATCGCTGGCCAGGTCAAGAAGAGTATTTAACTCATCAACAGACAGATCCAGCGGACTCATTAAGTGTCTCATTTCATACCTCCATATTTTACTGGTTCAGGAATTTTTATTTAATCCTTCATAACATCATATAATAATCAGGTGCTTTTTTCAAGAGAGTTTTCCAAGTATTTTCTCAAAAAAAAGTCCGGCTCCGAACCAGAGGGGAGCGTAGTCCGGTCTTATCAGTCCCCGGTAATTCAGAGGAGTGTTGCTGTAGTCCCAGGGACACATATGAAAACAGCGCAAAAGAGCACCGCTGATAAATTCCACGAAGAAAAATCCGACAGTATAAATGCAGCCGCGGACAAAAAGCGGGACAGCAGAAAGTTTACCGGAGAGCGGGCGGATGATGGCACCGCATCCGTAAATGGGAAACATTAAAAGGGAAGTTTTTCCTGTCATGGTAAGTTCTCCTGAAAGGATGGAATGCAGTCCGGTCCAGAGGATTTCCATGCACCAGCCCGTCAGACCGCAGAGAATGAAAGCTTTTTTCATAGGTAACGCTCCTGTATAAATTTCTATGATTCTAGTATTGCCTGCCTTGAAAAAAACATACACGTAGGATATAATGAGAACACGTTATTACACTATAGCAATGAGGTGCCTTATGCGCAAAAGGAACGTGTGGAGGGGATCTCATGGAAATAAGAGGAGTTTATTATGAATTATCAGGAAAGCCGGGAGTACATAGACAAAATCACCCGGGAAATTCCCAGTGTCCTGGGACTGGATCATATGCGTGAGCTGATGAAACGTCTTGGAAATCCACAGGATGATCTGAAATATGTGCATATAGCCGGTACCAATGGCAAGGGTTCTGTCATTGCTTTTTTGTATTCTGCTTTATCAGGTGCGAGATATCGCATTGGAAGATATGTTTCGCCTACCCTGTATTCTTACAGAGGCAGGATGGAAGTTTCGGGAAGCAGGATCAGCAGAGAGGACTTTGCTGCTTATATTACACAGGTGTCTGATGTTATTGCTGCTATGACAAAGGATGGTTATCCCCATCCCACTGCATTTGAAATAGAGACTGCGGTGGCATTTCTGTTCTTTAAAAAAGAGAATTGTGATCTCGTTTTGCTGGAAGTGGGAATGGGCGGAAATCTGGACGCCACAAATATTATTAAGAATACGCTGCTGGCAGTGCTGGTATCGATCAGTATGGATCATATGTCTTTTCTTGGAAATACTCTGGCACAGATCGCAGAGAAGAAAGCCGGGATCATCAAAGACGGCTGCAGAGTGGTGACTGCCAGACAGAAGCCGGAAGCAATGCAGGTGATCGAGAGGATCAGCAGAGAACATGGTGCAAAATGTACCATAGCAGATGCTTCTGAGGCAGAGATGTTAAAGGAAAGCTGCCTTGGACAGACAATCCGGTACAGGGGTGAAGAGTATGAGATTCCGCTGGCAGGTGTTTATCAGAAGGAAAATGCAGTAGTTGCGCTGAATGCTTTAAAAGTATTGGATGAGCTGGGCTTTCCCACTGCTGCGGAGCAGAAAAAAGAAGGGCTTCGCACAGTAAACTGGAACGGACGGTTTACAGTTATCTGTAAAAAACCGCTGTTTGTGGTAGACGGGGCTCATAATCCTGCTGCTGCGGATATGATGGCAGCTTCAATAGAGCATTATTTTAAGGGAAAACGGATCATCTATATTATGGGAGTGTTTGCAGATAAGGATTACAGAAGTGTGATTCAGAAAACTGCGCACTTTGCAGACCGGATACTTACGATCCAGACTCCGGATAATATAAGGGCGTTGCCTGCCGGAGAGCTGGCGAAGACTGTCAGTGAATACAATCCCAATGTACAGGCAATGGATACGATTAAAGATGCAGTGGAGGAGGCTTTTTCACTTGCCGGGGAACAGGATGTGATCATTGCCTTTGGTTCTCTTTCCTTTATCGGAGAGATGACTGATATTGTAGAGAATTTGTGAAAGTAAAAAGGTATAACATAAATGATAGATTTACAGGAATGCAGAAATGAAATAGATAAGATCGACAGCGATATCATACGTCTTTTTGAACAGAGAATGAAGGTGTGTGAGGATGTTGCAGAATATAAGATACGTACAGGAAAGAAGGTTCTGGATCCGGAAAGAGAGAGACAGAAGCTGGAGGTCCTGAGAGGTAAGGCGCATGGAGAATTTAATCAGCTTGGTGCGCAGGAGCTTTTTCAGCAGATCATGGCGATCAGCCGTAAGAGACAGTATCAGCTTCTCACAGAGCATGGAATCGAGGACGATGAGAAACTGGAAATGGTAGATGCACTTCCGCTGAAAGATGTAAGAGTTGTCTTTCAGGGTGTGGAAGGTGCATACAGCTATGCTGCAATGAGGGAATATTTCCAGGACGATATTGAGAGTTTTCATGTAAAAACCTGGCGCGATGCAATGGAAGCAGTTGTGGAGGGAAGAGCAGACTATGCGGTACTTCCCATTGAGAATACAACTGCCGGTATTGTGGCTGATATTTATGATCTTCTTACAGAGTATGAGCTTAGCATTGTAGGAGAACAGATCATCCGTCCGGAGCATGTACTTCTGGGACTGCCGGATGCTGAACTGGAGGATATCAGACAGGTATGTTCTCATCCTCAGGCACTTTCCCAGTGTGGAAAATATCTGGAATCTCATCCGGACTGGAAGAAGAAAGAGATGGAAAATACTGCCGGTTCTGCCAAGAAGATAAAAGAAGACAATGACAAGACGCAGGCAGCTATTGCCAGCAGACAGGCAGGAGAGCTTTACGGACTGAAGATCCTGGCTGAGAATATCTGCTATAACGGACAGAATGCCACACGTTTTGTGATCGTGAGTAAGAAACCAATCTATGTGAAGGATGCACATAAGATCAGTATTTTCTTTGAACTGCATCATGAGAGCGGAACTCTTTACAATATGTTGTCTCACATTATTTATAATGGACTGAATATGACGAAGATTGAATCCCGCCCGATCACAGGGAAGAACTGGCAGTACCGTTTTTTTGTTGATTTCGAGGGAAATTTAAAGGACAGTGCAGTGAAGAATGCCCTGAGAGGAATTGAGGCAGAAGCTGACAGAATGAGAATTTTGGGAAATTATTAAAAATCATTTCCATAATGCCAGAGCGTGTTTGAAAAATCATTTCCACAATCTGCACGTCCCACTTTGCGGCATATTTTGCGTAAAGCATTTTTCAAACACACTCTGGTACATCGTTTTCGAAATAATTATACCACTCACAGCAGAACAATAAGATAAAACAACAAGGTAAGAAGGAAGTAATAAAAATGGCTAGATTAAATGAATGCATCTTATACCGTAACTTTGAACATGGAGAAATCCTTGATAAAATGGCAGAACTGATGAATGCCTGGGAACAGAAAGCACCTGATCTGAAAGAAAAGGAAGGGCTGTTCTTTGAGTGTGCCAACGGACTGGTGGAAACTGCCGGCGCTTATGGATTTTCCGGAAATTTATGGCACTGTTATCTGACATTTCTTCTGGTAAATAATGAAAATGCATTCAGTACAGCCTGTGAGATCAGAGGGGCTGTCAACGGAAGTATTAATGAACTGGCACTGAATGATTTCGGTGTGTTTAAAGAACTGTATGATTTTGACCTGACTGTACTGGATGAGGCATTTGGAATTTCCTGCTGTAAGGTTCTCGGTGATTATACCAACACCGGAAGTAACAGCAAGATGTTTAATTCCCGTATCAGAGACCGTATCTGTGATCTGAGCAAAACGCTGGCAGCAGCGGAGTCCACAGAGGAATTCATGAAGGATATGGTACAGTTTTATAAGGATTTTGGTGTGGGTAAGCTGGGATTACATAAGGCTTTTCGTGTAGGCCATGATGAGAATGATAATGTGGAGATCCAGCCGATCACAAGGATCGCTCATGTGAAACTGGAAGACCTGGTCGGATATGAAATCCCGAAGCAGAAACTGATCGAGAATACAGAAGCTTTCGTAAGAGGCAGAAAGGCAAACAACTGTCTGCTTTTTGGTGATGCGGGTACAGGTAAATCCTCAAGTATCAAGGGAATCCTGAACCGTTATTATGATGAGGGACTTCGTATTATCGAGGTGTATAAGCATCAGTTTCAGGATCTGAATGATGTGATCGCCCAGATCAAGAACAGAAACTATAAATTCATTATCTATATGGATGATCTGTCATTCGAGGAATTTGAAATCGAATATAAATATCTGAAGGCAGTGATCGAGGGGGGTCTGGAGAAGAAGCCGGACAATATCCTGATCTATGCAACAAGTAACAGAAGACATCTGGTAAGAGAGAAATCCAGTGATAAGCTGGAGATCATGGATGATGACGATCTGCATTCCTCCGATACAGTGCAGGAGAAGCTTTCACTGGTTTATCGTTTTGGTGTCCGTATTTACTATGGCGCACCGAGCAAAAAAGAATTCCAGACAATTGTGAAAGCTCTCGCAGAGAGAAACGGAATTACCATGCCGGAGGACGAGCTGCTTCTGGAAGCAAATAAGTGGGAGCTTTCCCATGGAGGACTTACAGGACGAACTGCACAGCAGTTTATCGACCATCTGCTGGGTGTGGAGAAGGAATAAAAAAGCAAATAGATGAATGGTAAAGGGGGAACGCATATGGCAGTCATGACATTTGCAGCCATTGATATCGGATCTTATGAAGTCAGCATGAAGATCTTTGAGATGTCAAAAAGAATTGGTTTTCGTGAACTGAATGATGTCAGATACAGTCTGGAAATCGGAAAGGGTGTCTATTCTGACGGAAAGATCGATTCAGAAATGCTGAATGTTTTATGTGAGGTGCTGAACGACTTTAAGAGGCTGATGCAGGACTTTGGGGTGGAAGAGTATCGTGCCTGCGGCACCAGTGCATTCAGAGAACTTGTGAATCCGCTGCTGATCATTGAACAGATCTATCAGCGTACAGGAATGAAAATTGAAATATTAAGCAGTGCAGAACAGCATTTCCTTGGGTACAAATCAATTGCTGCTATAGAAAAGGGATTCAAAAAGATGATCCAGAAAGGCACCGCAATCCTGGATGTGGGCGGCGGAAGCCTTCAGGTTTCCCTCTTTGACAAGGATGCTCTGGTCACTACCCAGGGACTTAAAATGGGAAGTTTAAGAATCCGCCAGCGTCTGCAGGAACTGGAGAAAACAACCATTCATTATGACAAGCTGGTTGAGGAATTTATCCGAAATGACCTGATGAGCTTTCAGCGTCTGTATCTGAAGGATAAGGATATCAGGAATGTGATCCTGATGGGAGATTTTATTACAGATATGATCTTCCAGGAGGAAATGGAAGACAGGATCATTACAAGGGAAGAATTTATGAAACGCTATGAGGATACAGTTGGAAAATCTGTTGACCTGCTGGCACAGGAGATGGAGATTGATCCGGAATATGCATCCCTTGTTGTGCCGACCATGGTAGTGTGCAGAAATTTTATTGATATTTTCAATGCAGAGTCTCTCTGGGCACCAGGTGTTTCCCTGCTGGATGGAATTGCCTATGATTTTGCAGAGAAGAAAAAATTTCTCAAAAGTGTCCACAATTTTGAGAATGACATTCTGGTTACATCAAAGAACATTGCGAAACGCTATTCCAGCAGTAAGAGCCATATCCAGGGAACTATGAATCTTTGCCTGAATATCTTTGACAGTATGAAGAAGGTTCATGGTATGGGAGCAAGAGAACGTCTGTTATTGCAGATCGCGGCACTGCTTCATGACTGTGGCAAATATATCAGTATGGAAAAGGTTTCCGAGTGTTCCTATCAGATCATTATGTCTACAGATATCATTGGGCTGTCCTTTATGGAACGCCAGATGATCGCATGTGCGGTCAGATTCAATAATTCTGCGTTTGTTTATTATGATGAACTTTACAGTATGGGAATCGCTATTGACAGAGAGAGCTATATCAAGGTGGCAAAGATGACTGCAATCCTTCGCCTGGCAAATGCCATGGACAGAAGTCATTATCAGAAAGTAAAAGGAATCAAAGCAGTGCTCAAAGACAGAGAACTGCAGATGATCGTGGATTCTGCACAGGACATTTCCCTGGAACTGGGACTGCTGAAAGATAAAGAGGCATTTTTTGAAGAAGTATTTGGCATTCGTCTGGTTCTCAGACGCAAGGGCAGAGCGTAAAGGAGGATGAACTTATGGACTTTGAAAAATTTGAAAAGAAAGAATATTTCGTGAATCGCGAGCTGAGCTGGCTCAAATTTGATGAGCGTGTTCTGAGTGAAGCAAGAGATAAAAATCTTCCTTTGTTTGACAGACTGAAGTTCTTAAGCATTACCGCATCCAATCTGGATGAATTCTTTATGGTGCGTGTGGCGTCTCTTAAGGATCAGGTACATGCAGGATATCATAAAACAGACATTGCAGGAATGACAGCCAAGGAGCAGTTAAAAGAAATCAGTGTCCGTACCCATGAACTGGTTCATGTACAGTATAATACACTGAACCGTTCTCTGATCCCTGCGCTTGAGAAAGCCGGAATGCACCTGGTGGCAGCCCATGAGAATCTTACAGAAGCACAGAGTGCATTTGTAGACAGATACTTTGAGGATAATGTATATCCGGTACTTACACCGATGGCGATGGATTCTTCCAGACCGTTTCCGCTGATCAGAAACAAGACATTAAATATCGGTGCTCTGATCTCTAAGAAGGAGAAGAGTGATAAACTCAGCAAAAAGGATAAAACAGGAGAACTTCTGTTTGCTACAGTGCAGGTTCCGTCTGTGCTTCCAAGGGTGGTGCAGATTCCGTCAAAGAAGGATGGAGATACCACAGTGATCCTGCTGGAAGAGATTATTGAAAGAAATATTGACAAACTTTTCCTGAGTTATGATGTGATATGTGCCCATCCTTACCGTATTATGCGTAATGCGGATCTTACCATCGATGAAGATGAGGCAGAGGATCTGCTGGTGGAGATCCAGCGCCAGTTAAAGAAACGTCAGTGGGGTGAGGTTATCCGTCTGGAAGTAGAGGATAAGATGGATGAACGCCTGCTGAAGATTCTGAAAACGGAATTTGATATCAAAGAGGCAGATATTTTTGAGATAAACGGACCTCTGGATCTTACCATGCTTATGAAAGTATATGGTGCGGATGGCTTTGATGCTTACAAGACACCGAGATATCAGCCGGCACCTGTACCGGAATTTCAGAATGAGAAGGATATTTTCCAGGTGATACGTGAGGGCGATGTATTCCTGCATCATCCTTATATGAGCTTCGATCCTGTTGTAAATTTCGTACGTCAGGCAGCAAAAGATCCGGATGTTCTGGCTATTAAACAGACTCTGTATCGTGTCAGCGGCAATTCACCGATCATTGCTGCCCTTGCGCAGGCAGCAGAAAACGGCAAACAGGTTTCCGTGCTGGTAGAGCTGAAAGCACGTTTTGATGAAGAAAATAATATTGTATGGGCGAAGAAGCTGGAGAAGGCAGGATGTCATGTAATTTATGGTCTGGTAGGCCTTAAGACACACAGCAAGATCACACTGGTTGTGCGCAGGGAAGAGACAGGAATCCGCCGTTATGTGCATCTGGCAACCGGAAACTACAATGATTCCACTGCCAAACTCTATACAGACTGCGGTATCTTTACCTGCGATGAACGTTTTGGTGAAGATGCAACAGCAGTATTTAACATGCTCTCTGGATATTCTGAACCGAAAAGCTGGAATAAGCTGATCGTAGCACCAATCTGGATGAAGGACAGGTTCTTAAGCCTGATTGAACGTGAGGCAGAGAATGCGAAGAAAGGACTTCCGGCGTTAATCCGCGCAAAGATGAATTCTCTCTGTGATCCGAAGATTATTGCTGGATTGTATTATGCATCTTCCTGCGGAGTTCAGGTGGAGCTTCTGGTAAGGGGTATCTGCTGTCTGAAAGTAGGAGTGCCGGGAATCAGTGAGAATATTCATGTCCGTTCTATTGTAGGGGAATTTCTGGAGCATAGTCGTATTTTCTATTTTGAAAACGGCGGAAACCCGGAAATCTATATGGGAAGTGCGGATTGGATGCCGCGTAACCTTGACCGCAGGGTAGAGATTGTTTTCCCTGTGGAAGATGAGAAGATTAAGAAAGAGCTGGAGCATGTACTTGATCTGGAGTTTAAGGATAATGTAAAAGCTCATATCCTGCAGCCGGATGGAACTTATGTGAAGCCGGATAAACGAGGCAAAGCCCAGATTAACTCTCAGATGGAATTCTGTATTGAGGCAACTGAGAAAGCAGCACTTCATAAACACGAAGAAAAGAAATCCCGCGTATTCATTCCAGCAGAGCCTGCGGAGGATATAGAGGAATAAGAAACAGTCAGAAACAGAAATAAATAACTGGGAAATGCCATGGAAAGCGGTGGAGCTGCCATGGCATTTCTTCTCTGGGACAAAAAAATAAAAATTTTTTTGTGGCAAAAACCGCATAAATACACAATGTCATTAACTTAAAAGCAGAAGATATTTATTCCTAAAAGGATTAGATATCTTCTGCTTTTTTTGATATGCTTATATTGTAAAAAGAAGCCATGAACCTGCTCAAAAAAAGGATGTGATTATACATGAAACATTCTCAGAAACGTACATTCATGGATATAGAAAAAATGAGTTCTGATGAATTTAAGGCATTTTGCCGATTAGGTAATAAAAATCATTTTACCAGAATCCGAAAAATGCCTCTTCAGGATCTTCTTTTCACAATGATAAACAGAAAGGGGCTGACGTTGGCATTGGAACTGAGAAATTATATGAAACTTGCTCATCCTGGTGTGTCTATTTCAAAACCAGGATATCTGAAACAGCGTATGAAACTTAATCCAGATGCTTTTTTGGAATTGTATAAATATCATAACCGTAACTTTTATGCAGATTCCACCTTTTCAACTTACAAAAATCATTTAATATTAGCTGCTGACGGCTCAGATATTAATATTCCTACCACTACTGAAACACTGAAACTGTATGGTTCTGCAAGCCGAAAAAACACAAAACCCCAAGCACAAATAGGATTAGGCTGTATTTATGATGTAATGAATCGTATGATACTGGAAAGTGACTGTAATAAGGTGAAATTTGATGAAATGCGCCTGGCCGAAAAACAGATGGAACGAATACCGGAAACAATAGGCAACATTCCCTATATTATTATCATGGATAGAGGCTATCCTTCTACGCCAGCGTTTATACATATGATGGATAAGGATCTTAAGTTTATCGTACGTTTAAAAAGCAGTGATTACAAAAAAGAGCAAAGCAGTTTAACAGAAAATGATCAGCTGGTTAAAATAAAACTTGATAAATCAAGAATCAGACATTACGAAGGGACGCCGGATGGAGAACGTATGAAAGAACTGGGTGAAATTTCATTGCGTATGGTAAAAATCCTATTAGAAAATGGAAATCTGGAAGTTTTAGCTACAAATCTTTCACAAACGGAATTTCATACAGAAGAAATAAAAGAATTATATCATATGAGGTGGGGAATAGAGA
>OLHE01002267.1_pt1 | contig 11424 bp, 9 predicted proteins | sample 1605821 | NCBI WGS metagenome assembly OLHE01 (sample SAMN03283250) | human gut metagenome | biome: human-associated habitat; material: feces | host: Homo sapiens | place: USA | collected 2013
TAATTCTTTTCCCTTAGAAGTTAAAGACAAAACATGATTTATTTTATCTTCTTTTGAAGTTTTTTTAATAATAAATCCCTTATCTTCTAATGTTTTTAAAATTCTCGTAACTGCGCTTTTATCAATTTGTAATCTTTTATTTAAATCTTCTTGTTTGATATTATTTTCTTCATAAATAATTTTTAAAGTAATCGCTTGTCCATGGGATAAACCAAACTCTTTAAGTTGGACATTCATATAACTATTTTTTTGATTATGAAGAATAGAAATTAAGCGTGATAAATTCATATTTCCTCCTATAGTTGACACATCAACTATAGGATATTTTATATTTATTGTCAATAAAAAAAGAAATATATATCGAATATATACTTCTTTTATATTGTGTTATTTAAGAATTGAAAGAAGAACTTTTTCTATCTTATCAACATCTATTGGTTTTGATATATGTCCATTCATCCCTTGAGCAACCGCCTTTTTTCTATCTTCCTCAAAGGCATTAGCTGTTAAAGCGGTGATAGGAATCGTGGTTTTGTCTTTATTTGACAATTGACGAATAGTTTGTGTTGCCTTATAACCATCCATACGAGGCATTTGAATATCCATTAAAATCAAATCATAGCTTTTAGCAGGCATTTGTTCCATTTTAGCCACACATTGAATCCCATCTTAAACACGCTCAACTATTAATCCTATATCTTCTAAAAGAGTAATCGTAATTTCAGCATTCAAATCATTATCCTCAGCAAGTAAAATATGTTTCCCCCGAATATTTTTATTTGCATTCAACAAAGACAAATCTTCATTTACTTGCGCGTAATATTTTTCATCAGCAAGGTGATGTTTTAAAACAACTGTAAACTTACTTCCCTTTCCTAATTCACTTTCTACATCGATCGTACCACCCATCACATCAACGAGTTTTTTACAATCGGCATTCCTAAACCCGTTCCTGCAACAGCTTGTTCATATTCATATCCATAACCACTACGCTTCCCTTTTTTCCCTGTAATATGATAAGAATCTTCCTACCACCCTACACGTATTTTTCCTTCATTTGCTCGTACAGGAATTGAAAATAATGAAAAAACCAGAATAAAACCTATAAAAATGCATCCACATTTATTTAAAATATGGTTTATTTTTTCATCATTTCTCCCTCTTTTCATGATTAAAATATTTTGTAAGTACATCTTTTAATTTTTCTATATCAACTGGTTTAGCAAGATGTTCATTCATTCCAAGTTGTAAAGCATGTTTTCTATCTTCTTCAAAAGCATTTGCTGTCATCGCAATAATTGGAATTTGAGCATTTTTATTATTAAAACTTCTAATTATTTTTGTTGCTTCATAACCATCCATAATTGGCATTTGGATATCCATTAAAATAAGATCATAATATCCTTCTGGCATCTTTTCTAATATTTTTATACATTCTTCTCCATTTTTAGCTAAATCTATAATTACTTTAAAAGTATTTAAAAGTTCTATTCCAATTTCCGCATTTAATTCATTATCTTCTACAAGAAGAATATGTTTTCCTGAAAAATCAAGTGTTGATGTATTTCTTTCATTGACATTTTCAACTTGTAAAGAAGTTAAAAACGAAAGTTCTACAGTAAACTTTGTTCCTTTATTTAACTTACTTTCTACTTGAATTGTTCCATTCATCATATCTATAAGAGATTTAACAATAGGAAGTCCTAATCCTATTCCAGGTACTTTACTTTCTGTACTTGTTTTTTCTCTAGCAAATTCTTCAAAAATATGTGGTAAAAAATCTTCTTTCATTCCTATTCCATTATCTATAATTATAAAATGATATTTTACTTTATTATTTTCAAATGAAATTTCTTGGATCAATAATTCAACATTTCCACCTTCTGGTGTATATTTAATCGCATTAGAAAGAATATTTAAAACAATCTCTCTTAATTTAGTTTTATCACAAATAATATGATGATGTTTAATCTCCAAATGATAGGAATAATGCAATTTTTTCTCTTTAATTAGCGGTTCAACTACAACATTTATATTTTTAACTAAATCATCTAAATCTCCTATTTCCTTTTTTAAATCTAATTTACCACTTTCTATTTGTGTCATTTCAAGAATATAATTAATCAAAGAAAGTAAAATCGTACTTGATGATTTAAGTTTTGAAATATAATCCAATGCCTGTTTTTTATTATCTAAATTCTTTTCTAATAATTGTGTATAGCCAATAATTGCATTCATTGGTGTACGAATATCATGAGACATATTAAATAAAAATCTTGTCTTTGCCTGATTGGCATGTTGTGCCTCAGTAGCCACTTTTTCAATTTGTTTTGCATAAACAGCTTCTTTTTCACGTCTTAAAATAATTTGCCAATAACCCATTGATAACAAAATAGCTACCAAAACACTTACAATACTTCCAAATATCTTATAAGACATTGGTATCCAACTTTGAAAAGGAACAATTTCAAAATACCATGTATCATTAGGTACTTCACAAGCAACACTTAATGTATGATTTAAAGAACTATGACCACATGACATAATTGTCACATGTTTTCCTTTGTTGCCCTCTTTCCAAACTTTGAAATGATAAGTGGCATCTTCTAATTTATCTACTTCTAATTCTTCTAAAAAAGCATCCCAATTTAAAACAAGAATAGAAAATCCCCAAAATTTCTTTTCATTTCCATCATTTATATAAATAGGGTCAAACAATAAAACCCCTGTACCACCTTGTTTTAATTCATATGGACCAGCAATTGTATATTCTCCACTTTTTCTAGCAATATTCGCTTCTTTTTGACGTTCAGGAAGTTCCAACGTATTCATACCTATCACTTTTTCATTTCCTTTTAATGGATAGGCCTTTTCAATAATCCCATTAGGTGCTAATTCATATGCTTCAATAACATTTTTATTTTTTTTCATATAACTTGCAAGCTGATTAAACTGTTCATCACTGATTGTATGTTTTGAAGATATAATATTTTTTAACATTTCAGAATTTTCTAAATATCTTCCAAGTTGTGTTTCTATTTTTCGAACAGTATCTTCTGCAGTATAACTTGCACTTATTTTTTCTTTATTTACTTCAAATTGAATTAGAAAATTAAAACAAATCAACATGACACCCATCACTATAATAAAAAATAGGCCTGTTTTTCTTTTTAATTTATTTAATTGAACAACTTCTTCTTTATTCATTACTTCTACCTATCTACTCAAATGATTCTTATGAGTCCATTATACACACTTATGTAAATTTTCTCTATAAAAAGCTTGATAAAATAAAAAAGAGCAATCTTAACGATTACTCCTTTATACAAATTAATAAGCTTTTGCAAAGTAAACAACTTTTTTAGCTGGTTTACCACAAATTGGACAAACATCCCCAAATGGTTCTTCATCTTCTTTGATACATCTTGATGTAGCACCTGTTTCTTCTTTGATTTTAGCTTCACAAGCATCATCTTCACACCACATCATACGAATGTATCCTGCTTTAGTATTTAAGATTTCTTTAAATTCATCATATGTTTTCGCAGTTCTAATGTTTTCATCTCTAAATTTCAATGCTTTTGCATACATTTCATCATGAATTTGATCTAATAATTGATGAATTGTATTTGGTAATTCTTCATTTAAAGCATATGTTTCTTTTGTACCATCTAATCTTTTAGCTAAGACACATTGTCCTTTTTCAATATCTTTAGGTCCAATTTCAAGTCTTAATGGAATTCCTCTCATTTCAGCATCTGCAAATTTATAACCTGGTGTTTTATCACTAGCATCCACTTTAACACGAAGTCCAGCTGCTTTTAATTGTTTTTCAATTTCATAAGCCTTATCTAAAACACCTTCTTTATGTTGCATAACTGGAACGATCATCACTTGAATTGGTGCCACTCTTGGTGGTAAAACAAGTCCATTATCATCTCCGTGAACCATAATGATTGCTCCAAGTAAACGTGTTGATGCTCCCCAAGAAGTTTGATAAACATATTCTTGTTTATTATCTTTATTTAAGAATTTAACATCAAAAGCTTTCGCAAAACCTTGTCCAAAGTAATGTGATGTTCCTGATTGTAAAGCTTTTCCATCATGCATTAAAGCTTCCATTGTATAAGTTTCTTCAGCCCCTGCAAATTTTTCACTTTCAGTTTTACGACCAGTGACCATTGGAATTGCAAGTAGATCTTGTGCTGTACTTCGATAAACTTCTAACATTTGTAAAGTTTCTTTTCTTGCTTCTTCTTCAGTAGCATGAATTGTATGACCTTCTTGCCATAAGAATTCAGAACCACGTAAAAATGGTCTTGTTGTCTTTTCCCAACGTACAACGGAACACCATTGATTATATAATTTTGGTAAATCACGGTAAGAATTTACAATTTTTGCATAATGTTCACAAAATAATGTTTCAGATGTTGGACGAATAATTAAGTTTTCATCTAAATCATCTAATCCTCCTTTTGTTACAACAGCACATTCTGGTGCAAATCCTTCTACGTGATCAGCTTCTTTTTGTAATAAAGATTGAGGGATCAACATCGGCATATAAACATTTTCATGTCCTAATTCTTTAAATTTTTTATCCATATGTTTTTGAATTTGTTCCCACATTGCATAACCATACGGACGATAAATAATAAATCCTTTCACATCGCTATAATCCATTAATTCTGCTTTACGACATACATCTGTATACCATTTAGCAAAATCAACATCTCTAGCAGTAATAGCTTCATTTTTCTTGTTATTTGCCATCTTTTTTCCTCCTCTAAAATGCTTCTCTATTTTACTATAGAAATGATAAACAAGCAAGATTAGATCATCTGAATCACACTTTGTTTTTGTTTTCTTTCAACTACAAGTTGTCGTTCAATACGATCTTTTAAATCACTAACGTGTGAGATGATTCCAATTAATTTATTTTCATGATGCAATTCCATTAAACAATTCATTGCTTGATCTAATGATTGACTATCTAAAGAGCCAAACCCTTCATCAATAAAAAGCGTATTTAATTCAATTCCTCCAGCATAATCTTGAACCATTCTTGAAAGTCCTAAAGCAAGAGATAAAGCTGCTTTAAAGGATTCCCCACCAGAAAGTGTCTTAATACTTCTAACATTTCCACTTTCTTGATCAAAAACATCTAATTCTAACCCTTGCTGACTTCTTCCTTTACCTGCATCATCTTTTCTTAATAATTGATATCTTCCTTGACTCAATTGTTTCATGATCACATTGGCATAAATCAACATATTTTCAAAATAAGTTGCTAGTACATATCTTTCAATCGACACTCTTGCATTATTTTTACCACTTGCTAGATTATAAAGATCTAAATATCTTTGATAAGTATCTTCATCTTTTTTTAATTGTTGATTGATTTTTTGAATATCTTTGATCATTTTTTCTTTTAATGAATAATCTATTTTTAATTTTTCTAAATCATCATTTTTTTCTCTCAATTGTTGATTTACTTCTTTAATTGTTTCACTTAAAGAAGATAAATCAACATATGTTGAATCTTTGACTTCATTTTCTAATGAAATAATTTGTTCATTTAAACTCTTTAAAGAAATTATATAATCTTGATATTTCTTTTCTAAGATACTGATTTGATTGATTTGTGTTTTTAAATTTAAAAATTCTTCTTCATTTATAAATGCATCTAAAGCAGTATGATATTTATTATCTAATTCATCATATATTTCTTGTTCTTGAATAATTTGTTGATTCAATGACGAAATTTTTGTTTTTATTTCAAGATATTTATTTTTGACCTTTTCATAATCCTGTTGAATAGTTTCTATTTCTAATGAAAGTTGACGATATTTTTTTTGAACTTGTTGATAATTTTTATTAACTTCTCCAATTTCATATTGTCGCATTGAATCATCTAATTTACCAGATAATTGATGAATTTGTACTTGAATATTCTCTAGACTTTGTGCTTGTTTTAATTCTTTACTTTCATAAGTAGACATATCTTTCAATGAAAGAGCCACACTCTTTTTAAGCTTTTGAATATATTTAAGTTCATCTTGTAATTCAAGATATTCTTTTTTCATTCTTTTTTCATCTTTTGATAAATGATCTAATTCTTTAATAAAGATTTCTTTAGATAACTCTTCTTGAATATTAAGTTCACTTGAAAGTTGTTTTGTTTGTTTAACAAGCATTTCCTTTTTTTGATTAGATAAGAGTATTTTTTGTAAGATATCTTGTAACCTATGTTCTTGTTGTTTTACTTTTTTAGCTTGTTGATCTAATTTTTCTTTTGTTATATCTTCTTTTTCAATTTGTGCCGGATGAGGATGATGTAAAGAGCCACAAATAGGGCATGGTTGATCCTCTTTTAATTGTAATGCAAAAATACCTGCTTGTTTTCTAAAATACAATTTTTCCATTTGATTATATTGCATTTTTTCATGATCAACTTGTTTTTCAACAACTGTATAGTCTTCTTGTAAATCACTTTTATTTTCATTAAGTTTGAGTATTTGATCATAATAATCCGACAATTGATGAACTTTTACTTTTTGTTCGTTTAAACGAACATATTGTTGTTTGATCAGTTCATATTTAGATTGTACTTGTTGTTCACTTTGGATTCTTTCTTGATCTCTTTGCAACCCATTTTCAAATTTTTCTTTCTTTTTTAAAAAGAGTTTATGTTCTTCATCTAACATTCTATATTGTTGTTTTAGAGTTTGTAAGTTTTGATAAACATTTTGATATTGATAGATTTGATTGATTAATTGTTTCGTTTCTTGAATTTGGTTTTGTAATTTTTCTTTTGTTTGTTGTTTGTAGTCAAGAGAATTTGCTTGTACCTTTTTTTCTTGATAATCTTTTTCAAGTTTTTTTAATTGTTTTAAAAAATCTTCTTGATTTAAGTTTAAGGTTTGAAGTTTCTTTTGTTGTTTAATATAAGAAATATATAAATAATTTGTTTCTTGTGCTTTTTTTAAAGTATCTATAGTTTTATTTAATTCTTGATAATCATTTTCTTGTTTCTTTAAATCTTGAAATTGTTGTTTTAAATCTTTTAATTGTATTAATCGTTGATTTTGCAAGCGATAGAGTTGTAATTGTTGTTTCTTTTGATCTAAATCTTTTTTTAAATCATCATATTCTTTTTGTTGACTTGCGATAAGTTTTGTTTGTTTAGATAAATATTCTTGATGATCTTCAACTTGTAATTCTTGCATCAAATCTTTCCTTTTATTCAATAAAAAATCATATTTATCTTGATATACTTTCAAATGAACTTTAAGTTTTTCTTCTAACTTTTGATACGTTTCACTATGAAATAACTCTCTTAATACTTTTTCTCTTTCATCACTTGAAGCCATAATCAATTTTGTAAATTCTCCTTGAGCAATCATACAAATCTGTTTAAATTGTTGATCATCGACCCCTAATAAAGAAATCATTTTTTGATTGACTTCTTTAATACCTTCGACCATTTTGCCATCTGGTAAAGTAAGTAACGCTGAAGGTTGTTTAGGTGTTTTTTTCCCTTCTAGATAATATTTAGGATTTCTTTTAATTGTATAATTTTGTTGATGCAGAGAAAATGAAAATTCAACAAAAGTAGGAATTTCATTTAAGGCATGATCACACCTTAAACTGTCTGTTTGTCTAATTTGACCACTTGTTTTACCATATAAGGCAAAGATCATGGCATCAAAAATCATCGTTTTTCCACTACCTGTAGGCCCTGTAATTAAAAAGAGACCATCTTCTTGAAATGATTCAAAATCGATTGTGATTGTATCTGGATAAGGTCCAAACGCTGATAATGTAAGGCTAATGGGCATCATCTTCACTTACCTCCTCTAGTAATTGTTGAATAATTTCTTCACTTTCTTGACTCATTGCTTCACCTTTCATTTTTTCATAGAATTCTTTAAATATTTCTATTGGAGATTGTTTTTCAACATCTAAGGAAGAAGCTGTTTGATTTGTTTTAAGTTTTTCTAGTGATTGATAAGTAATTTGTAATAAATAAGGATATTTTTCTTTTAAAAAATCATATGCATGACCTATGACTTGTTTATCTAATAATTCTACCGCTACAAAATCATTTTCATTATTTGGATAATGTAAAACATCTTCATATTTTCCAACGACCTTCACTAAATCTTTTTGTGGCTTTAAAGGAATAATTTGCGTAGAAACCCCAGTTTCATCAATAGTTACTTCAACCATTCCTTTTTTTTGATGAACTTCATCAAATGAATACTTCATTAAACTTCCTGCATATCTTACATAATCATATTTAATTTTTTGACTTGCATGAATATGACCTAAAGCTACATAATCAAAATCTTTACATAAATCAACATCAATAATTTCACTACCACCCACGGAAAGAATTGCTTCACTTTCACTTCTAATCACTTCTTTATTTCCCGCAATAAATTGATGTGTTACAAGAACTTTAGGATGGTCTTCAACAAATGTTTGTTGACTTAAATAATATGCAAAAGCATCCTGATACGTTTTTAAATCATCTTTTTCATATAAATAACGTATATAAGAAGGTTTAAAAAAAGGAACCAAATAAAAATAAACACCTTCTATTTCAATTGGTCTTATTTCTTTTTCAGGATAAGAAACAATATACAAACCTTGACTTTGAAGTAAAGAACTTGCAAAATCAAGTCTTTCACTGCTATCATGATTTCCTGAAATGATCAATACTTTTTTATGATAATGTAAAATCATTGCTTCTAAAAAATGATTTAAAGCGACTATACTTTCTTTAGAGGCAATTGCACGATCATAAACATCTCCAGCAATTACTAAAGTATCTATTTTTTTTTGAACCATATAATTCATCACTTGATTTAATAAATCAATTTGAATATCTAATAGATTATTTTGATAAATAATTTTACCTAAATGTAAATCCGCTAAATGTATAAATTTCATAATTCCTCCAAATCCAAACAATATATTCTTTTTATATAATCACCTTGATCAAAATCTTTCTTCAAACATGCAGGTACTTCTTTTGTTTCAAGATACTTAAATGGCAATGACTCAATAATCTTACGACTTGCTATATTATCAGGAGAACATGTAATCATTAATTGTTTAAATCCTTTTTCTTTTGCTTTATCAAACAATAATAAACAAGCATCTTTACTATAATGATGCCCTCGGTATTCCTTTTCTATCGTATAACCAATATGTCCATCATAATATCTTTCTTCATTACTACCTTCTCTTAAGACAATTCTTCCTACTTCTATATGATCGACCATGATTAAATATATATAATAAGGTTTCCAACCACGTGGAAGATTCTCTTTTTCATATGTTAAAAGTTCTAATTTCATAAAATCACCTATCCCTATTGTATCATGTATCTTTTAACAAATTAATATAATAATCTCTTTTAAATCCACTTATTTCCACTTTAAAAATTTATTTTACATATTCTTTATTTATTTAAAATATGCTATTATAGATAGTAAGAAGTGGTAAATATGTATAATTTATATAAAGAATATCTAGAATCTGAAGAAACTGATCTAGAATACTTTGACTGGTTAGATAATCAAATACTTTTACGTTCTCGTGATAGAAAAATTAAAGAAGCGAATCAAAAAGCCGAGAAAGAGAAGAAAAAAGCGGAGGAAGCAAACCAAAGAGCTGAAAAAGTAAATAACGAAATAGATAGTATTCTTGATGAAACAAAGGAAAGTATTATTAAGTATATTAAAATGCAATTTCATGAAGATATCAGTGATTTTATAAGCACTTTTTCTAAACAACAAATTCGTAATCTTCAAAAACATCTATATGATTTTGAAGAATTTGAAGAATTAAAAAATTGGGTTGGAGGTGCGGACAATTTCTTGGACTTATTAATTAAGCTAAATTCAAGTTTTGTCTGTACTCACTAGGACTCATATAATTTAACGATTTTTTTATTCTTTTCGTATTATACCACAAGATATATTCATTGATAATGGTTATAAAATCTTCAATATTTATATTTTCCCATTTTCTTCCGTAAAACATCTCATTTTTCATTCTGCCAAAAAATTCTTCACATGCTGAGTTATCTGGAGAGCAGCCTTTCTTTGACATACTTCTCTTAAAGCGGTATTTATCCATTCTTTCAATCCATCCTGGCCAGCGATAGTGCGCTCCTCGGTCTGAATGTATCAATGGCTTTTCTCCATTCGCTAATGAAAAATAATACGTATCTAACATCTGATTGACAAGGTCGGCATCCGGTTTTGTACTAACATTCCATGTCGTCACCATTCCATCAAAACAGTCTATTATTGGCGAAAGATAAACTTTTCCAGCAGGTATAGAAAATTCAGTGATATCCGTTAGCATCTTCTCATTTGGCCTTTCTGCATGAAAGTTTCGATTAAGAAAATTATCTACTGCTTTTGAGATTTCTCCCTGATAAGAATTGTATTTCTTTGTTTTTTTAGTTTTTACAATCAGATTGTTTTCTTTCATGATCTTTCTAACAATTTTTTCTGATATTTGAATATTATCTTTTCTTAATAATGCCTGAATTCTTCGATAACCATATCTTTCGCTGTTTTCATTGAATAATTCAATGATTTTTTCTTTGATTGGTTCATACTTATTCGTTGAATATAGATGCTTATGCTGATAGCAGTAACTGCTTTTAGAGATGTGCATTTTCTCTAAAAGCTTAGACAATGAATACTTACTTCTTAGGGCATCGACGATCATTGTCTTTTCTTTGTTTTTCAGCATTAACAGATCGATGCCCTGATCTTTTTTTAAAATCTTAATCGTTTCCTTTAATATATCATTTTCAAATTCTAATTCCTTTACCTTGGCCATAAGGTTATCTTGATTTGAATCAACAGTAGAAGCTGTTTCAGCAGTCAGTTCGCCTCTAGGCAAATGTTTCTTTTGACTCATAAGGGCGCCAGCACCTCCATTAAGATATTTTCTTCTCCATGAATAAATACTGGTTCTAGAATAACCAGTATCCTCTGATACTGATTTTATGTCTTCACCAATCTCAAAGCAACGATGAAGTATATTTAATTTCATTTCCAAAGTAGGATGTCTTCTATGTGTGGGCGAATCACAGTAGTCAACAGCAGCTCTTTGCTTGAAAGAGATGTTTCTATTTTTAATCCAGGTATACATATTTTGTCTGGTAGGATACCCCAATTGATTGATAACTTTCCCAATAGATCCTAATTCATCATATAGGGCGAGAGCTCGTTCTTTTTCTTGTTCCGTATATGCCATGTTTTTCTTCTCCTTGTTCCTTTTGGTCCAAGAAATTGTCCGCACCTCCGTTTGTCAAGAAAAGTGTGTAAGTAATTTAAAACTTACTAAAAAATAGGTTATTCAAGTTTGTGATTATTTCTTGTAGTGTCACTAAAA
>OLHE01002275.1_pt1 | contig 11389 bp, 8 predicted proteins | sample 1605821 | NCBI WGS metagenome assembly OLHE01 (sample SAMN03283250) | human gut metagenome | biome: human-associated habitat; material: feces | host: Homo sapiens | place: USA | collected 2013
GCGACGGCCTCAGCCGAGATGCCTTCTTCGCGGCCTTCGAAGCCGAGACGTTCGGTGGTGGTGGCTTTCACGCCGATATTTTCCGTTGCGATGCCGCATGCACGCGCAATGTTCTCGCGCATCGCCTCGCGATACGGAGAAAGCTTCGGTGCTTGCGCAGCGATGACGCAATCGATATCGAGGATCTCGAAGCCTTCTTCACGAAGCAGATTCGCAGCTGCCTCGAGCAGCTTGAGCGAATCGGCATCTTTATAGGCTGGATCAGTGTCGGGGAAATGCTTGCCAATATCCCCTAGGCGCGCAGCACCCAAAAGAGCATCGGCTATTGCATGGAGCAGCACATCGGCATCCGAATGGCCATCGAGGCCTTGGTGATGCGGAATATCCACTCCACCCAAGATAAGCTTGCGGTTGGGGGCAAAGGCGTGAACGTCCATACCGAGCCCCACGCGCAGCTTGCGCAGCGCAGTCATCTCGGGGCTGGAGTTGGGAATGTTCGTCATGTCAGGAGCGTTTATATTCATCAGCGACACCTACTCGACACCTTCGCGCAGCGCCTGGCGCACCGCCGCTGAAATGATGAGATAGTCTTCGGGCACCGTGAGCTTGATGTTGTCGCGCTTGCCTTCGACCACCATCACGCGACCGCCCAAACGTTCGATGAGCGATGAATCATCCGTACCCACGAAGCCATCGGAAAGTGCCGCCGCATGCGCGCGACGATAAATGCCTGCACGGAAGATCTGCGGAGTTTGCGCGTTCCAAAACACCGAACGATCGGGCGTTCCTTGGATGATGCCGTTCTCGACGATCTTGAGCGTGTCGATGGAAGGATGGCCGACCACTGCGCCATCGCAATCGATGTTGCCTTTGAGTACGCTGATCGTATGATCGACCAATTCGCGCGAAATGAGTGGACGCGCGCCGTCGTGCAGCATGACGTACTCGAAGTCATCTGGCACGAGCTCCAAACCAGAAAATGCCGATTCCTGGCGCGTGGCACCTGCAGGGGCCATGACGATAGGGGTGGCGAACGGAAAAGGATCGATCGCTTTCAAGAGGTATTCGCTCGTACGCTCTTCGGGGCAAACGACCACGATAAGCCCCACATCGCCCACACTGTCGAACACTTCAGCTGAACGCGTGAGAATAGGCTTGCCTGCGATCTCAACGAGCTGCTTGCCACCTTCGTGACCGAATCGCTCGCCGCTGCCGCCCGCCAAGATGATGACCGCGGTCTGCGCGCCTTCATTCACCTTGCCCTGCAACTGCATCTGCTCGCGCAAGGAGCCGAAAGTGTCATCGTCGCGCATCTTGCTCAAGATGCCGTTGAGAGCCGAAGGGGCGAAGATGGGATCGATCGTTTGCTCTGGCATAGAGAACCTCTTATCAAGAAAGCTGCCTTATGCAGCAATAATTCAACAAAACTGATTTTACTGCATAAACACTCTTCATTGAAGCAAACGAATGATCCCATAGGGAAAAGAAAGAGGCTTGCCCGCAAGGACAAGCCTCTTGTCAGCGTTCTTGAACGACTGGATTAGTCGGCAGCGGAATCTCCTGATGAGCCTCCGCGACCTGAGCCGCTGTAGGTGAGCCCTGCGCGCCCAAGATCGTAGTTGCTCAAGATGAGCTCCGCTTCTTGCGCGATGGTATCACGCTTGCGCGGTGCCGGGATCGAACCCGTACCCTGGTTGAACACGAGCTTCTCGTCTTCCACATCGACATCGATGACCGAGCCGCTCGTCCATTTGCCTTCCAGGATCTGCTCGGAGATCGGATCCTCGAGCAGGCGCTGGATCGCGCGACGCAACGGACGGGCACCGAAGGAAAGATCGGTCCCTTCCTTGGCAATGAGACGATTCGCAGCATCGGACATATTGATGGTCATGTTCTGCTCGATCAGGCGATCGCGAAGATCAGCCACCATGAGGTTCACGATCTCGACGATCTCGTCTTCCGTGAGCGACTTGAACACGATGATCTCATCGATACGGTTCAAGAACTCAGGACGGAACAAGCGCTTGACCTCGCTCATGACGCGGGTCTTGATCTCATCATCGTTAAGGCCGGTTGCTCCGCTGGAAGAGAATCCGAGCGGTGCCGTGGTGGTGATCTCACGTGCGCCCACATTCGAGGTCATGATGATGACCGTATTGCGGAAGTCGACCATGCGTCCTTGCGCATCGGTCAAGCGACCTTCCTCCAAAATCTGGAGCAAGATGTTGAAGACATCGGGATGCGCCTTCTCGATCTCGTCGAAGAGCACGACCGAATAGGGGCGCTGACGCACTGCGGTGGTAAGCTGACCACCCTCGTCGTAGCCCACGTATCCCGGAGGCGAACCGATCAGGCGCGACACCGTGTGCTTCTCCATGTATTCCGACATGTCGAAGGAAATGAGCGCATCTTGCGAATTGAACAGGAACTCTGCAAGCGTCTTCGAGAGTTCGGTCTTGCCCACACCTGAGGGACCAAGGAAGATGAACGAACCTGCCGGGCGCTTTGGATCCTTGAGCCCGGAACGGCTGCGACGAATAGCCTTCGAAAGCGCCGTTACTGCCTCTTCCTGACCGATCACGCGCTCATGCAGCACGGATTCCATGCGCAAAAGCTTTTCGGTCTCAGCTTCGGTGAGGTTGGAAACGGGCACGCCGGTGGTCATCGAAACCACATCAGCGATATCTTCCACGCCGATCTCGTTGACGATCTTCTCCGTCTTGTCTTCCCACTCTACCTGGGCCTTCTTGCGCTCTTCGCGCACCTTTGCCTCGCGGTCGCGCACCTCGGCGGCACGCTCGAAATCCTGATCGGCAATAGCGGCATCCTTTTCCGCGCGCAACGCACGAAGCTTGTCATCGAGCTCCTGGATCTCATCGGGCAGCACCATATTGCGAATGCGCATGCGCGCGCCCGCTTCGTCGATCACGTCAATGGCCTTATCGGGCAAGAAGCGATCTTGGATATAGCGATCGGAAAGCGAAACTGCCGCCTGGAGCGCTTCATCAGAGAAATGCACATGATGATGCTCTTCATACTTATCGCGCAAGCCTTCCATGATACGAACGGCCTGCTCTTCATTAGGCTCTTTGACAACGAGCGTTTGGAACCTGCGCTCGAGCGCCGAATCCTTTTCCAAATGCTTGCGGTATTCATCGAGCGTGGTAGCGCCGATGATCTGGATCTCGCCGCGCGACAGAGGCGGCTTCAGGATGGCAGCCGCATCCATCGAGCCTTCGGCTGCACCCGCACCGATAATGGTGTGGAGCTCGTCGATGAACAGGATGATATCGTCTGCCTGCTTGACTTCCTTGATGCACTTCTTCAAGCGCTCCTCAAATTCGCCGCGATACTTCGAACCGGCAACGAGCGCCGAAACATCCAGCGTGACCAAACGCCTATTGCGCAAGATATCGGGCACCTGATCAGCTACGATGAGCTGCGCAAGCCCTTCGACCACCGCCGTTTTGCCCACACCCGGCTCACCCAAGAGCAGCGGGTTGTTCTTCTGGCGACGGCACAGGATCTGCATCATGCGCTCGATCTCGCCCGCACGCCCGATAACCGGGTCGAGCTTCCCATCGGCCGCCTTCTTCGTAAGATCAACGCTGAATTCCTTCAGCACGCTATCCGAAGAGGATGCCTGCGGATCGAACTGCTGGCCGGCGAAGACCGAAGACTGCCCCACCAGGTCGTTGAGCGCCGCACGCAGATCGTCTCCTGAAACGCCCATGCGCTCGAGCACCTCTATTGCGGTGCCTTCGTTTTCGCGGATGATGCCGAGCAGAAGATGCTCGGTAGAAATATAGCTTTGCCCCATCTGCATGGCTTCACGCAGAGAATTCTCCAACACCCGCTTAACGCGTGGCGTGAAGCTCAAATGCCCGGACACATCGGTAGATTCATCGATCGTAACGATACGACGGATGGCCGCCACCGTGGCTTCGTAATGCACCCCCAGGCGCTCCAGGGCCTGAGCTGCCAGACCATCTTCTTCCTTGAGTAAAGCCAAGAGCACGTGCTCAGTGCCAACGTAGGGCTGATGAAGCCCGCGGGCTTCCTCCTGCGCCAAAACCAGCACTTTGCGCGCCTTGTCAGTGAACTTGTCGAACGACATTTACGCGCCACCTCCTTTTGTTACTTGGCTTCGTCGCGCATATGGGGGAACAGTAATACATCGCGGATCGTTGCTGAATTCGTAAGAAGCATGGTAAGGCGATCTATTCCAATGCCAACCCCGCCAGCGGGAGGCATTCCGTATTCCAAAGCGCGCACGTAGTCATCGTCGAATCCCATTGCCTCATCGTCGCCCATGTCCTTAGCAGCAAGCTGCGCTCGGAATCGCTCCGCTTGATCAACGGGATCATTTAGTTCATTAAAAGCATTAGCATATTCATGGCCGGAAATAAACAGTTCGAAGCGGTCAGCTACTTCATCTTCACCAATTTTCCTTTTTGCGAGCGGCGAAACCTCGATCGGATGGTCGGTGACGAAGATAGGCTGAATGAGCGTCTCTTCGACGCATTCCTCGAAGAGTTCGGCAATGATCTTGCCCGTGCCCCAACCTTCTTCGACGTGAACACCGTGCTTGTCTGCCACCGCCGCGGCCTCTTCGCGCGTCATGGCGAAGCTGATGTCCTCACCCGTGACCTCATTCACGAGCTCGACCATGCTCGCACGTCTCCATTCGCCACCAAGATGAATGGTCGTACCCTGATATTCCACATCGAGCGTGCCGCACGCCGCCATAGCCGCTGCTTGCACGAAGCCTTGCGTGAGCTCCATCATGCCCTCGAGGTCGGAGAAAGCCTGGTAGGCTTCCATCGTGGTGAACTCGGGGTTGTGATACGGGTCCATGCCTTCGTTGCGGAACTGGCGACCGATCTCGAAGACCTTCTCGAAGCCGCCCACAAGCAAGCGCTTCAGAGGAAGCTCGGTTGCGATGCGCAGGAAGTAATCGCGGTCGAGCGCGTTGAAATGCGTGGTGAAGGGCTTCGCGTTCGCGCCGCCCATGATCGAATGCAGGAAGGGCGTTTCGACCTCGTAGAAGCCCTGCTCTTCCATGTAATGGCGAATAGCCGAGATGATCTTCGAGCGCTTCACGAAGGTCTCGTGTACCTCGGGGTTCACGATAAGGTCGACATAACGCTGGCGATAGCGCAGTTCCTTGTCGGCCAAGCCGTGGAACTTCTCCGGCAGGGGGCGCAGCGATTTCGAGAGCAGTTCGTAGGAATCGACCGCCACGGAAAGCTGGCCGCGACGCGTGCGCATCATAAGGCCGGACACGCCGATCCAATCGCCCACATCCAGATCCTTCATAGCCGCAAAGGCTTCTTCGCCCAGCGCATTGATGCGGCAGAACAACTGGATCGAGCCGGTGGAATCGCGCAGCTCCATGAAGATGATCTTGCCCTGATCGCGCTTGGCCATCACGCGACCAGCCACCTCTACGCGATCTTCGGTGTTCTCACCATCTTCAAGACCGGCGTATTTTTCGTCGAGGTCGATGATGTGATGCGAATAGGCAAACGCATGACCGTAGGGGTTCTCACCCGCCGCAATGAGCGCCTCGCGCTTGGCATGGCGCACCAGGATCGGATCGTCTTCGGGTGTTTCAGGTGTTGCGTTTTGAGTGGTGTTCTCGCTCATCGATTGCCTTTCATTTTCTAGGAAAAACGCTGGTACGAAGGGTACCAGCGTCTCGATTACAGCTGTTTCTTATGGTAGTTGAAGTTCGCCTGGCGTACAGCAGGTATGCACGCTTACTGCTCGATCTTCAAGACCTTGATATGGATATCGCGGCCAGTAGGACCTTGCAGGTCGATCTCGTCGCCCTTCTTGGTGCCAAGGAGCGCCGCGCCAACGGGAGACTCGTTGGAGATCTTGCCAGCAGTAGAATCGCTCTCTGCCGCACCGACGATGGTGAAGACGCGTTCGTTGCCACCCATGTCGACCGTGACCTTGCTGCCGATGTGGACCTTAGAAGATTTGGTGGGGGCGTCGACCACGGTTGCTTCGCCCAAGATGCGGGTGATCTCGGCGATGCGGCCTTCCATCATGGCCTGCTCGTTCTTTGCGTCATCATATTCGGAGTTTTCCGAGATGTCGCCAAATTCGCGGGCTACACGGATGCGCTCACCGATCTCGGCGCGCTTTTCGGTTTCGAGATAATGCAGCTCTTCTTCGAGCTTCGCTTTGCCTTCTTGGGTTAAGATGTAGTCCTTTTCCATGGAACTCCCCTTGTATTCGTTCGTTCGGTCGTTTTATGCGAGCTTTGCGCCCGCGCAGAAGAAACGCGCTTGGTCTGGCGCGTTTCTCGTAAGTGTTTATTCAGCCTTGTCCTTTTCCGGTTCGGTCTCTTCGAAAACGGCATCGGAAGTGGTGGTGTTCTGTTCGGCTTCTGCTTCGGCTGCAGCAACATCGGCCTTCTTCTGGCCCGGCTCAGGCTTGTCTACTACTTCAAGCTCTTCAGGCTCTTTGCCTTCAGCCTGCTTGGCAGCCTCTTCGGCTTCTTTCTTCTTCTTGCCGCCGCCAAGGCCCTCGCGCAAGTTCTTGACCGTCTTACCGATAGCGGTTCCGAGCTTGGGAAGATTCTTAGGGCCGAAGATGATAAGGATGACCACCAAGATGATGATGATCTCGACAATGCCGAAAGGTCCGATCTTCATGTTGTATGCACCTCCGCAGGGATTGCACGTACGTTGAGCGCGACACAGGGTGAAGCGCGGTTTATTCAGTATGAACCAAGGTATGAACTACCCTAGTGATACGCGCAGAAATTGTACCAAAAAACACATGCAGCGCTTGTACAATCCCTTTAAGCGGTTCATGTTAGGTGGAGTGGGGCGTGGCCTGCGCCTGCTGCGCGCATGTCATCCCTAAGAAATGAAAACGAGAGAGCGAATTGCTCTCTCGTTTAAATTTCTGGTCGGGGACAGAAGTTCATGCGCGTCAAGGCCGAGCCACTGCGTGGTTGCTTCGCAAGCCTTGACCCGCATGGCTGAAGTGCTTGAAATAGCACTTCGGTGAACCTTACGGTTCAAATCCTCCGAGCTTACGCTCGGTGCGCTTCGCGCATGTCATCCCTAGGAAATAAAACGAGAGAGCGAATTGCTCTCTCGTTTAAATTTCTGGTCGGGATGACAGGATTTGAACCTGCGACCTCTTCGTCCCGAACGAAGCGCGCTACCAAACTGCGCCACATCCCGACATATGATGTGCCGTAAACGGCGTTGCCTATGGTATCACAGCCTGGTAGTGCACGGCAATAAAGCAAATCGCTCACGTACAAAGAATCCATCTGAACAAAACCGCCGCACCAGCAGTCACAAAAAAAGAACGGCCCTTCTGGGCCGTTCCTTGATCATTTCGTATCTACGCGGTGCGAATTAGTAGCGGACATACCACATATCGCTATGAACACCGCTCACCTTCACCACATCACCTGTACGTGGAGCATGGATCATCTGACCACCTCCGATATAGATACCAGTGTGATGCGAGTTGATGCAGATATCGCCTGGCTGCGGATTGCTCACGCGCGTCCATCCTTGGATGGTGCCCGTGGTGCACCAGTGGCTGCCCATTTTGCCCGTGAGGCAGTAGCCAACCAAGCCGGAGCAGTCGAAGCTATTCGGGCCTGCTGCACCCCAACCATAAGGCTTACCCAGCTGAGCGTATGCGCGATCAACAACAACATTACCCGTTACTGTCTGGGGCTTAGAGTTGTTCGCCGGCTTTGAGCTGCTTCCAGAATTGCCGCTATTAGAGCTACCGCCGTTGTTGTTATTGGCGATGGCCTGCTCAGCAGCAGCTGCTGCAGCAGCACTGCGCGCCTCTTCTTCTTGGCGCATGAGCTCTTGGACTTCAGCGTTCAGATTGTCGTAGGTTTCCTGCATCTGAGCGGTAGTGGCTTCAGCCTCATCCTTAATAGCCTTGGCTTCGCTCGCCTTCTGCGCTGCTACCTGCTCTTGCTGCTCGTATTCAGCCTTAGCAGCCTCTACCTTTTCGCGGGATTCCTTGGTCTTAGCAACGAGCTCAGCGTCATTCTCATTCATGGTGTTGAGGATGTTCCAGTTCGTTGCGAACTCTTCGAAGGTGGAAGCGCCCAAGATAACATCAAGGAAGGTGTTGCCGCCGGTACGATACATGCTGCGCGCACGCGTTCCCAGCTCTTCCTGATAGCCCTTGATCTTCTCGGTTTCTTCCTGAATCTGGGCTTCAGCTTCAGTTACTTTTTTCTCAGCTTCGGCACGCTCTTCCTCCGCTTCGTAATAATTGCTTGAAGCGGCATCGAGTGTTGCCTGCATATCGTTGAGTTTGTCGAGCGCTGCTTGTGCCTCAGCCTGTTTTGAAGACGAAGAAGGCACTGCGGATGCAAGAGAAACGGGCAAAGAGAGCCCCACGGCCAGAACGACCGCCATAAATGCAATGAGCAGCGTACGCTTCGGTGCTACATTTGTATGCTTCATACTGTTTGAAAACCTCCCAATAGTGGCATAGGGTTCGTGTCTCAGCGTAAGCTGTAGTTGATACTAGCAGAAAACAGCACATTTATACAGAGCTTCAAGCCTTTAAGCCCTGATAAACCGCCCTTCACGCGCTTTACCATGTGCAAGTAGAGCCACTAAACCCCATGTTCAACGCCTTATTGCTCGTATATACGCGCAATTGTGAAGAATGTGCGCTTTCTGTATGTAGAAGGGTCCTGCGCGCGAACAAAAGCGATCGAATCTTGCGAGAGATCGCACTGGCTCGAATCGCACGATACCAACAAGCGCGATCCTTCAGTTTGCTCATGCCTCATGCATCTTTGCGAGACGAAGCTGCCTGCCTGTCCTCATCCGTTGGCACTGCCCTGTGGGGAGACACCGTGCGCACAGGAGCCTTTTGTCCGCCTGCAGCCGCTGAAGCTTCCTCATGCTTATCGTGCTTGCGGCGTTTCACCTCATGAGCGGCATGGGCCTGCAAGTTCGCATTATCAAGAATGGGCTCTTCATAGGTAACACCCTTGCGCATCGCGATGTTCGCCTGAAAGAGCAGGAAGAGGAAGCCGATGACACCCGCAAGAAGCGAAGCGGACAGGATCGCAACCTTCGCCACCAAAATCTGACCAGGATCGGCATACGCGAGATTTGCCACGAAGATAGCCATGGTAAAACCGACACCACCGAGCAGCGCCGCGCCGAAGATGTGCGCCCAATTCACATTATTAGGAAGCGAAGAGATCTTGAGCTTCACGATGAGGAAACTGAAGAGGAAGATACCGATAGGCTTGCCCAAGAGCAGGCCAGCGAAAACGCCTAGGAACACCGGATCGGCCACGATGGCACCGAAGCTCGTTGCGCCCAGCGCCACGTCGGCATTCGTAAGGGCGAACAGCGGCAAGATCGCGAAATAGACCCAGGGGTAGAGCATGCGCTCCAAGCGCGTTGCAGGAGGCACCACTTCTTTCGCCACGCGCGCAAGGTGCGAAACCTCTTTCAGGTAGTCGGACTGGCCGAGCACGGGAGCATCGGGCTGGAAGTTCGCGCGTATCTCTTTGAGCTGCTTGTTCGACCAACGCCCGAACGAGAGCAGGTCAACGCGCGAGCCTGAGGGGATCGTGAAAGCGAGCAGCACGCCGGCGATGGTGGCATGCACGCCCGACATGAACACGCAGTACCAAAGCACCACGCCCAACAGCACGTAGGGCCAGAGCGAATAGAAGTGCAGGCGGTTGAGCGCAGTGAGCGCACCCAGCACCACAAGTGCCGCGAGAAGCCACAGCACCGAAGGCGCATGACCGTAGAAGACCGCGATGACCACGATCGCGATGATGTCATCGGCCACTGCGAGCGTTGAGAGGAACACGCGCACGCCCGCTGGCACGCGCGAACCGAGCAGCGCCAGGATGCCGAGCGCGAACGCGATATCGGTCGCGGTCGGGACACCCCACCCGCCCAACGTTTCAGGGCTTCCCTGGTTGAATGCCACATAGAAGATGATCGGCACCGCAACGCCACCGATGGCTGCTCCCACCGGTAAGATGGCTTGACGGATATTCGTGAGCTCACCGACGGTCATCTCGTATTTGATCTCGAGACCCACCAGTAAGAAGAACAAACACATGAAGATATCGTTGATGATGTGCGCGAGCGACATCGAAGTGTTCGCGCTGCCGAACCCCAGCGTTATCTCGGTATGCCAGAATTCCAAGAACGATCCATATGCGGGCGAATTCGCCACAATGAGCGAAAGGATGGCGCCGAGCAGCATGAAACCCGCCGCTTTGGTCGTGGAGTGCGTGAATTCAAGCAGCTTCAAGTAGCGGCGATGATGCCCAGAAACTTCCGAGATGAACGGGGTCTTGTTTCCTTGAGAGTTCTCCACGGTACACGCGGCGCCGGCGGCATGCGCGCCTTCTTCGCCAGCCGATGGTGCATCGACGCTTTCCTGAACAGAGGCACCGGTTTGCTGCTTCTCTGCCGCATCTGAGTTCTGTGCTGAAGCTTTATCGGTTGCCATCTTGTCCTTCTTTCATTTACCGTGCACACAATTGTAAACCACCTAACAACCTGTCAACTTTTCGGTTGGGTTTCAATAATCGTTCACACAAGCCTTAAAAGATGCGTTAGACTAGCTAGTTGTAAAAGTGCATTTGAACGTGCGCTCTTTAGTAACGAAGGGAAAATGACTATGGATATCACCGTCACCGGTCGTCGCATGAACGTCTCCGACGCTCTGCGCGATTATGCGGAAGAAAAGATCGGCAATTCGATGAAAGCGATGGATATCGCACCGCTTTCCGCAGAAGTCGTTCTGCAAGTTGAAAAGAACCCCGCGAACCCCACCCCGTGCACCTGCGAAGTTACCATGCACGCTAAGGGTCATATCATTCGCGTCGAAGAGAACGAAGAGAGCCTCTTCGCTGCCATCGACGTTGCAGCTGCTAAAGTGCTTCGCCAGCTGCGCAAATACAAAACGCGCGTGCTCAACAAGCGCCTGAACGCCGAACCGGTCAACAAGCAGGCGACCGATGTCGACTATGATGCGCTCATGCAGGAACTGTCTGGTGAGGATGAAGAGATCGTACGCGTGAAGGAGCTGGAGCTTTTGCCGCTCACAGAAGAAGAAGCGCTCATCGAGATCGACCTTTTAGGTCACGACTTCTTCGCCTATATCGACCGCGACACCAGCGCGGTGCACATTCTCTATCGTCGTTCGAATGGCGGTTACGGCCTACTCAAGCATCAGGTATAAGCGCTCGCGAACATACCGTAGAATCGAAACGGCCCGGATCACCCGGGTCGTTTTCTATTCTCTCCCTGTGATCGGCGAAGAGGGCTTGCCTTGCTCGATCAGCGCCGAGCGCGAGACACGAGGTTCCCCGCTTCCCTGCTCAAGAACC
>OLHE01002293.1_pt1 | contig 11342 bp, 6 predicted proteins | sample 1605821 | NCBI WGS metagenome assembly OLHE01 (sample SAMN03283250) | human gut metagenome | biome: human-associated habitat; material: feces | host: Homo sapiens | place: USA | collected 2013
ATTGGTGGTCTTGGATTTGGTCCCATTGGTGGTCTAGGTGGTCTTGGCGGTGGAAATGGGGGTCTACAATTTGGGCCTATACAACCAGGTCTTCCTAAAAGTTCTCTTAAAATTAAAATTCGTATAAGATCATTTAAATTTCTTCTAGTTGCTCTGTTTCCTAGTTTTTCTGAACTTTTTTCTACTTTAGTTCCCCTTACATCATTTTCTAAATTAATATTAAGTACAATTGAATTATCGGTTTCAACATTAGAATAAACTTCTTCAACCATTCTATCTATTGTATCGCCTGTTAATTCTCCCCTATTTTGACTACATACCTTTCTTACCATGGGATAAACAATATTATAAATTTCTGGATAATAGCTTTCAATTTCTTCTCTAGACAAAGTATTTCTATTTTGATAAAACCCCATATTGTCGTAAAAATCACCTCTATACATAGAACTATATGGGTAATTTTCTAATGTATTTTGATACATATTTGGGTACTGTCTAGATTGGTCGAAAAAAGTTCCAATATAATCTTCGTACATAAAAACCTCCTATAATAATTTGTATATATTATTATCTAGGAGGTTTTTTTGTTACATTCTATTTACCAATTCTTTAAAAATATTTCCTCTTTCATACATATTTTTAAACATATCAAAACTTGTGCTTGCAGGCGAAAATAAAACAACCTGACCTGGCTTACTATATCTTTTAGCTAAAATAACAGCTTGTTTTAAAGAATCAACCATATATATGTTTAATTCTTTATTTTCCCTTTCTTGCTCTTGCTTTACCGCTTCAAAAATTTTTCCTGCTGTTTCCCCCATAAGTATAAGAGTTTTTACTTTTTCAAGTACTGGCTTTGCAAGTGGTGTATAATCTAAATTTTTATCGGCTCCACCCGCAATTAAAATAATTTCTTCCTTATCAAAAGCATTTAACCCTGAAATAGTTCTTGTTGGAGTTGAGCTAGCAGAATCATTATACCATTTTGCTCCATTAATTTCTCTTACAAACTCTATTCTATGTTCTACCCCTGGAAACTTCTTAATTATTTCTATTGCAACAGATTCATCTACCAACTCTTTAGTTGCAGCAAGACTCGCACATATATTTTCATAATTATGCTTACCCTTTATTGTAAGCTCTTCAGTGTCAACAATATGTTTTCTTAATCTGTCATCACATTCTTTTATAACATTTCCATCTACAATATATCCATTATCCAATTTTTGCTTGCTACTAAAGAAAATAACCTTTCCCGGTGCTTCTTTTTCGCAATTTCTTGTTATTTCATTATCATAATTTAAAATTAAAATTCCATCTTTGTTTTGATATTTGAAAATATTTTTTTTAGCTTCTATATATTCATTATAATCTTTATGTATATTCAAATGATTTGGAGTAATATTTGTTATAACCGCAACATCAGGGCTTATTTCCATGCCCATAAGCTGAAAACTGCTTAATTCAAGAACAACCTTGTCTTCTGGCGAAATCTCACATAATTTTGTAAACAAAGGTGTTCCAATATTTCCACCCACAAAGCATTTATATCCCGCTTTTTTAATGATTTCAGATATTAAAGTAGTAGTTGTGGTTTTACCATCACTTCCTGTAATTCCAATAATCTGACATGGACACATTTTCATAAGAAGTTCTACTTCTGTTGTCACAATTGCTCCTCTTTTTGCTTCTTCCTCTAATTCATTAACGGTTGGTAAACAACTTGGGCTACGAAGAATTAAATCATATCCCTTTAGTTTAGATAAATAATTTTTTCCAAATGAAAACTCTATTGAATAATTTGTTATTTTGTCCATCAAATCTTTTGGAATTTCTCCAATCTCTCTAGAATCAAAAACAGTAACACAAGCCTTTTTCTCATGAAAATAATCTATTAATGGAAGGTTACTTACCCCCAACCCAATAATTGCAACTTTTCTATTAACAATGTACTCCTCAAACTCTTTTAACTTTTCATTTTCATATTTCACTTTGAACTCACCTTCTCTTTTTATTGTATATATTTTTTTATACATGAAAGTCATCCAACTTTCTTATTACAACAGTACATTTTTTATCTTAACATAATTTTGCTAATTTGGCAAGACTATATTTTAACCCATACCGAACAACTTCTGCCTTTAGTTTTAAACACACCACAACCACTATCATCAATAGTTATAACATCTGCACAATTATCTAAACAATCTATAAATTTTTCTCCTGCAAAACTAGTTCCAACATACATTCTTTTTTCAGCATCAAAAGAATTAGACATAAGAACAGCAAGACCTGAATTCAAGTGCATATTATCTCCTTCTCTCGTCCAACCAACAACATTTTTATGGTCAAAATAATCATGTTGCCTACCATAAGCTTTAATTTTTCTCAATTTAAGCAAAGTCTTAATTCTTTCAACAGGTGGAATATTAGCATATGGCATTCCATATAAATCTCCATAAAAAACACAAGGGTAGCCCTCTTTTCTAAGTAAAATAACACTATATGCAAATTGCTTGAACCATGGTTCTATAAAGCTTTGTAAAGCTTGATTTGGTTGCGTGTCGTGATTATCTACAAAAGTAACAGCCTTCATTGGGTTTGAAGTAATAAGAGTGTTTGCTAAAATTTGAGACATATCATAATTAGTGTCAATTGAAGCATCATACAAATTAGCATGTAATGGAACATCAAATAAAGACATCACATAATCTACATCTGCCAAGTACTTATTTAATTTATTTACATCATAGCTCCAATATTCTCCAACAGTAAATAATTCTTTTTGAGTTTTAGCTCTTAAATATTGAACCCATTCTTTGTAAAACCCAGAATCAATATGTTTTACCGCATCTAATCTAAAACCATCTACTCTTGTGAATTCTTGATACCACAATCCCCATCTTTTGCATTCTTCTATAACTTCTCTATTAGAAAAATCTAAATCTGCTCCCATTAAATAATCAAAATTTGCAAATTCATTATCAACAGCCTGTCTCCAAGTTTTATCTTTAAACTTAAAAATTGCATGTTCTCCTGTTTTGCTATTTACATCTATTCCTGTAAAATGAGTCCAATTCCACTCAAAACTAGAATATTTATGACCTCTTCCAGGAAAAGTATATTTAGTTGCCGCTTTTATTCTCTCTACCTCTCCTTGTTTGTTATGGTCTCCCCATTCACATTTATTTGCTAAAATATCTTGTTCTTTATCTGCTCCCATCTTATGGTTTAAAACCACATCTGCATAAGCATTTATTCCATTTCTTTTTAAACTTTCTATTGCTCTTAAATATTCATCTTTTGTTCCATACTTTGTAGGAATAGAACCCTTTTGGTCAAATTCGCCTAAATCATACATATCGTACACACCATAACCAACTTCATTTCTTCCCTGAATTCCTTTGTAAGCCGGTGGTAACCAACAAGATGTTATTCCTAAATCTGCAATTTCTTCTGCGTCTTCTTTAATTTTGTTCCATAATCCTTCTGGCACATTTAAATACCATTCAAAATATTGTAACATTGTTCCATTCATTTGTTTCATTTTTTATTTCAATCCTTCCGATTTTTTCTATTCTTTTTGTTTTTTTCAGTCCTTTTTCTCCGTTTCAATTAACTTGGCAAGGAAAATTTTATTTAAAAGGCAAGAGCACATATAAAGGTATATGTAACCCAAGTTTTAAATGAAATTTGCCTTTGTAGCTTCCAAACTCGCTGTTGGAAAAGAATTAAATTTTGGCAAGGAAAATTTTATTTAAAAAGCGAGGTGCATATAAAGGTATATGTAACCCAAGTTTTAAATGAATTTTGACGCCGCCAAAATTGTAATTATTTTTCAACCCACTTACTTAAATTTTGGCGGGCTTTAGCTCCCAATAAATCGGCCTCTCATTTCCAATAACCGTAGACTTTCCATGTCCTGGATACACAATTGTATCCTCAGGTAAATTCATTAATTTATTTGTAATAGAATCCATAATTTCATCAAAATCTGAAGTTGGAAGGTCGGTTCTTCCCCACGCACCACAAAATAGTGTATCTCCAGAAAAAAGCAATTTTTCACTTTCTAAATATAAAGAACAACCACCCTTGGTATGGCCTGGTGTATGAATTGCCTTAAACTCTAAATTTCCTAAATGAATTAAATCTCCATCATTTAACCTAGAATCTGCGTCAATTTCAATTTCTGGAAGACCATCCATAAATGCTGTTAAATTAACATTTTTATCATTCAATCCTTCTGCATCATAGCGGTTAATTAAAACCTTTCCACCTAGTTTTTGCTTTAATTCTGTAACACCTTTTATATGGTCGCCATGACAATGCGTTAGAAAAATGTATTTTAATTTTCCTTGTAAAATATTTACCATCTCAACAATTTTGTCTACATCTCCTGCTGGGTCTATAACCATAGTTTCTTTAGAATCTTGGTCAAATACTATATAGCAATTTGTATCATCTCCAACCCAAGTTGAAATTCTTAATTTCTTTAGTATCATTTTATATCCTCCTTCTTTTTACTTCATAAACACTATCCACTTTACGAATTGATTTTAAAATATTATTTAATTCGTCTAAATTTTTAATTTCTATTGTTATATCTATTAATGCAATTCTATTTTTACCCGTCTTTCCATTTATTTCTACTAAATTTGCTTTAGTATTTGATAAAACATTCATAATATCTGCTAAAAGTCCTAATCTGTCATTTGCCAAAACCGTCAAATTTACATCGTAAGAAGCTTGTTGCTCTTTCTCCCACGCAACATCTATAATTCTATTTTCTTCTTTAAATAAATCCTTTATATTTACACAATCTTTTCTGTGCACAGAAACTCCTCTTCCTCTTGTAATATAACCAATAATTTCATCTCCAGGAAGTGGATTGCAACATTTAGAAAGCTTTACAAGGCAATTATCTATTCCTTTAACTATAACTCCATTATTAGATGGCTTTGTTTTCTTTTGGGTTCTTGTGATTTCAAGTTCTTTTAACTTTTCTTCAATGTCCTCTTCCTTATGGTCTTTTCTATATTCTATAAGCATACGTGCAATTACTTTAGTTGCAGTATTTGCACCAAACCCAACAGCTGCATACATTTCTTCTAGATCTTTATATTTATACCTATTTAACATGGCATTAATATAATCTACTTTAAACAATTTTTCATGAGAAATTCCTAGTCTTTTTAGTTCTTTTTCAATTTGCTCTTTTCCCTTTTCAATATTTTCTGCCTTTTTTTCTTTTTTAAACCAACTATTAATTTTAGTTTTAGCAGATGTACTTTTTACAAATTTTAGCCAATCTAAACTTGGACCTTTAGAATTTTCTGAAGTTATAATTTCAACAATATCTCCATTTTTTATTTCAGTAATTATTGGAACCATTTTACTGTTTATTTTACACCCCGTCATATGGTTTCCAATTTCCGCATGAATAGAATATGCAAAATCTATTGGTGTTGAGCCTTTTGGTAAAACCTTTATAGCACCTTTTGGTGTAAACACATAAACCTCATCTTCAAAAAGCTCTGTTTTTAAATTCTCTAAAAATTGTGTTGGGTCTTGAAGTTCTTGTTGCCATTCTAAAGTTTCTCTAAGCCATGCAAGTTTATCTTCTGTAACTACCACATTTTTCTTGCCTCTACCTAAAAAATTAGCTTCCTTATATGCCCAATGTGCTGCTATACCATATTCTGCAACTCTATGCATATCCCAAGTACGTATTTGCACTTCAAAAGGTGTACCCTTTTCCCCAAGTAGAGTTGTATGTATAGATTGGTACATATTTGGCTTTGGAACTGCAATATAATCTTTAAACCTTCCTGGCATTGGGCTATACATTTCGTGTACAACACCTAAAGCCGCATAACAATCTTTAACAGAATTTACAATAATTCTCATAGCAAATAAATCATATATTTGGTCTAAAGTACAATTATCTCTTTTCATTTTTCTATATATAGAATAAAGGTGTTTTGCTCTACCCGTCACTTCTGCGTCAATTCTTTGTTTTTTTAATTGCACGTGTATATCGTCCATTATTTTTTCAATAAATTTTAGGCGTTCATCTTTTTTCTTGTTTATGCCTTCAACAAGTTCATGATATTCTTCTGGTTTTAAATATTTAAACCCTAAATCTTCTAGTTCTGCTTTTATAGAATATAAACCCAACCTATTTGCCAAAGGAGCATATAAATCTAAAGTTTCTTTTGCATTTGCTATTTGCCTTTCTCTTGTAAGATATTTTAAAGTCCTCATATTATGAAGCCTATCTGCAAGCTTAATTAAAATAACTCTAATATCTTTACCCATTGCCAAAAACATTCTTCTATAATTTTCAACTTGTTTTTCTTCAACTGTTGCAAATTGAATAGTGCTTAATTTTGTAACACCTTCTACCATTTGTGCAATTTCTTCTCCAAACATTTCTGATAAGTCTTTATTTGTTAAATCTGTATCTTCAACAACATCATGAAGAAGAGCAGCACACAAAGTTGATTCATCAAGCCCAATTCCTGCTAAAATATATGCTACATTAAGTGGATGAATTATATATGGCTCTCCTGAACTTCTTTTTTGATTTTTATGTTTCTCGTTTGCTAAATTATACGCTTTCATTATAAGTTTTGTATCTACTCTTTTAGTTATTTCTTTTTTCTTAGCAATTACATCATAAATAGTTATTTCCTTTTGTTCACCCATTTACTTTCCCCCTTTATTTTTTAGGTTTGATACAACTAAACAGATTTCATTACATCTTTTAAATTAATTTGTATGGAATCAACTCCATTATAAGAATTTATCCCTAAATTTCCAGCAATATCTACTCTATCTCCTATTTTAAAATCATTTACCAAATAACCCAAATTAAAACCAACTGCACTAATATAACTATTATTGTTACTTTTTACTATTAATTTTAAGTGTTTTCCATCTGATAAACTTCTTATAGAATCTATTTTTAAATTTTTAAAAGCAAAAATCGGCATTTTATTTGCCTCACCAAATGGTTCTAGTAAAGCTAAACTTTGCACCATTTGCTTGTTTATTTCATCTATATTTATAATTTCATCTATATTAATTGTTGGAAACAATTCAGAAAGTTCTGCTTTATCTGTAATTTGAAGGAACTCTTTTTTAAACTCTTCAAACGCACTTTTTTTCACACTTAAACCTACTGCCATACTGTGGCCACCAAACCCGTTTAAAGTGTTTTTACATTTCATTAAAGCACTATGCAAGTCAAAACCAGGAATGCTTCTTCCAGAGCCCTTTCCTATTTCACTTTCTTCCTCAAAGCAAATCAAAACACAAGGTTTGTAATACATATCTGTTATTTTAGAAGCTACAATTCCAATCACGCCACTGTGCCAATCAAGCCCACCAACTATAATTGCACTTTTTTCATCTAAGTTTTCTTTTTTAATTGTTAATTTTGTTTCCTCATAAATCTTCTTTTCTCTTTCTTGTCTTTGGTTATTATATTTAGCAATATCTATAGCTATATTTCTTGCCTCATTTTCATCTTTTGTTAATAATAAATTCAAAGCTATTTCCGCAAACCCCATTCTTCCACATGCATTAATTCTAGGTGCCACACCAAATGAAATTGCAGTTGAATCTATTTTAGAATAATTTATCTCATTTAAAATTGCCTTTAACCCCATATTTTTTGTGCATTTAACCAACATCAGACCAAGTTTTGTAATAACCCTGTTTTCGTCTACAAGTGGCACTATGTCTGAAATTGTACCTATTGCTACAATATCTAAATATTTTAGATATTCTCTTTCATCTAAATTTAATTTTATACTTAATGCTTGTATAAATTTAAAAACAACTCCACAGCCAGCAAGTTCTCTAAATGGATATTTATTATCTTTTCTTTTACAATCTACAACCGCTACTGCTTTTGGCAAGGTTTCTGCCGTTTCATGATGGTCTGTAACAATAGTATCTATTCCATTTTCTTTTGCAATCTCTATTTCTTCAATTGATGTAATTCCACAATCTACTGTAATCATTAAAGTAAATTTTTCATTTGCAATTTTCTCAATTGCTTGTTTATTTAGCCCATAACCTTCTGTCAACCTATTTGGTATATAGCTTTGAACTTCCACATCTCTATCTTTCAAAAAGCTTTTCAATACAGTAATACTTGTTATTCCATCTACATCATAATCTCCATATATAATAATTTTTTCTTTATTTTCAATTGCTTTTAAAAGCCTATTTACTGCCTTTTCCATATCTGGCATTAAAAATGGGTCATAAAAGTCATGCCTATTTGGATTTAAAAATTTCTGTGCATTTTTAGTTGTTATTCCTCTATTTACCAAAATTGTTGCCAACATTTTGTTTATATTAAATTCTTTTTCTAATTTTTCAATTTCTTCTTTATTTTCATTAAAATTATACTGCCATTTTTTATTCATCATATATCCTTTCTATAAATTACATCCTTTGCTTCACATTTTACTACTTTGAAAAAAAAATATCAATAGAAAAATAAGATTTTTAGAAATTAATGTGGTTTTGTGATTTTTGTTAATAGTATTATATTTAACTAAAAAAGTAAAAACCTTCTTCAGTTTAGCTAAAGAAGGTTTTTATTTTATATTATTGTTATATTTTTTGCCCAATTAGCAAAATTGGTTTCTATCCATGTTTTCATATCAGAGTTTGTGGTAATTTGCACTGTTGTTGGAACATTTTGAAACATAGCTTGATAATATACCGACTTTGTAATTTGGCTTGTTGTAAATTTATTTAATTTTAATGTGTTTAATTTTGTACAGTTATAAAATAATCCTCTCATACTTTCTACATTACTTGTATCCCATGTACTTAAATCTAATTCTGTTAGACTGCTACAACCTGAAAACATTCCAGATTGATCATAATATGAACCGGTTGATGTTGAACTATATCCCATATATTTTACATTGCTTGTATTAAATAATCCACTCACATTCAAAGATGTTAAATTAGTACAATTCTTAAACATACCCTTCATATCCGTTACATTTCTTGTGTCAAAACTACTCAAATCCAGACTGGTTAATTTATTACACAAACGAAACATTTGATCCATATCTGTTACTTTACTTGTATCAAAATTACTCACATCTAATTCTGTTAGGCTACCACACACATCAAACATTTGGTGCATATCGGTTACTTTACTTGTATCAAAATTACTCACATCTAAACTTGTTAAACTTGAACAACCTGAAAACATTTGACTCATACCATAACTGGTAACTCTACTTGTATCGAATTTACTTACATCTAATTTTGTTAACTCATTACAACTTGAAAACATTCTATACATATTTGTTACATTACTTGTATTAAATTTACTTACATCTAAGCTTTTTAATGTTAAGCACCAAAAAAACATACACTCCATGTTTGTAACGTTGCTCGTATCGAAATCACTTACATCTAGACTTGTTAATCCACTACAACTACCAAACATACTACTCATATTTGTTACTTTACTTGTATTAAAATTGCCTACATCCAAACTTGTTAATTTACTACAATTATAAAACATTCTACTCATATTTGTAACGTTGTTCGTATTGAAATTACTTACATCTAAACCTGTTAATTTATTACAATAATAAAACATACTACCCATACTTGTTACTTTGCTCGTATCAAAATTACTTACATCTAAACTTGTTAGATTACTAGCAAAATTCCAATCAAAGCGAAACATACTACCCATATTTGTTACATTACTCGTATCAAAATTACTTACATTTAGACTTGTTAATCCACTACAATACTGAAACATAGAACTCATATTTGTTACATTACTCGTATCAAATTTACTTACATCTATACTTGTTAATCCACTGCAACCACAAAACATCCCACTCATATTTGTCACATTACTTGTATCAAATTTGGTTACATCTATACTTGTTAATTTACTACAAGCATAAAACATATAAACCATACTTGTTACATTACTTGTATCTAAATTTTCTAACCCTTCTATTTTTACTTCTGTACCATCTGCAACACTATATCCAATATTCGCAAATAAATATCTTGAATCTACATTGGCTGTTACTCCTCCATCTTGCCCTATTGTTACACTATAATATCCATTCTCATCTACATCATACCATGCCAGGATTTTACCTTTTTGTTCTTGCGATACATCCCAGCAATTTGCTTCATCTAAACTGTGTCCTTGCAAAGAATTTACTAACATTACACTTTTTACTTTGTTTCTTGTTACAGTATCACTATTTAAAAATTTTGAATTTGTATTAACTTCATTCCCACAATACCTCAATGTACTATGGTCTTTTATTCTGTATGGTCCAAATGGTTTTTTTAGGTTTACTTCTGTTTCCATATTCTCGCCTAAAAAGGCTTTTACCCATAGGTAATAATCCCCTTCTTCTGTGTCTACTGTTGTAACTAAAGTCTTTTTTGTTTTTCCAGAGCCTGTTAGTTCTGCTGTTTTAAATTCTTCTGGTTCTTGTGTAGCACTTTTGCTCCATGCATATTTTAGCCTTAAATTCTCTTCATTCATGGCAATTCCGGTTTTTACCGTTAATGTTACAGTGTGTGCTAATTTAGGTGTGGGGTCACTTGCCGGGTCAGCCGTAATTTCTGCTGTTTTTGAAAGCTTTTCTTCATCTCCAATATAGGTTGTTTTTCCATCTCTTGTTACAATATAATACCTTTTTGATGGCACAAATTTAACATACAAGTCTGTTGAGTCTTCATCTTCTGTAACTTCAGTTTCATTTTCCCCAAGATTGTTGTTTAGCACTTTTTGTAGTATTTCTTTTCTAACTTCTCCAAATTTATTTTTTTCCATGGCTTGTGCAGTTGCAATCTCTAATTGCTCTCTTTCGCTCGAAATTTCTGCTTTTTCTCTTGCCGTTAATGCCATATTTATTATTGAGTTATTTCCTGTTAATGTGGAAATTGTAATTGAAGCTAATATTATTAATACTATAATTGTAACTATTAAAGCAATTAATGTTATTCCTCTACTATTTTTTAAAATATGGCTTTTTTTCTCTTTCTTTCTCATTAGACCCGCAACAGTTTCGTGTTCTGATTTCTTTTGCATATTTTCCACCTTTTCCCTTCTTTTATTCATTTTTATTTTATTATGCCCTTCTTGAAGCATAATTCCTGCTAATCTTTTTTGTATTTTTATTCTACTATAAAGACCTAAAAAAAGCAAGAAAATTTTTTCTATTTCTTGCTTTTAATTACAATTCATAACATATCAATATTTGACTAAAAAATTTGATACTATATTGTTTTGAAATACCGCGTAAGCGACCAAACGAGCG
>OLHE01002299.1_pt1 | contig 11329 bp, 7 predicted proteins | sample 1605821 | NCBI WGS metagenome assembly OLHE01 (sample SAMN03283250) | human gut metagenome | biome: human-associated habitat; material: feces | host: Homo sapiens | place: USA | collected 2013
TCCCTGCCTGTATGCCTCGCTTGTCGGAAACTACATTTATTATCTGCACTATGATGACAAGGATGCTACAACGCTTTACAAGATCGGAATCGATGGCGAAGGACGCAAAAAAGTATATTCGCCTTACATTTTTACATGCAGCACGCTGGGTCAGTATATTTATACCAGCGGAACCGAAAGTGACGGTGCCATCTATCAGCTGGATACCGCCAGTGACAGTTTAAGCAAAGTCTATGAATGTAATTCTTTCAAACCGATTGTAACCAGTGATGACAATGTCTATTATATGGATGTGGATCAGAACAACGCCCTGGTACATACCAATATGAAATCCGGTCATCCGGTTACACTTACCAAGGACAGTCTTGATCTCTACAATGTATACGGAAGCAGTATTTTTTATCAGCGCTATTCCGAAGACAATCCGGCCCTTTGTATGATCAAAAATGACGGCAGTGGATATCAGGAACTGGCACAGGGCAATTACTCCAATATCAACGTCACTTCCAGTTACATCTATTTTACCGATTTTAAGACAAAAGAAATGTTCTGTACACCGACCGATCATCCGGGAACACTCACCGCTTTCCATCCCGGCGTTATCAAAAAATAAATTTATAAGACTGTAAAAGAGGAGGAACCCAAAAATGCGGTTCCTCCTCTTTTGTTTTTCAAAACTTCCATAACATTACGCGCCAAAATCAAACAGGGAAAGCTGATTGGATTCCGGCATATCGCCAAACAATCCCAGATCACTCATCAGTTCTATTGTTGTCTTTGATACTTTTGTCCGTTCCCTAAAATCATCCTTGGAAAGAAAAATTCCGTCTTTTGCCGCTTCTGCAATCGCAACTGCCGCATTATCGCCAAGTCCGTCAATCGTATTGAGCGCCGGCAGCAGTTTTCCATCCACAATCTGAAAATGATGCGGTTCTGACTTATAGATATCCAGCGGAAGAAATTCAAATCCTCTGGCATACATTTCCTGTACCAGACGCATATCTTTGTAGGTATCCTGCTCTTTTTTGGAGAGCTCGTCCTTGCGCTTTTCGTACTCATGCATATATCCTTCCAGTTTTTCTTTTCCCTGACACATCAGCTCATAACTGAAAGCGGTCGCACGGATAGAAAAATATGCTGCATAGTAAGCCAGCGGATAAAACACTTTACAGTAGGCAATGCGCCATGCCATCATAACATACGCGGCTGCATGGGCTTTCGGGAACATATACTTAATCTTCTCACAGGACCAGATATACCAGTCCGGTACATTGTGATCGATCATATCCTGCTTCCATTCCGGCCATTTGTCACATTTTCCTTTTGCCACAATTCCCTTCCGGACATTCTCCATAATCTTAAACGATTCCTCGGAATCCAGTCCCATGCCAATCAGATAGATCATGATATCATCCCTTGTACAGATGGCGGTAGAAATCGTTGCCTTCTTTTCCTGAATCAATGTCTGTGCATTGCCAAGCCATACGTCCGTACCATGGGACAGCCCTGCAATACGCACCAGATCCGAAAATTCTTTTGGCTGTGTATCAATTAACATGCCCATGGCAAAGTCTGTACCAAACTCCGGGATACCCAATGCCCCCAGCTGGCAATTCACCAGATCGTCCGGCGTGATGCCAAGTGCGGAAGTATCCTGAAACAGCGACATGACAGCCTTATCATCCAATGGAATCTGCGTCGGATCTACGCCCGTCAGATCCTGCAGCATACGGATCATGGTAGGATCATCGTGTCCGAGAATGTCAAGTTTTAAAAGATTATGGTCAATCGAGTGATAATCAAAATGTGTGGTCGTAATATCGACCGTCATATCATTTGCCGGATGCTGAACCGGAGTAAATGTATAAATCTGTTCCCCCATCGGAAGAACAACGATACCACCCGGATGCTGTCCCGTAGTACGACGCACCCCGACACATCCAAGTACGATCCGGTCAATTTCACAGTTTCTCTTATGTACGCCGCGCTCTTCATAATAATTTTTGACATAACCGAATGCCGTCTTATCCGCCAGCGTACCGATCGTTCCTGCCTTAAAGGTCTGTCCCTCCCCGAAGATAACTTCGGTGTATTTATGTGCCTTACTCTGGTACTCTCCGGAAAAGTTCAGGTCGATATCCGGCTCTTTATTTCCCTTAAACCCCAGGAACGTCTCAAACGGAATATCAAACCCTTCTTTGGAAAGCGGTTTTCCGCAGCGCGGACAGAGCTTATCCGGCATATCACATCCGCTTCGGCCGGAAAAAGATTTTACCAGATCCGAATCAAAATCGCTGTACTGGCAATGTTTGCACAGATAATGCGCATGCAGCGGGTTCACCTCCGTAATACCGGACATTGTCGCAACGAAAGAACTTCCGACCGATCCACGCGATCCGACCAGGTAGCCGTCTTCGTTGGATTTCCAAACCAGCTTCTGCGCAATGATATACATCACAGCATACCCATTGCTGATAATGGAATTTAATTCCCGGTCTAAACGTTCCTGCACAATTTCCGGCAGTGGATCTCCATACATTTTATGTGCTTTGTTGTAACAGATGTCACGCAGCATCTGGTCCGAATTTTCAATGACCGGCGGACACTTATCCGGACGAACGGGAGAAATTTTTTCGCACATATCCGCAATCCGGTTTGTGTTTGTAATAACAACCTCTTCTGCTTTTTCACTTCCAAGATAGGCAAATTCTTTCAGCATCTCTTCCGTCGTCCGCAGAAAAAGGGGAGCCTGCTCATCCGCATCTTTAAATCCCTGCCCTGCCATGATAATTCTCCGGTAAATTTCATCCTCCGGATCTAAAAAATGCACATCACAGGTTGCCACCACCGGCTTATGGAACTGTTCACCGAGCCGGACAATCTTTTTATTGATCTCAATCAGATCATCATTGGACGCAACCGGAGAATCTTCATCTCTTACAAGGAATGCATTGTTTCCGAGCGGCTGGATTTCCAGATAATCATAAAAGTTTACCAGTCTAGAAATTTCTTCCTCCGGACGGCCATTTAAAATTGCCCGGTACAACTCTCCCGCTTCGCAGGCAGACCCGATCAGAAGTCCATCCCGGTACCTGATAAATTCACTCTTCGGAATCCTCGGACGCCGGTGATAATATTTGATATGCGCCAGCGAAATCAGCTTATACAGGTTTGTCCGCCCCTGATCGCAGGTGGCAAGAATGATCGCATGATAAGTCGGCATCTTTTGTACATTCTGCACCGATGAGGTTCCCATTGCATTCACTTCGTCCAGGGTAGACATACCGCGCTCCCGGAGCATCTCAATAAACTTCACAAAAATCTCTGCCGTACATCCGGCATCATCCACTGCACGATGGTGATTTTCCAGGGATACGCCCAGCGCTTTTGCAACCGTATCCAGCTTAAAACGGTTCAGATTCGGAAGCAGGACACGCGCCAGGGCAACCGTATCCACAATCGTCGGCTTGCATGGAATATCCAGCCTTTGGCAGTTTTTCTTGATAAAACTCATATCGAAATCGGCATTATGGGCAACCATAACACATCCCTCGCAGAATTTCATAAATTCCGGAAGAATGTCTGCAATGACAGGTGCATCAATCACCATGGAATCATTGATCGACGTCAGCTGCTCAATCCGAAACGGAATCGGCACTTGTGGATTGACAAACGTTGAGAATTTGTCCACGATCTTTCCGTTCTGCACCTTCACCGCCCCGATCTCTATAATGCGGTTGGTCTCCGGACTAAATCCGGTTGTCTCCAAATCGAATACCACATAATCTGCATCCAGATCCTGGTTCTGGCTGTCCGTCACCATCCCCTTTAAATCATCGACCAGATATGCCTCCACGCCGTAAATGACTTTAAAATCCGAATCGGACGGTACGGTATGATTGGCATCCGGGAACGCCTGCACATCCCCGTGATCGGTAATGGCAATCGCCTTATGTCCCCATTTCATGGCACGCTTGACAATATCCTTGACATCTGAAACACCATCCATATCACTCATTTTGGTATGGCAGTGCAGCTCTATGCGTTTTTCTACGCTGGTATCCATACGGACCGTTGTAAAATCGGCGCATTTCTTGATTCCGACGATAGAACCGATGGTAAGTTCACTGTCGAACTTATCAATGGTTGCAACACCTTTGACACGCACAAACTTTCCCCCGCTGATTTCTTTTAACAGCTCCGGTACATCATCATTTCTCGCAAAAATTTTAAGAACAATCGTATCGGTAAAATCCGTCACGGAAAAAATAATGATGGTCTTTTCATTGCGGATCTCACGGGTATCAACCGACAGAATCTTTCCGCGGATCACAACCTCTCCGATCGGTCCGTCAATCTTCTCAATCTCCATGCTCTCTTCTTCGAAGTCTCTTCCGTATATTACATCCGGATTCATGGATTTTTTGCCGTTATCCGACTCGAATTTCCGGCGGAACTCTCCCCGCTTTTCAAACTTCTGCTTTGGTTTTGCATAATTTGTACCATTTTTTGAAGTGTCTGCACGATTTCCTGCCGTTTTTGCAATTGTCTTTGTTTTTTCTTCTGTTTCGACAGTTTTCTCTTTTTCTTCCGTTTCCTGGGATTTTCCTTCCATAACCAGCTTCGTCCGCGCAACAATTCCTGCCACTTCCTGCCGGATCTGTTCTTCGGAATTTTTCCGGTATTTGCTCTCCTGCGGTTTCCGGTATTGTGGAAATATTTTCAGATTCATTCCACAGCGCTCACAGATCACTTTCTCTAAAAATTCGATAATCTCATCCGTACGGGTTTTGGCAATAATAGTCTCATCCATCGTCAGAATCAGACGGTCCTCTTCCGGAAATTCCATGTCCGCCGTCCGCAACAGATTGTATTCGAGCACACTGTAGGCATTCAGTTCATCTAAAATACTGTCCTTATACACCTCTATCAGAGACTTCGGGGTATACTGTTCGGAAAGCTCATAAGACTCTATGATCTTTACCTGTATGCCCCGGTTCTGAAAAATCTGTTCGGTAATCGCTTTTTCAAGTTTCCATATGTTTTTTTTGAAAATAAGTCTTTTTGCACGCAAATAAATGCGAATATGAGTATGTTCATGATTCGCACTTATTTTTGTCACTTCAGTTGTATCTAACAGCCCTTCGAGTTCTTCCTCCAGTTTCAGTGTCGGAAAGGCTTCACGAAATGCTTTTGACATCAGTCTTCACTCCAATGTTCCAATTCATAACGCAGTGCCGGCAGAAGTTCTGCTTCCGGTACCTTTTTGTAAATTTCTCCATGTTTGATAATCAGACCCTCGCCGACACCTCCGGCAATCCCGATATCGGCTTCCTTTGCCTCTCCCGGTCCGTTTACCACACATCCCATTACCGCCACTTTGATATCAAGCGGAAATTCCGAAACCATCGTTTCTACTTGATTGGCAAGCCCGATCAGATCAATGCGGGTTCTTCCGCAGGTCGGACAGGAAACCACTTCCACGCCCCCTTTGCGAAGTCCGAGGGTACGAAGAATCAGTTTTGCGGATTTAATCTCTTCCAACGGGTCCCCGGTCAGAGAAACACGGATGGTATCCCCGATTCCCTGGTTTAAAATCAGTCCCAGACCGATTGCGGATTTGATATTCCCGCTGATCAGTGTTCCCGCCTCTGTGATTCCCACATGCAGCGGATGATCCGTCTGTTTTGCGATCAGCTCATGTGCTTTGACACACATCATGACATCCGAGGATTTGATACTGATCACAAGATTATCATAGCCCATATCTTCGATCAGTTTCACTTTATCCATTGCGCTCTCCACAATTCCCTCTGCGGTCACACCATGGTATTTTTCCACGAGACCCTTCTCTAAAGATCCGCTGTTGACGCCCACACGGATAGGAATCCGGCGCTCTTTTGCCACATCCACAACCGCTTTTACACGCTCACGACTTCCAATGTTTCCGGGATTGATACGAATTTTATCCGCACCGTGCTCCATGGCTGCAATCGCAAGCCGGTAATCAAAATGGATATCCGCAACCAGCGGGATGGTAATCTGTTTTTTGATTTCCGTCAGCGCCGCAGCTGCCTCCTGGGTGGGAACCGCGCAGCGGATAATTTCACAACCGACTTTTGTCAGCTGCTTAATCTGTGCCACCGTTGCCGCAACATCCTCTGTCTTTGTATTTGTCATAGACTGAATCGCAATCGGATGATTTCCTCCAATCCATCTGTTTCCAATCTGTACTTCCTTTGTGATATGTCTCTCCATCATAACGCCTCTAGCCTCTTAGATAAATAGTTTTCGAATGTCATTGAACATAACAATAAACATCAGTCCAAACAACAATACAATACCAACCAGATTTACCATGCCTTCTTTGTCTGGATCAATCCGCTTTCTGCGGATCGCCTCAATAATCAGAAATAACAGCCGGCCTCCGTCTAGTGCCGGAAGCGGCAGCAGATTCATAACGCCCAGATTCGCAGATAAAAGAATCGTCCAGTTGAGCATATTCAAAAGTGCATAGTAATACCCGTCATTTTTTACAGACTGCTGATAGGTGTCTCCGATTGATTTTACGATACCGACCGGTCCGCTCAGTTCGTTTGGAGATACCTGACGTGTCACAAGCATTTTCAGACTCTGGATAGTGGTATAAATCCAGTATCGCACCTCGTAAAAACTGTTTTTTAAGTTTGTGAGCACGTTTCCCTTTACTCGGACATTTCCCATGGTCTGAAATCCGTACAGATATCTTCCGGTCTCTTTATCCAGTTTCGGAACCAGTGTTGTCGTATGTTTCTGCCCATCCCTTGCATAAGTGACTTTAATGGTTTCCCCGGAATGAAATGTTCCGTATGCAGTGATTTCTCTGCTGAAATGAACCGAAAAATGATTCATCCGGATAATCTCATCCCCTTCCTGAAGACCTGCCTCTTCTGCGGCATATCCTTCCATTACCCCGGAAAGAACCGGCTTATCATATCCCACACAGCTCATCAGGATAAACGCGAAAATAAATGCAAGAATAAAGTTAAAAAAAGGTCCTGCAAATACGACGCTCATACGTCCCCATACCGGCTTTTTACCAAATGCACGATTGTCCGTCGAATCTTCGTCTTCCCCTTCCATCATGCAGGCTCCTCCAAACGGAAATGCCTTAATGCAGTATTTGGTTTCGCCTTTTTGTATCCCACAGATAGTCGGTCCAAGGCCGAAACAAAATTCATTTACCCGGATTCCGTTTGCCTTTGCAAGCAAAAAATGCCCCAGTTCATGAAATAAAATTACAATACTAAATATTACAAATGCGATAAGAAATGATACAATTTTCATTTTTTTTACCACCTGCCCCCTATATATTCATATGTTGCCTGCTCTGTCTCTAAGATCTGCTCTAAATCCGGATGTGCGATATAGCTGACTTCTTCCATTGCAGCTTCAATCATTTCCGTAATTTCCGGATAAGCGATTTTTCTGTCCAGAAACATTGCCACTGCCTTTTCATTTGCGGCATTAAAAACCGTTGGGATATTTCCTCCCCTTCTGGCAGCATCATATGCCAGGGAAAGCCCACGGAAGGTATCCGTATCCGGGCGCTCAAACGTAAGGTCACGAAGAGCAAAAAGATCCAGACGCTTCCCGGATAAATGTTTCCGCTTTGGGTAATACAGTGCATACTGAATCGGCAGACGCATATCCGGCGTTCCAAGCTGCGCAATCACTGCACCATCCTCATATTCCACAGCAGAATGAATGACACTCTGCGGATGCACGACAACTTCAATCTGTTCGAGTTCCACACCAAACAGCCATTTTGCTTCCATAACCTCAAGCCCTTTGTTCACAAGTGTCGAAGAATCAATGGTCACCTTGTGTCCCATGGACCAGTTCGGATGCTTTAATGCATCTTCCACCTGTATATGGAGCAGATCCTGCTTCTTTCTGCCCCGGAACGGTCCTCCGGATGCGGTAAGAAGGATTTTACTGATCGGATTTTCTTCGTTTCCCTGCAAAGACTGGAAAATGGCACTATGTTCACTGTCTACCGGAAGAATAGACACTCCATACTCCGCTGCAAGCGGAATAATGAGATGTCCTGCCGTAACTAACGTTTCTTTGTTTGCCAGGGCAATCGTTTTCTTTGCCTTTATGGCTGCAATGGTCGGCCGGATTCCGAGCATCCCGACAATCGCCGTCACCAAAATTTCCGACTCTTCATAAGTTGCAACCGCAAGTAATCCATCCATTCCGGTTTCCACAGGAATGCCCAGATCCGCCGTGCGGACCCGAAGGGAAGCTGCTGCCTCTTTGCTCCACACAGCAACAAGCTTTGGGCGAAATTTCCGCATTTGTTCTTCCAGCAGACGGATATTGTTTCCACAGGCAAGTGCGGTCACTTCAAAATCATCTGCATGTTCTTCAATCACAGAAAGTGTCTGTGTTCCAATGGACCCTGTCGATCCCAAAATTGCTATCTTTTTCATCGTTCACCTCTTACAGCATATGAAGCGCCAGGAAATAAATGATTGGTGCAGTAATAATCATGCTGTCAAACCGGTCGAGAATTCCTCCATGACCGGGAATCAGCTTTCCGTAATCCTTGATATCATAATTTCTTTTGATGGCAGAAGCTGTCAGATCCCCTACCATGGAAATCAGTCCGGCAATTGCCGCAATCACAGCAAGAATTACAATTTCTCCACGTTCCAGATGCATCGGGCTACGGAAAATAAAACAATATAAAGCGGTCAGAAGCGCAGCACCTGCCACACCTCCCACTGCACCCTCTACCGATTTTTTCGGACTGAGTTTCGGCGACATCTTGTGCTTTCCGATCAGCATTCCGACGCAATATGCACAGGTATCGCATCCCCACGAACATAAAAATACAAGAAAGGCAAGATATAACCCTCTCTCAAGCGTACGGATCTGATATACATAAGAAAGCATGACCGCTACATAGAAGAATCCAAAAAATGCTGCCATCACCTGATCTGCATGAAATTTCGGATATGCAAATACAAATACAAACATTAACAGAATCAAAAATGCCATAAATAAAATCATAAGATCCGGCAGAAACTTCCACTGTAAATTACAGTAATAAACGATTGCCGCCAGATATCCAACGCCTGCCAGAACGGTCTTTTCCATCTTGAACACTCGATATAATTCAAACATTCCGATACAGGAAATGGCAAGTGTTGCAAATAATAAAATTTCATGGCCTGAAATAATCAAAAACAGAGCCAAAATTACCAGCACGATTCCGCTTAACAGTCTCGTTTTAAACATCCTATTCTTCCTCCTTAAGTCCGCCAAAGCGTCTGTCTCGTTTATTATACGCTTCCACAGCTAATTCCAATTCTTTTTTATGAAAATCCGGCCACGGAACATCCGTAAAATAAAATTCGCTATACGCAAGCTGCCACAGCAGATAATTGGAAAGCCGCTGCTCTCCACTTGTACGAATCAGTAAATCCGGGTCTGGAAGTTCCCTTGTATCCAGATATCCGGAAAAGGTTTTCTCATTGATTTCCTCCTCCGTGATTCTGCCATTCTTTATATCAGTAAACATATGCTTCATGGCCCGAAGCATCTCATCCCGGCTTCCATAATTGATGGCAATGGTCAGATTCAATCCCGTATTTGCCGCGGAAACTTCTTCCAGTTCCTGAATCTTTTTCTGAAAACTTTCGGATAATCTGGAAAGTTCCCCAATCACACGTACCCGCATATTATTTTTATTTGCCGTGCGGATACAGTTTTTCAAATAACTCTCCAGCAGTTTCATCAGTGCAGCCACTTCGCTGTCCGGACGATTCCAGTTTTCCGTGGAAAATGCATACAGTGTCAGGTACTCAATTCCAAGCTCATCTGCAGCCTGACAAACCGTTTCTACATTCTTTGCGCCAACGGTATGTCCGTAATTGCGTGGCATACCCTTGCTTTTTGCCCATCTTCCATTCCCATCGAGTATAATCGCCACATGTTTTGGAATTTTCATCAATCTTGTTCCCCTCTTTCCTGCAAGTGAAAAAGGGACATAGCCACAGGCTTATGTCCCTTAAACATCTTATACTGTAAGAATTTCATCCGACTTGGCATCCACAGCCTTGTCAATCTGTGCAACATACTGATCGGTCAGTTTCTGGATTCCGTCTTCGAGATCCTTGATCTCGTCCTCGGAAATATCCTCCGCCTTGCCTACTTTTTTGAAATGATCCATCGCATCTCTGCGGATATTTCTCACAGCGACCTTGGCACCCTCACCTTTTTTCTTAATATCTTTTGCCAGCTCTTTTCTTCGCTCTTCGGTCAGTTCCGGAAATACCAGACGAATCAGTTTTCCGTCATTCGTCGGGTTAATTCCCAGATCCGAACTGAGAATGGCTTTTTCAATTTCTTTTACCATAGATGCTTCCCATGGCTGAATCTGAATCATTCTCGGCTCCGGAACACTGACATTTGCAACGCTCTGAATCGGAGACGGTGTTCCGTAATAATCAACACGAAGTTTGTCCAACACATGCGGATTCGCACGTCCTGCACGGATTCCCGCGAACTCCTCATTTAAATTGGCAAGGGATTTCTCCATTTTATCCTGAAAAATCTGTAATCTCTCGTCCATATACTATATCCTCCTAGTCCACAGTAACGACGGTTCCGTTGAACTGGCCGTTTACCGCGTTTACAATGCTGTTCGTTTCACCAAGTCCGAATACATACATTGGAATGTGGTTTTCCATGCACATTACGGATGCTGTCAGATCAACGACCGCAAGTTTTTTATCAATGACTTCCTGAATGGAAACCTGATCATATTTCTTAGCGGATGGATTTACTTTCGGATCGCTGTCATATACACCATCGATTGCCTTGGCAAGATAAATCCCATCTGCTTCAATCTCTACCGCACGAAGTACCGTTGCCGTATCTGTTGAGAAATATGGATGTCCGGTACCACCTGCAAAAAATACAACCATGTTATGTGCAAAATATTTATTTGCACGATCCTTGGAATATAACTTTGTGATAGATCCGCACTCAAACGGGGTAAGCACGGAAGTCATCATTCCAACGGAACGGAAAATTTCTGACACATAAATACAGTTCATAACCGTAGCAAGCATACCGATCTGATCGGCTTTTGTACGGTCGATCGTCTCACTGGTACGTCCTCTCCAGAAGTTCCCCCCTCCTGTAACGATCGCCACCTGCATACCGTCATCCACAAGCTGCTTTACCTGTTTGGCAACGCCGATACAGGTCGCTTCATCAAATCCCATTTTCTTATCCCCTGCAAGGGCTTCTCCACTTAATTTTAATAACACTC
>OLHE01002317.1_pt1 | contig 11274 bp, 10 predicted proteins | sample 1605821 | NCBI WGS metagenome assembly OLHE01 (sample SAMN03283250) | human gut metagenome | biome: human-associated habitat; material: feces | host: Homo sapiens | place: USA | collected 2013
CCGGCACTGTACTCCGTCTTCCGGAATTCCATCGTAAACTGCACATCTAAAAAATTCAGATCTTCAAGTGCCTGTGCAATCGCTTTCGTCAATCCCTTTGCCGCTTTCTTCCGGATTCCGGAAACCTCTGCACACAGCCCGTCCAATTCTTCTTTCTTCCGGTTCATGGAAGTTAAAAGATCATTTAAGTATTTATCATAATCCTGTAATACGGCAATACGCTTTGTTTTTTCTTCCGCTGACTGCAGAATCTCTTCCATCGTATTTCCATACTTGGATTTCAGGTGATTGATCTCATCAAGCCTCTTTTCGGTCTGATAAAAGACTTCGTCATCAAATTCCTCCCCCGACAGGTAGGAAGAAATCTCATGATTGAAATCGCTCAGCAGATTATCAATATCGGTAAGCATCTGTTCCATCTGCGCAATGCGCTCCTCATATGCCGAAACCGAACTGACTTCCCGCAGGGCACGGCTGACGAGTTCCGATGCATTCTCTCCGGTACCGCCGTCTCCCCCGGTAGCTGCACCGGCAGCCGATATGGCATCCATGATCTTTTTTGCGTTTGCAAATCTGCGATACTGTTCTTCCAGCCGGGTATCCTCCCCGACGGAAAGCTGTGCCTCTTCGATTTCCTTTACTTCATACGCAAGAAACGACAACTCTCTGGCGCGCTCCTCGGTATCCAAAGACGAGGACTCCCACTCTTTTTTCAGTTTCCGGTATTCCTGATAACAGGCGGCAAGACGCTCCTTTTTTTCTCCCAGCGCGTCTTTTGCATAGGCATCGAGGATTTCCAGATGTTTCTTTTTGGAAAGAAGGGACTGGTGCTCATGCTGTCCGTGAATATCGATGAGCAGAGACGCCACCTCTTTTAACCGGGAAGCAGACACTGCTTCTCCATTGATCCGCGCAATTGCCCTTCCGGAAGTTATCTTACGACTTAATATTACTGTTTCATCCTCTGTTTCTATGCCCAGTTGCCGGATCGCATCCAGAACCTTTGGGTTTTCAACCGAAAAGACCAGCTCCACAAGTGCGGTCTCTTCGTTATCCCGGAGCAGTTCCTTTGGAACCTTCTCTCCGAGTGCCAGTGCAACCGAACCAATGATGATGGATTTACCGGCACCGGTCTCTCCTGTCAAAATATTAAGTCCTTCTTTAAATTCTACCTCTGTTTCTGTAATAAGAGCGAGGTTCTTCACATGTAGATTTTGTAACATACATTCTCCTTCTACTTTTCCGAAGCATTTTTATTACTGTTCTACAATTTTCCGAAGCTTTTTCATGATGTGCACCGCGTCATCGGACGTACGGATCACACACAGAATCGTGTCGTCTCCCGCAAGTGAGCCGACAATCTCCTGCATACGCATGGCATCTACTGCAGCTGCTACGGCTCCCGCCATGCCGGAGACGGTTTTGATCACAACAATATTTTCCGCAGCATCCACGGACAAAAATCCTTCCCTGAGAACCCTTGCATATTTTTCCATCATATTGGAATCCGCGTCCGTAATCACCGCATATTTTTGTCTGCCGTTGTCGGTCGAAATCTTTGTCAGCTTCAGTTCACGGATATCACGGGATACGGTTGCCTGGGTAACCTGAAACCCTTCTTTTTCGAGATATGCGGACAATTCTTCCTGTGTTTCCACATCTTTTTTCTGAATCAATTCGAGTATCTTTGCCTGTCGTGTTGTTTTCATATGTCCTCCTTTGCGTCCTACGGTCTCATCTTTTTCCTCAGTATTTCCAGGAAACTCTGGTTACTGATTTTGCAGATCCGGATGGTACTTTGTGCCTGTGCAATCCGCACACGGTCTCCCACGTGCAGATGCTCCGGTGTGTCCCCGTCAAAGCTGACACATGCCGTCTCGTCCTTTTGAAACCGTCTGCTTCCCATCTCGATCTCCACAACATCCTCCGCTCCAAACACAATGCTTTTAGAGTTTAAGTCATGTGCATTGATCGGTGTCAGAAGAAGTACCCTTGCTTTCGGATCCACGATCGGACCTCCGGTGGAAAGATTATACCCCGTGGAACCGGTTGGTGTCGCAACAATCACGCCATCTGCGTGGTAAGTTGTCAGATATTCCCCATTGACATACACATTTAAAAGCAGCATGGACAGATCCCCGGACCAGTGGATCACGACATCATTCAATGCCATATGTGCGCCGTTTCCGCCAATTTTTTCGCCGGTCAGAACAATCCGCTCTTCCATGATGCAATCATCCTGCATCAGACAGTCGATGGCATGAAATACGGTAGCTTCCTCAAGCTCACACAGATACCCCAGTGTCCCAAGGTTGACACCGATCAGCGGAATCTGCAGCGCCTCCACCTTGGTTGCTGCGCGGATTAACGTGCCGTCTCCGCCGAGAACAAGGATACATTCCGTGTCTGCCGGAATCTCGGAAAGTGCAAAATCTTTCTGGTTATCATCCTCCACATTGCTGACACAGATTGCAGCACTGCCGCCCTTTTGTTGTATGTACGAGACAATTTCGTTTGAGAGTGTCAGATCACGATCTTTGTACCGGTTCGTGATCAGCATAAATTTACGCATCTACTTATCCAATTCTCCGTGTGCTGCTTCCACAACTGCGTGAATATCCACGGATTCCTCCTTTATTGCTTCGTCCGATTTTTCAATATGCACGAGATACTCGATGTTTCCCTCCGGTCCCTTGATCGGTGAGTATTCCAGATGGTGTACCGAAAATCCGTTTTCCAGTGCAAAGGTAATGATCCTCTCGATCACTTCCTCGTGAACGGCCTTATCACGTACCACGCCTTTCTTTCCCACTTTTTCCCGTCCGGCTTCAAACTGTGGTTTGATCAGACATACCATCTGTCCGCCGTCCTTTAACAGTGCATATGCCGCCGGGAGCACTTTGGTCAGGGAAATAAATGAGACATCCACCGAAGCAAAATCGAGCACATCATCGATATCTTCCGGTGTGACATAGCGGATGTTTGTTTTTTCCATACAGACAACCCTTGGGTCCTGGCGCAGTTTCCATGCAAACTGGCCATATCCCACATCGACGGAATACACTTTCTTTGCCCCGTTCTGCAGCATGCAGTCCGTAAACCCGCCCGTCGAAGCCCCGATGTCCATGCACACCATGCCATCTAAGGAAATGGAAAAATGTGTCATCGCTTTTTCCAGTTTCAGACCGCCGCGGCTGACATATTTCAATGTATTTCCGTGGATCTCAATCGGAGCATCCTCTGCAAAAGTACTTCCCGCCTTATCCTCCCGGTTATTGTTGACAAATACATTGCCTTCCATAATCATGGTCTTTGCCTTTTCCCGCGATGGTGCCAGACCACGTTTTACAAGAAGTACATCCAATCGTTCTTTCATAATTCCTCCGGTAATTCTGCTAATATTTTTTCCGTCACGGAATCTGCATCCAGTCCCAGTGCTTTTTTTAATTCGCCAACACTTCCATGTTCCACAAAGCAGTCAGGAATTGCAATCCTGAGGACCTTTGTATGCAGTGCTTCTTCCTCCAGAAATGCAGCCACATGCTCTCCAAATCCCCCGCTTGCCACGTTCTCTTCCATCGTCACAAGAAGCGGATGGGATTCTGCCAGTTTCCGCAGGCAGTTTTTATCCAGTGGCATGGCAAATCTTGCATTTACCACCGTTGTCGGGATTCCTTTTTCTGCCAGTTTTCTCCTTACTTGCCAGGCGGTTTCCACCATCGAACCGATTGCAAAAAGTGCAGCGTATGTACCCTCGGCGAGTACTTCCGCACAGCCTTTTTGAATCGGTGCCCGCTGATCTTTCCAGAGATCGCAGGCTTCTCCGCGCGGATAACGGATCGCCACCGGTTCCTCTGCAGCAATCGCATACTTGAGCATATCGGAAAGCTCCCATTTGTTTTTCGGAGCCATAACCGTCAGGTTCGGAATACTTGACAGATACGACAGGTCAAAAATTCCCTGATGCGTGGCGCCATCCTTTCCGACTAATCCTGCACGGTCTACGGCAAACACAACCGCAAGGTTTTGTGCACACACATCATGTAATACCTGGTCATAGGCACGCTGTAAAAAGGAAGAATACACCGCAAATACCGGTTTGAGTCCCGCCTTTGCCATGCCGGCTGCAAACGTCACTGCATGCTCCTCGGCAATTCCCACATCAAAAAAACGTTCCGGGAAAAGATTTTTAAATCTCTTTAAACCGGTTCCGTCTGCCATCGCTGCGGTAATCGCAACCACCTTCGGCTCCCGCTCCCCCATTTTGCGCATGACGGTGGAAAACACATCCGTGTAATGCGCTTTTTCCTGATGATACAGCGGAACACCGGTGTCAATGTCAAACGGTCCCGTTCCATGGAAGCGCGCCGGATGACGCTCGGCAGGAAGATATCCCTCTCCCTTGATCGTGCGTACATGAACCAGCACCGGACCGCGCACACGCTTTGCTTCCGCAAGCACTTTTCGGATTTCTTTTATGTTGGTGCCATCCACCGGGCCTAAATAGGTGATTCCCATATTTTCAAAAAACATTCCCGGAACAAACAGCTGTTTGATACCGCTTTTGGCGTTCCGGATCCGTTTGACCATCCGTTCCCCCACAACCGGAATCCGGTTTAGGGAATTGGTCACACCGTCTTTTAAATCCAGATAGGCATCCGAGGTGCGGAAAGAATTCAGATACTGGTTCATTCCTCCCACATTTTCGGAGATCGACATCTGGTTATCATTTAACACAATAATAAAATTGGTTTTCATGCGGGAGGCATTGTTCATTGCTTCGTATGCCATACCGCCGGTCAGTGCCCCGTCTCCGATCACAGAGACCACATAATAATTGTCACCGGTCAGTTCCCTTGCCTGCGCCATGCCAAGTCCTGCGGAAATAGACGTGGAGCTGTGCCCGGTATTGAATGCATCCGCCGGGTCTTCCTGCGTCTTTGGGAATCCGCTCATCCCGCCATACTGCCGTAAAGTGGCAAACCCCAACTTACGCCCGGTTAAAATCTTGTGCGTGTAGGACTGATGTCCGACATCCCAGATAATCCGGTCTCTCGTCAGGTCAAATGACAGATGAAGCGCCATCGTCAGTTCAATCACACCCAGATTCGATGCCAGATGTCCTCCGGTTTTTGCAATATTTTCCACCAGAAAATCACGGATTTCTTCCTGTAGCTCTGCCAGTTCTTCCTCGTTTAGTTGTTTGATATCATTTACTTTTTTTATCCGATCTAAAACCATGTTGCCCTCGAAAAATTAATGATCCCTGTTGATCAAATAGAAAAACAGGTCATGCAGAAACGTATGCTCTCCTTCAAATTCATCCAGTATCTTTATTGCTTCCCCGGAAAGCCGCTCTACATCCTTTTTTGCCTGCTCCAGCCCCTCAAATGTCACATAGGTTGCCTTCTCATTTTCCGCATCACTGCCGATCGGCTTGCCGAGTTTTTCAAAAGATCCCGTGACATCGAGAATATCATCCTGAATCTGAAAGGCAAGTCCCAGCTTTGCTCCGGCTTCCTGCATACGCGCAACCGACACTTCATCCGCGCCTGCCAAAATGGCTCCGATCATAAGCGATGCCTCAATCAATGCCCCGGTTTTTAACCGGTAGATAAAATCCAGCCGGTTGCGGTCGATGGTCTGTCCGGTTTTCTCACTCTCCACATCCACCACCTGGCCGCCGATCATTCCGTATATACCCGCTTTTTGTGCCAGCACGGAAAAAGCCCTGACAATTCTCCAGTCTCCTTCGTTTCTGGTCAGTGCTGCTGCCACGGTCTCAAACGCATAATTTAAAAGCGCATCCCCCGCAAGAATTGCCATTGCTTCCCCGTATACCGCGTGGGTTGTCTTTTTCCCACGCCGGTATTCGTCGTTATCCATAGCCGGAAGATCATCATGGATCAGTGAATAGGTGTGGATCATCTCAATCGCCGCCATAAAATCATCAATTGCCGGATTCGTTCCGTCAAACATCTGGTAAGATGCTTCCATCAGCATCGGCCGCAGACGCTTTCCGCCTGCAAAAACACTGTATTCCATGGCATCGAGCACGGTCTGCTGAAACCCCTTTTCCTGTGGCAGAAACGGTGCGATCCGTGCTTCAATGTCTGCCGCCCTGCGTTTTATTTCCTGTCTGATCTCCATCAGAATTCCTCCAATTTTCCATCCTGGTTCAGTACAAGCATTGCCTTTTCTATCGTATCCAAAGACTGGCCGGCTGCTTTGATCTGTTCCAGTCCCTCTTTGTATAGGGCAAACGAACGGTCTAACGTTACGTTTTCGTCTTCCATCGCATCAAGTATGGCATCGATCTTTGCAAACCGTTCCTCCAGTCCCGGTTCTTTTTTTTCTAATTCATCACTCATTTTTTACTCCTTCGGCTGCCTGAATTTCTGTCACTGCTGCCGTCAGTGTGCCATCCAGCAAATGGATCTGCACGGTATCTTTTTTCCTGATCTGGTGGATGCTCCGCAGTGCCTGATGGTTTCCATCCTCCACGAATGCATACCCGCCACTGAGTTTCTTTACCGGAGAATAACTCTCCAGCGTGCCTGCCAGAAGTGCCAGGCGGTGTCTGCGCTCACGCAGCAGTTCCTCCATGCGTCCGGTCAGTTTCTCTTCATACTCTGCCACTCTTCGCCGGTTTTCATTCATCCGCTGCTGAGGGCTGAGATAGTGCAGGCGCATCCTCTGGTGCTCCAGATGGTTTCTTGCCACGTTTACTTTCCTTTGGAGTTCTTTGTCCATCTGCTGCCGCATGCCAAGCAGTTCCTGCATTGCCTGCCGGTAATCAAACACCGCCAGCTCCGCTGCTGCAGACGGAGTCGGTGCCCGCAGGTCTGCGACATAATCTGCAATCGTAAAGTCCGTCTGATGACCGACAGCGGAGATCACCGGAATCCGGCAGTCAAAAATGGCCCGTGCCACCATTTCTTCGTTAAATGCCCACAGATCCTCTATAGATCCACCGCCCCGTCCGACAATGATTACATCCACGCCGATCTGTTCAAGTGCATGAATTCCATGGACAATTGATGCTGCCGCACCCTCTCCCTGCACCAGGGCCGGGCAGAGAATCAGCTGCACATACGGGTTCCTGCGCCCTGCAATATTGCGGATATCCTGAATCGCTGCCCCGGTCTCTGCCGTAACAATCCCCACGGTTTTTGCATAGGTAGGAATGGGCTGTTTGTATTCCTCCGCAAACATTCCCATCTCTTCAAGCTCCCGCTTTAACGCTTCAAATTTCAGATACAGATTTCCCTCTCCGTCCCGTTCAATCGTCCGTGCATAGATCTGGTATCTGCCATCTCTTTCATACACTTCCACGGAACCGGTCACAACCACGCGGTCGCCCTCTTTCATCGGGAATTTTAATCCTTCCCTGCGGCTTCCTGCAAACATGACTGCGTTTATCGTTCCGTCTGCATCTTTCATTGTAAAATAAATATGCCCGCTGGAGTGATACTTACAGTTAGATACCTCTCCCTTGATGCTGATATGGTGCAGCATAAAGTCCTGAGCGAACATATTTTTAATGTATTTATTTACCTGCCCTACCGAATATACATGTTTCATCATTCTGCAAACTTTGCAAGAATTCCATTGACAAATGCCGGTGAATCATCGGTTCCGTATTGTTTTGCCAGTTCCACAGCCTCATTGACCGCAACCTTAAACGGAATCTCATCATCGTAGCGGATCTCATATACCGCCAGACGGATCAGTGCCAGATCTACTTTGCCCATACGGGTTGTCTTCCAGCCTTTTGCGACTTCGTTGATTGCCCTGTCGATTTCCGGCAGATGATTGTAGATGTCGCGATAACGCTCAGCAATATACTGAAAGTCCTGATCGGTTACATGATCCACTTCTTCGCCAAACAATACCAGCTGCTCTGACAATTCTCCCGCATCAAAAAATTCTACGCGGAAAAGCATCTTAAATACATTTTCTCTTAACTCTCTTCTTGTCATCTTCTCTCCTCGCTCAAAAATAAAGGATGTCTTTCGTTCAGACATCCTTTATTATACCATATTCTGTTTCGAATACAAAGATTTAATTGTCAGTTCCCATATCAACACTTGCAATACGGACATTGACAACAGCGACTGTCAGGCCTGTCATATTCTCAATGGCAGCCTTTACTTTATCCTGTACCTTGGCAGAGACATCCGGGATGCTGTAACCATATGCAATATTGATGGCAACATCAACCTTTACTTCATTGTCCATAATTTCAATCATGATTCCCTTAGAAAGGTTCTTCATGCCAAGCTTGCTGACAATTTCGTTTGTGATGTTTCCCGCCATGGAACTGACGCCATCTACTTCTGTTGCTGCAAGTCCTGCAATGATCGCAACGACTTCATCTGCGATACGGACATCCCCGACAGGATCTGATTTTATCTGAACTGTTTTTCTGCTATCAGCCATAATACAATTGCCTCCTCAGTATTTTATCTTTGCTTATTATAACAGACTCTGTATTATTTGGAAAGCATAAAATTATACGACCTGCCCCTTGGATACATATACCTGATACGACTCATTTCCGGTCAGTGACTTGCCCTCTGTGACACGCACATTCTTGTCGGTAATCACGTATTCCACGCTTGCATTATCTTCCACTACGGTATCCTGCATCAGCACACAGTTTTTCACTTTTGCGCCTTTTCCGACGTGAACGCCTCGAAACAGGACGCTGTTTTCGACTTCTCCCTCGATCACACAGCCATCGGCAACCATAACATTCTTTGCTTTGGAACCGTTGATATAACGGGTCGGGTTATCGTCACGGATCTTGGTGTAAATCTGATTTGGAGAAAACAGTGCATTTAAGTTTTCTTCCTGTAACAGACGCATATTTTCTTCAAAATAACTCTGGGTATCATGGATATTGACCACATAGCCATCGTAGCAGAACCCGCGGATATCCAGCCGGTCAATCTGCTTGTCCAAAAGGTCACGTACAAAGTAAGTATGCCCATGTACATACGCATCATCTATCATATGGATCAAAAACTCGCGTTCTACCACATAAATATTCATGCTGAAATTCATCTCCCCCTCTTCGGTCGGGTTGATGTAAATCTTGCTGACGCGGTCTCCGTTCATGCCGAGTGCATAGTACAGATCCATGCGGTCCCTGCTCTGACGGATAAATGCCTTCGGAATTTCCTGCTTGCGGTACATCATGGTCACATCCGCACCACTCTTGATATGCGCATCTAACAGTTCATTAAAATCAAAATTGATGGCAATATTTGCATCGGTCATAATGACATATTTCTGTGGCTGCTTTAACAGATATCCGCGCAGACTCTCAAGTGCCTCGATGCGTCCCTCGAATACCTTTACCTGTTTCTGTGCGAACGGAGGAACAATATTCAGGCCTCCGTTTTTACGGACCAGATCCCACTCACGGCCGGCGCCGAGATGATCCAGCAGGGAATGGTAATTTTTTCTTACGATAATGGAAATATTGTCAATTCCGCTGTGTACCATGCTGGAAAGAATAAAATCGCACATGCGGTATCTGCTGGCAAATGGAATGGATGCCATGAGGCGCTCCGAAACCAGATCCGGCACCATTGCATCATAGCTGTTCGGGAAAATAATTCCCAATGCCTCTGTCTTTGAATTTAACATTGCTCCTCACCCTCCTTCACATCTTCATAAATCATAGCGCTCGGACCAATTTTTGCTCCTTTTCCGATCGTTACATCCGCTGCAATTGTGGCAACTTCTCCAATTCCTTCCCCTTTTGGTTTTGCTCCCACAACCGCATCTTCTTCGATGGTCGCATTTTCTGCAATGATACAGTGTCTGACAACCGCACCTGCCTTGATCGTGGAGTGTCCCATGACAACGGCATCTTCTACAATGGCGCCTTCTTCCACCGTGACACCGGAAAACAGGATGGAATGTCTGACGGTACCCTTGATGTTACATCCATCGGTAATCAGACAGTTATCCAGCACGGCATTCTCTCCAATCCGGTGACCGGTCATACCACTGTTTCTGCTGTAAATTTTCCAGTTTTCATCAAACAGGTTGATGCCGCTATGTTCCGGATCAAGCACTTCCATGTTTGCTTCCCACAGAGACGGAATCGTTCCTACATCCTTCCAGTATCCGTTGAAATGATAGGCATACATCTTTCTTCCGTCACGCAGAAGATTTGGAATGATATTGTTTCCAAAATCATTCTCGGAAGTCGGGTCAGCCTCATCCTCGATCAGATATTTCTTTAAAATATCCCAGTTAAATATGTAAATTCCCATGGATGCAAGATTGGACTTCGGTTCCTTTGGCTTCTCCTGGAACTCGGTAATCTTGTCATCCTCGTCTGCTACCATCAGGCCGAAACGGGAAGCATCCTCCCACGGCACTTCCATGACTGCGACAGAAAATTCTGCCCCTTTCTGCTTGTGGAACTCAAGGAAATCACTGTAATCCTGTTTGCAGATCTGGTCTCCGGAAAGAATAATCACATACTGCGGATCATAGCGCTCAATAAAAGCAATATTCTGATAAATGGCATTTGCCGTACCCTTGTACCAGTCAGACCCCGATGCTTTCTGGTACGGTGGAAGTACATGCGCGCCTCCGTAAAGACGATCCAGATCCCACGGCTGGCCATTTCCAATATACTCGTTTAATACAAACGGCTGATACTGGGTCAGAATCCCCACCGTATCAATTCCTGAATTTACGCAGTTCGACAGTGGAAAATCAATGATACGGTACTTTCCCCCAAACGGAACTGCAGGCTTTGCAAGCTTCTGTGTCAGTGCATATAATCTGGACCCCTGGCCTCCGGCAAGCAACATCGCAACTAGTTCTTTTGCCATATAAGTATCCCCCTTCTGTTCATAATAATTACACTTATTATGGTAACATAAAAGGGGGATAATTCCTAGTACTTTTGGCTCTTTTCGTTTATTTTAGTGCAAAGATTTCTGTGCCGTATACAGTTTGTAATATCTGCCTTTCTTTTTCATCAGTTCTTCATGCGTTCCCGCCTCTGCGATTCCACCGTCATCAATATACATGATCTTGTCACAGCCACGGATCGTGGAGAGCCGGTGCGCAATAATAAAGGACGTCCTGCCCTTAAGCATACGGTTTAATCCGGTCTGCAATGCTTTTTCCGTCTGCACATCAATGCTGGAAGTTGCCTCATCCAAAATCAGAATTGCCGGGTCACAAAGCAGTGTTCTCGCAAAAGAAATCAGCTGTTTCTGTCCCTGGGAAAGCATGGAC
>OLHE01002326.1_pt1 | contig 11250 bp, 8 predicted proteins | sample 1605821 | NCBI WGS metagenome assembly OLHE01 (sample SAMN03283250) | human gut metagenome | biome: human-associated habitat; material: feces | host: Homo sapiens | place: USA | collected 2013
CCCGCCGGGGAGATGGAATGGACCGTCGTCGGCGATTCGACCGCAGCCATACTCGGCTATCAGTGCGTGATGGCGCGCACCGATTACCACGGCCGCACCTGGACAGCCTGGTTCACACCCGAAATACCACTGCACGACGGCCCCTGGAAACTCTGCGGACTGCCCGGGCTGATACTCAAGGCAGATGGCGGCGACGGATTCCTGGTCGAGGCTACCGAAGTCGGGATGACACGACAGGCGGTACCGGAAATATATTCCGCCGATACCTACGAGGCAGGCGAACGTCGCCGGCTCCTTGCCGACAGAGAGCACTATATCAACAACCTTGAGAGTATGCTCGCCGCCCAGGGCATAAAGCTCAACGCCGACGGCACCCCCGGCGACATCTCCAAATACAACCGCCGCCTCCGCGCCTGGGAAACGGACTACTGATAACGAGTTAGCGAATATTCTTTGCTATATGCCGGATGTCAGCATATAACCGAAGCCGCGCTGGTTTATTATGGCGACAGTGGAATCTTCGCCCAATGCACGTCGTAGTTTGTGGATATAGCCGTGCAGAGAATTGCGATTGCAAGGGTCATCATGCCCCCATAGGGCTATCATCAACTCCGAGGCATCCACTGTTTTCCCTATATTGCTTGCCAGCTGTTCGAGTATCCTGGCCTCGAAGTGCGACAATGTAATGCTTTGTTTTTCCAGAGAAAGCATCTGAGTCGCTGTATTGAAAACATACCTCCCTATGGAGTATACGGTTTGCCGTGGACGGCAGGTGTTACATTGACGAAGGAGAGCCTTTATTCTGACGATAAGTTCACGCAGTTCAAACGGTTTTTTAAGATAATCGTTTGCGCCTATCTCAAAACCTTCCTCGACATCATCGATTGTGTTTTTGGCTGTAAGGAAGAGAAGGGGAACAGACTTGGATAGCTTCCGTATCTCTTTAGCCATAGTGAAGCCATCCATCTGAGGCATCATGACATCGGCAATAACTATATCCGCACCCTCAGTCTTGAATTTGTCGAGGCCGATTTTGCCATTTTCGGCTGTCACTACCTCATACCCTTGACTCCGAAGGGTATCGGTTATGATTAATGTGAGATCTGATTCATCCTCAACTAAGAGAATACTGATTGCCATTGTCGTTTATTTTTATCGTGAATATAGACCCCACGGACTCTTTGCTTGTAACAGAAATCGACCAACCCAATTTATCAAGCAGACTTTTTACATAGAACAAGCCGATACCGTAGCCTCTTATATCCTGTCGGTTGCCGTGGGGAACCCTGTAGAACTTATTGAACAGATAGGGCAGAGACTTGGCCGGTATGCCGATGCCGTTATCTGCGACAGAAATTTCTTTCTCATTGCCGGATATGGTTATTGCAACGCTATCGCCGGAGTATTTGATTGCATTGTCAATCAAATTGTTCAGTATGTTTGACAGATGTGTCTTGTCTGCTTCTATCAAGACATCATCGTCTACATCCACATTTATTGTTATCTTTTTTTCATCTCTCATACGTTGGGCCGTGGCTATTTCTTCAATGAAAGGACGCAATCGAACTGTCTCCGGTTTTAGCTTCATTGTTTTTCGCCTCTCCATACTCATCGCAAGGATATTTTCTACCAGTTCGCCGAGACGTTTTAGCTGTTTATTGGCGATATTGAGGTATTTCTCTTTTTTCCGTGGGTCGTTGACTGTATCGTAATTGAGCAGAGCGTCATTGGCGGAATATGCTATCGCAATCGGCGTTTTAAGCTCATGGGTCATATTGCTTACAAAATCATCCTTCATTTCCTCGATTGTTCTCATTTTAGCCACTGTGTGAAACAGGTACCAAAACGCTAGAGTAAACGCTAACAAAAGAAGAAAAACAGTTATAATAACACCAGACATCTCCGAAACGATATGGTTGGTCAGAGGTGTCATATATGCCTTATAATATATTCCCTCGTCAGGGTTGATGGAATAGCGGTATGAATCCAATCCTGATTCTCCGTTGAATTTAGCATTACCGCAAATTACAGAATCCTTGCTGTTGACAACCTCCACACATAAGAAATCGGGATAGATGAATCTGTGAGAAAGTTGATTACGTAAAACACTATCCATCACCGCCATGTCATAAGGGATATATTTATCCATTATCGCGTGAAACTGCCGGCTCATTGCATCAACCATCTGATTGGAGTATGGGCTGTTTTCCGATAGTTTAGCCCGTTCTTCGACAACTGTACCGTCGGCCTCCGTCCTGACAGAAATAAGCTGACCGCTTTCATTCCTATATGTAGATGCCTCGGCTTTACTTGGCGTATTGTATTCTTCAAGATCCTCTTGTACTTTTACGTTTGATGCCAGGCCTTGCGCTCTGCCAGCGCGATACATAAGGTCATCAATGTCTGCATCAGCCAAAGCCGTCAATACATCCCGCTCAACATTGGCCCTTATAGAATTATAAAGGGATATAAGATAATAGACATTATAGCCGAAAATGACTGCAATGACAATAATAAACGTGGTCGATATAGTCTTAAAACGTTTCATATCTGCAATCACGAAGTGCTCGCGGTCTCATGTGAAAATCATTAATCACCACAAATTTACTAATAATCCGTCATACAATCGATTAGGATAGCTTCGATTTAAGACTAAATAAGTGAGGTCTTAAGACTAAATAAGGTTGGTTATAGTTAGGCTGAATATCAGTATAGGTAATTTTGCATCAGAAAAATATATCGCAATGAAAAAAGCATTCCTTCTCATAGCAATCTTACATAGCATAGCCTCCTATGCTCAGATAGTTGTGCCCGATACAATCTCAACCCAACAACTCGATGAAGTTGTTATAAAAGGAGAGAAACCACAGGTCAGGGGCGAGGACGGAATTATGGTAGTTGATCTCCCCGGAATAGTCAAGGACAAACCGGTTAACAATATACTTGAAGCCCTTGGCTATATGCCCGGCGTCACGAACAATAACGGTATGATATGGCTCACCGGAGCCTCAAATGTCACCATTATTCTCAATGGTGAACTTACCAATATGCCGCTCCAGAATCTTTATCAACTTCTCTACAACACTCCGGTTGACAGATTGAAAAATGTGGAGATTATGTATTCCGCTCCCGCGAAGTATCATGTCAACGGTGCGGTAATCAATGTGATTCTGAAAACGCCGATGCCTCTTGATGGCTTGCAGGGACAGGTCAGAGCCGGATATGATCAGGCTCACTATGGTTCGTATGGCGGTGTACTTGCAGCGACATACGCATTAAAGAACTGGACTTTTGACTTAAACTATGGATTAACTCGCAGTAAATCGTGGAGCCGCGAGGAAACTTGGTCAAATCATCTTTATGATGGTAAGCGAACTATGATTGAGGAGGATATGCGCCGCATCGGTCAGAACTGGAGCAATGCCATATTTGCCTCCGCTTCATGGAAAACGCTCAAACTCACTTACAACGGTCAGATAATCTCCGACTCAAAGAGCTGGGGACTCTCATTAGGTACCTTGGGCAACTTTACAAATGCCTACAAGATGCTGTCGCCTGTCGGTTATCATAATGTGGCCTTGCTTTACACAGCACCATTCGGAATGACTGTCGGCGGTGACTATACTCACTATTCCGAGAACCGTTCACAGTCATTGTTTAAGGATGCCGATTATCTGCTTGGCTCAGAAAACCATCAGGAGATAAACCGATGGCATTTATATATTGACCAACACCATCAGTTCGGCAAATGGCAACTGGACTATGGTGCGGAATATCAGCACTCGGAAGACCATAGCTCGCAACATTATGAATTATCCTATAATACTGATTTCGATGATATTCTCAACGAAGATGTGGCGAGTCTTTATGTCGGTACACAACGGTCGTTTGATTGGGGCCTGTCTTTCAATGTCTCGGCAAAGGGTGAGTATTATCACAATAAATATCAGCACAACTGGAATTTCATTCCTCAACTCGGAACAACTTACTACAAGACACCGAAAAGCATATTCCAGCTTAATCTCAGCACGCAACGCATCTATCCGTCATATTGGGAACTTCATGGTGGGACGAGCCATATCAATGATTATTCGACAGTAATCGGTAATCCTGAGCTAAAGCCTTATATCCAGTATGATGCACAGTTTAATTACATTCTGAGGCAGAAATATGTTGCGACCCTCTATTTTCAGTATGGTGATAAAGCAACGGTACAGCTTCCCTATCAGTCGCCGGATGCTCTCAATCTCATCTATCAGACCATAAATATGAACTACAAACGAGTGGTTGGTCTTAACCTCTATGCGCCTTTCGGTATCAGTTACATCTGGAACGCATCAGCTACAGCCAACATATTCAATCAACGAGAAAAGGCCGATCATTTCCATGATATAAAATATGACAGCAACAAATGGATTTTCTATGGCTCGCTTAACAACACCTTCAAGTTCAGTCAGAACAGTCCCTTCTCCGTTTCTTTGGATTTCAGTTATATCTCGCCATCATTGCAAGGCATTGCCGACCTTTCGGATATATGGAAAGTGGATGCTGGAATCAAGTGGCAGTTCGGACGGAAACGCAGCTGCGAGCTGAATCTGAAAGCCGATGATATATTCAACAAATGGTCGCCGACCATGACAATAAATCACGCCAATCAGGATTATCGCATGAAAGTGAGAGACATGACACGCAACTTCAAGCTCACTCTCATCTGGAAGTTCAACGGATTTACTCCCAAAGACACCGACATCGACACCTCCAGGTTCGGTACCGGGAAGTAAGATATCAGAACGGACTTGGGGCGTCGTCGGAAAGTCCGATTTGGTCACGGGGCGTAGAAAGTTCTTCCCAGTCTTCGAAGCGGGCGTATCGGGGCTTGAAGTGAAGTTTAACAGTCGTTTCAGGCCCCATATGATTCTTGGCGATGTTGACTTCTACGAGCCCACGGATATCGTTGCCGGAGGCATCCTCCCCCGAGCGGTATTTCAATTCCGGTCTGTCAAGGAGAATCACTACATTGGAATCCTCGCAGATAGTGCCGCTGTCGCGTAGGTCATACATATAGGGGCGATAGTAGTCAGTATACTTGGCGTCACGATGCTCCGGATTTCGATTAATCTGGGAAGCTATTACTACCGGAATACCGAGTTCTTTGGCGAGATGTTTCAGTTCCCGCGTGCAGGCTGCTATTTCCTCATAGCGGTTCTGATAGCCGAGCGACGACGAAAAGAGCTGGAGATTGTCGATATAGACAATTCTTGCGTTCGTCTCAGAGACGTTGTCTTTCACTTCCTGACAGAATTGCAGAATCTTTGCGGAGGGCTTGTCGACGATATAGAGAGGAACATCGTCAAGGAGCTTTTTCGCAGTGGAGCCGAGATTCAAAATCTCCTCGGAGGTCAGGACCCCGCCGCTGATTCTATATCCTTCGATTTCAGCCGTTGAGGAGAGAATGAGATTGACTATCTGTGCTCTGGTCTTTTCAAAAGAGTAGAACAGAACCGGAATCCTGTACTCAACGGCCTGATGTACGGCCATATTAAGCAGAAGTGCTGATTTTCCCATCGCAGGACGGGCACCAACCACGATTAGATCTGCGTTATCGAATCCTCCGAGGGCTCTGTCAAGGTCCTTGAATCCGGTCGGAATGCCGGCGATAGTATCGGACTTTCCGGCCTTATCCGATATGTTGTTGAGCGCTTGCTCGATAAGTGTCTTGAAATTGTCCATATGTCAAAATCTTGTATAATACAAAATTACTCATTATTAATCATATCCAGCGTTAATAAAACCTCAAATTCTATAAAGAGTCAATAAATTGGCACATAGCCCAAACGCATAAAAAGTATTATGTATTCAGGAATGGTCGGGAAATTTTCGCTATATTTGTGGTGGTTAAAAATTCACGACGATGAATGATTTCTGTTATTGTTCCCCGACGAGGTATGTGTTCGGGCGGGGTGTCGAGAATACGATAGGCAAGGAGGCGCGCGAGCACGGCTTCCGTAAGGTTCTGATTGTCTTCGGCGGCGGTTCGGCCCGGCGTTCCGGGCTTCTGGACCGCGTCGAGAAATCGCTGGCCGAGGCCGGGGTAGAGTACCTCGAGCTTGGCGGCATCCAGCCTAATCCGGTCGACGGGCCGGTCTACGAGGGCATCCGAATGGTCCGCGAGGCCGGTGCCGACGCGCTGATTGCCGTCGGTGGCGGCAGCGTGATCGATACGGCCAAGGCTATCGCCGCGGGCGCTGTCTACGACGGCGATTTCTGGGATTTCTATAGCGGCAAGGCCACCATCGCCAAGGCTCTGCCGCTGGGCGTAGTGCTCACTATTCCCGCCGCCGGCAGCGAGGGCTCCGGCAACTCGGTGATTACCAAGGAGAGCGAGAAGCGCAAGATTTCCATCCGCACCGATTTCTGGCTGCGGCCCAAGTTCGCGCTGATGAACCCCGAACTCACCTTCACGCTTCCGGCGGCGCAGACTTTCGCCGGCGTGGCCGACATGATGGCCCACATCATGGAGCGCTATTTCAGCAACACGGCTGACGTTCAGACCACCGACCGCGTGGCCGAGGGCGTGCTGCGGGCGATAATCGACGTGGCGCCGCGGCTGGTCGACAATCCTTCCGACTACCAGGCGCGGGCGAATATAATGTGGGCCGGCACACTGGCTCACAACGGCATCTGCGGCATCGGGCGCCAGGAGGACTGGGCCTCGCACGGCCTGGAGCACGAGCTTTCGGCGCTCTACGGCGTTACCCACGGCGCCGGCCTGGCGGTGGTGTTCCCGGCATGGATGGAATATATGTCGGCCAAGCATCCGGAGAAGGTGGCACAGTACGCCAGGCGAGTGTTCGACGTCGATGAGGCCGACGACTACGCCGCCGCCCGCGAGGGAGTGCGCCGACTGCGCGCGTTCTTCGGGTCGCTGGCCCTGCCGCTGACACTGGGCGAGTTGGGCATAGCGAATCCGGACATGGACACGCTGGTGAGCCGTTTCCATGAGAACAAGGGCAATCCCGCGGGCTTCTACTACCCGCTGCGCCCGGCCGACACGCGCGCCATCTACGAGCTGATGCGCTAAGAGCCGGGCCGCACATTATTGTCGAACCCGGCGCTAATTTTGGCTACGTCGCGCTTTTTTTGTATTTTTGCGGCCATAATACCAAACGATAACCAGTAATGTCGACTCAGAATCGAGAAGTACGAGTGCGTTTCGCTCCGTCGCCCACAGGCCCACTGCATATCGGCGGCGTCCGTACGGCACTATATAACTATCTCTTCGCGCGCCAGAACGGCGGCAAGATGATACTCCGCATCGAGGATACCGACTCCCAGCGTTTCGTGCCCGGAGCCGAGGATTATATCAACGAAGCCCTGGCGTGGCTTGGAATCAGAATCGACGAGGGCGTCCGCGAGGGAGGTCCCTACGGACCCTACAAGCAGAGCGAGCGCCGCGACATCTACCGCGAGCACGTGAAGATGCTTCTCGACAATGGCAAGGCCTACATCGCCTTCGACACTCCCGCCGAGCTCGAGGCCGCCCGCGCCGCCCACGCCAACTTCCAGTACGACGCCAGCACCCGCATGGGCATGCGCAACTCGCTGACCATGCCCGCCGAAGAGGTGAAGAAACTCATCGACGAAGGCGCGCAGTACGTGGTCCGCTTCAAGATCGAGCCCGGACGCGACGTGGCCGTCGACGACCTCATCCGCGGCCGCGTGACCATCAAGAGCGACATCCTCGACGACAAGGTGCTCTACAAGAGCGCCGACGACCTGCCCACCTACCACCTGGCCAACATTGTCGACGACCACCTGATGAAGGTGTCGCACGTAATCCGCGGTGAGGAATGGCTGCCGAGCGCACCCCTCCACGTGCTTCTCTACGAAGCCTTCGGCTGGGCCGACACCGCCCCCGCCTTCGTCCACCTGCCTCTGCTCCTCAAACCCGACGGCAAAGGCAAGCTGAGCAAGCGCGACGGCGACCGCCTCGGATTCCCCGTCTTCCCCCTGCTCTGGCACGACCCCAAGAGCGGCGAGACCTCCAGCGGTTACCGCGAGAGCGGATATCTGCCCGAGGCCGTGGTCAACTTCCTGGCGCTGTTAGGCTGGAATCCCGGCGACGACACCGAGGTGATGGACATGGACGAGCTCATCGCCAAGTTCTCCCTCGACCACTGCTCCAAGGCCGGCGCCAAGTTCGCCTACGAGAAGGGCAAGTGGTTCAACCACGTGTACCTTCAGAACAAGGCCGCCGATGAACTGGTGGCGCTGTTCAAGCCCGTTCTCGCCGCCCACGGCATCGACCCCACAAAGTTCTCCGACGAATATATCGCCAAGGCCATCGAACTGGTGAAGAGCCGCATCAACTTCGTCAACGACCTCTGGGACCAGGCACATTTCTTCTTCGAGGCCCCGACTGAATACGCCGCCAAGGACGTCCGCAAGCGCTGGCAGCCCGAAACGCCCGCAATCATGGGCGAGCTCGTGGCACTTCTCGAAGCCCAGCCGGACTTCTCCGGCGCTGTGCTCGAACCGGTGGTGATGGACTGGATCAAGAGCCACGACTACCACATGGGCAACGTGATGAACGCTTTCCGCCTTACGGTGGTAGGGGAGTGCAAGGGCCCGCACATGTTCGAAATCACCGACCTGCTGGGCAAAGACGAAACGATAAGCCGAATAAAGGCTGGAGTAGAACACATTCATCCGGCCGATGAATCCTCTCTATAACGCTGGCATAGCTCTTTACTCCTGCGCTGCCCGCCTGGCGGCCATGAATTCCGCCAAGGTGCGCGAGATGCGCCGGGGCCAGAAAGCGGCACTCGACGATATCCGCGCCGGCCGCGGGCGCCTGGCACCGGACGGCTACGACCTCTGGGTCCACGCCGCCAGCCTCGGCGAGTTCGAGCAGGCGCGGCCGATGCTGGAGCGTCTGCTTGCCGCGCGTCCGGAGGCATCGGTGCTCCTTACCTTCTTCTCGCCCTCGGGCTACACCGTGCGCCATAACTTCCACCCGCGCGTGCAGGTGGCCTACCTTCCTTTCGACACACCCGAAAACGCCGTCGCCCTCCTGGATGCTGCCCGGCCGCGCATGGCCGTTTTCGTAAAATATGAATTCTGGGGCAATTACCTCAGCGAGCTCAAGCGACGCGACATCCCGACTTATATAATCTCGGCGATATTCCGCTCCGGCCAGCGCTTCTTCAGGCCAGGCGGCAAGATGTGGCGCCGTGTGCTCGGATGCTTCCGCCATCTCTACGTCCAGGATGAGAATTCCCGCCGCCTCCTCGAGGGCATAGGCCTGACGAACGTGACCGTGGCCGGCGACACGCGCTTCGACCGCGTCACCGACGTGCGCCGTACCCTCAAGCCCCAGCCGCTGGTGGAGCAGTTCCTCGGCAACAGCCTCAAGGGCAAGCCGGTGCTTCTCGTTGGGAGCTCATGGCCGGCCGACGAGAACGTGTATATCCCCTGGCTGCTGGCCAAGAAGGACGTGCGCGCCATCATCGCGCCCCATGAGTTCGACGCAGCCCGCATCGAGGCCCTGCGCAAGCGCCTCGGCCCTGAAACGGCGGTACTCAGCGAACTCAAGGCCGGCAAGACCGACGGACTCGACCGCGCCCGCTTCCTGATTGTCGACTGCTTCGGCATTCTCAGCTCGATCTATGCCTACGCCGACATAGCCTACGTCGGCGGCGGATTCGGAGCCGGACTCCACAACATCAACGAGGCCGCGGCCTTCGCAACCCCGGTAATCTACGGTCCCAACAACCATAAATTCAAGGAAGCGGCCGACCTGCGCGAGCTCGGCGGCGGCTTCTGCGTCCATTCGCGCGCCGAATTCGAGGACGTAGCCTCGCGCCTGCTCTCCGACGGAAACTTCCGCGAGAAAGCCGGCAAAACCGCCGGCAAGTATATCGCCGACCATATCGGCGCCACGGACATCATCATGCGCGACCTCTTCGGCCTCTGAGGCCTTATCATTCAATCTCCCCGCACCCTTTCAAATCAACGCCATACCATGATAAAAGTAGGAATATACGGCCCTGCCGGCATCGATTCACCCCTTCGCAAACAGCTTCTGCGCCTGCTGCTGAGGCATACGGACGTCGACCTTCGCTCCGTGGCCTGCCCTCAGGCCAACGGCGAGCCCATCGCCGAGCTGCACCCGGTCTACACCGGCGAGACCGACCTGCGCATCGAGCGCCAGCCGGAACTGGATGACCTGGACGTGCTCTTTGTCATCGACGAGGAAAACCTAACGCCGGCCATGACCGGGAAACTGCGCGACGACGCCGATTTCCGGCTGATAGTCCTCGGCGAGGCTCCGCAACTGCGCAAGGGCTCGCCCGACTTCGTCTATGGTTTCGCCGAACACAACCGCAAGGCCCTCGTCCGGGGCGCCCGCGCGGCCGTGTCGCCCTCGGCGGCGGCATTGCTTATAGAGACGGCCCTATTCCCGCAGGCAAAGTCCTGGCGCCTGCCCGATACGGCCATCGAGGGATGCATGGCTGTGCCCGAGAAGGTAGCGATCGACTGCGCAGAGGCTGTCGCCGAACTGCAATCGGTCCAGACATCCTTCGCCGGGACAATCGAAGTGCGCCGCGATGCCGAAGTGCCATACGAGCGCATGGACCTGACGCTGCGCCTGCCCCTGACTGATTCCATTGAGGAAGTGCGCAAGGTCTACGAAACAGCCTACGAGGACCATAGTTTCGTGCATCTGATTCCGGGGCGCAACGGAGTGGACGAGGACCTCCGCGGCAGCAACAAGGTTCTGCTTCAGATATACCGCGACGGCGACGCGCTGGCCATCAATGCCTCGGCGGACAACCTTACCCGCGGCAACGCCGGCAACAGCGTCCACCTGATGAACCTCCTATTCGGCCTCCACGAACGCACCGGGCTGAGCATATGAGGTATTAGGTATTAATCCCGATTAATCCTGATTAATTTCGATGAATCTTGATTTATCTCGATTTATCTCGAATTTTTAGGTTGATTCAGGCTATTTTTGATTAATCTCGAATTTGCCGCCTTTACTCTTGCCGCGAATAGCCGCCGGCGATGGAGATGCGCAGGGCTGCGGGGTCGAGGTATTTTGTGGCTGCGTCGGCGATGAGGTCGGGGGTCAGGTTGGCGATGACGCGCTGCTGGTCGGCGAAATAGGTGTCCGGGAGGCCTACGCTGACCTTTGTCTGATAGTACGACATTATGCTCGCGGGGCTGTCGAGGGTCTTGATGGCG
>OLHE01002327.1_pt1 | contig 11246 bp, 9 predicted proteins | sample 1605821 | NCBI WGS metagenome assembly OLHE01 (sample SAMN03283250) | human gut metagenome | biome: human-associated habitat; material: feces | host: Homo sapiens | place: USA | collected 2013
TACAGAACATTGCGATATCCACATGAGGGTCCTGCATACCTGCATACTCCCAGTCGATCAGACGAATTTCCTCTTTTCCATTTCTCTGGACAAACAGGAAGTTATCCGGTACTGCGTCAATATGCGTCAAAATCTTTTCGCCCGTGTGTGCATCAATATAAGGCTTCAAAGACCAAACATTCGCCTTGGTTTTCTCATAGTCCTTGTAAACAGAAGGCGTGCCATCCCACAGCGTTTCGTAGAACTCCATCTGCCCGAAAATATCAAATTCATGCGTCACTTTCAACTTCAATGCATGAAAATCACGCAGACGGCCCATGCACTTCTTGACATCTTCATAATCGGTGGGGTCGCATACCCGGGCACCCTCCAGAAACTCTGTGATTTTATAGCCATTCTCCGGGTTAATATAGGCGATATCATCACAGATGTTTTTATCAGCAATGGCATGATATACCGCTGCTTCTTGACGGCGATTGATGAGCTGGTCTGTACCCTCTCCCGGAATACGCATAATGTACTTTTTGTCCTTACAAGTGAATAGGAAGGAACGGTTGGTCATTCCCTTTTTCAAGACTGTGATGTCCGTGATTTCCTCCGGTTTTGCGCACAATGCCTTGCAGATTAAACGAATCGCATCCGTTTTCAGTTGGTTAGAATCGCTGTCGATCTCACGAAGCTGCTCATAGGTGTTGATCTCCACAACATCTGCCGAATGCACTACCCGGGCTGTGACGATCATGCGATCCTTATTATAGAGTGCTTCTTCCCAAAACAAACCATCATACTGTGGTTTTTTGCAGAGTTCCTCGATGCGTGCAGAAACCGTATCGGAGTCCTCTTTTGTAAGGTAGCTGATACCGATCATCGCATTACCACCGACATTTTCCGGCACAGTTACCAGCTCCATCTTGCGGTTCACACGGACATTACTTTCGTTTTCCACAAGATCGCTGACCATATACCATGAGTACAGCTCATGACGGTGAAACGGATTGCGGTCACACCAGATGTCGCAAGGGACGATGTACGCATTCTCCAGATGCTCTTTTACCAATCTGAGAGAATGCAGATTGTTCTTTGCGGCATAGTCCGGGTTAACCACCAGTTCTACGCCATACTCATCCATCAGGTATTCATATTTTTCCTTCATGAAACCCACAACAACATAGATTTCCTGAATACCTACTTCGTGAAGCTGCTTGATAATTCGCTCAATCAAAGGCTCCCCGTTGACTTCCAGAAGGCCCTTGGGCATTTCTGTATTGATGGGAACCATCCGCATACCAAAGCCGGCTGCCAGAATAATTGCACGTTTTGGAGTCTTATTCTTGTATTCCGCAACAGCCTTTGCTGTGGGGCAAATCGCTTCGTTCAGATACCCTGCCTTAATGAGTTCCTTTAGGGAACGGTTTACTACTCCCAATGAATGACCCGAAACCTCCGCTAAAACACGCTGATTGATGAACGGCTCAAGCAGCAGAGCGTTCAGAATATCGCTTTCTTGTTTATTCATGTACACTCCTCCATCGCTTTTTGTGAACGCAGTGCTAGCGTGAAACCACAACCCTCTGTTATGGCTTCACTTCTATCAAATTATCTTTAATGTTCTTCTGTTATTTTTGCATACACTTTATTTCCATGATGTGCAATCTGTTTTGAAGTTGGAGGCGGAGTCATGTAGTCACCATACTGCTTCGTTAGAATCATATCATATCCTACAGGTGCACTTAATAGATAGCCCTCAAATTCAACCGGAACCTGTGATGCATAGCATTCTTTGGGATATCGATCATCAAAAATGTCGTCCTTAGAGCAATTGCTTCCAACAACTCTTGCGGATTCATAATTCACCTCCGTCTCTTTCAAATGCATTTGCTCGAGTAGCCATTCCTTCTTCCAGCTTCTGAAAAAGGTGTTGCAAACTTTTCCGTATGCAATTGTTGAGGCACGCTTAATCAGCTTTAAAACGCTCCTCAAATCAAAATGAAGATCAGCCGTGTATAATTGCAATCCAATTACTTGATATTTATGATACAGTTTCTTCTTTGCATTATACGCAGCAGAATACCTTTGATCATCCTCATAAAGTCCGTCAATGGGAAAAACGTCAATGTCAATTCCTAATTCTTCACCCTGTTTGCACTTTACGCCATTTTCTATCTTGACTGTATCCAAGTCGCACACCTTCATAAAGGTATGTTTTGCATTAGGACTATTCGGCATAATTGCTACAATGTTATCACTTCGGTTTCTGCTGTTAAAAAGGGCTGCAAATTTCTCATAATCAGGTCTTGGCATCTGAATGTCGACATCATCATCCCACGGTATAAACCCTTTGTGTCTTACCGCCCCAATCAACGTTCCATAAGCAAGATAATATTTAATTCCGTTTTCATCACAAAAGGAGGCTACTTCCAATAATATATGAAGCGCTCTTTGCTTGTGTTCCTCAACCGAAAGCTCCTTCCATGTGGCAATATCATTAATACCACCGTTCATCAGGTCTTCCTCCACACCATCTTATTAACTACATTCACATAACCCTGAATGATTCGAACCACCTTCATGGACACGGTCTCGTCCACATAATCGGGGCAGGGTTTGCCCAGAACGCCCTTCTGCTTCATCTCAATGGCCATATCGGTGGCGTTGAGCAGCTCCCGTGTGGTAATACCAGCCAGAATGAAGTCGCCGGCTTCCAGTGCCTCAGGACGTTCCGTACTGGTACGGATGCACACGGCGGCAATGGGATGACCAATAGACAGATAGAAACTAGACTCCTCGGGCAGCGTGCCGGAGTCGGAGACGATTGCCAGCGCGTTCATTTGCAGCTTGTTGTAGTCGTTGAAGCCCAGTGGCTCGTTGACCCGGACGCGAGGGTCCAGCTGGAAGCCGCTCTGTTCCAGACGGTGCTTGCTGCGGGGATGGCAGGAGTACAGGATGGGCATATCGTATTTTTCTGCCAGCGCATTGATGGCGGTGAACAGGCTCAGGAAGTTCTTTTCAGAGTCGATGTTCTCCTCCCGGTGGGCGGACAGCAGAATATACTTGTCCTTTTCCAGCCCCAGACGCTCCAACACATCGCTTTTCTGGATCTTCTCCAGATTCATGCGAAGCACCTCTGCCATGGGAGAACCGGTCTGGTAGGTGCGCTCCTTGGGCAAACCGGTATCTGCCAGATACTTCCGGGCAAACTCGGAATAGCACATATTCACGTCGGAGATTACATCCACGATACGGCGGTTGGTCTCCTCGGGCAGGCACTCATCCTTGCAGCGGTTGCCGGCCTCCATGTGAAACAACGGAATGTGCAGCCGCTTCGCAGAGATGGCAGACAGGCAGGAGTTGGTATCGCCCAGCACCAGATAGCCCTCCGGCTGCAATTCGGACAGAAGCTCATAGCTGCGCCCCAGAATGTTGCCGCAGGTCACTCCCAGATTCTCGCCCACCACGGGCACCAGAATGTCAGGGCCAAACTCTCCGAAGGTGTTTTTCAGCTCGAAATCCTCCCAGAACACGGTGGAGAGGTTTCTGTCCCAGTTCTGGTTGTAGTAGACCACGCAGCAGTCAAAGTATTCCCGGCAGCGTTTGATAACCGCAGCCAGCCGAATGATTTCCGGACGGGTGCCGCAACCAATCATGACCTTGGTACGCCCATCGTTTTTCCATGTAAAATCGTGTTCCATAAAATTCTCCTAACGTCAACCAGTACCTTCTCTTACACCGGCTCGAAGAATGTGTCCGGGTGATTCGGGTTGAAGATCTCGTTGCAGGTCATCACCGTCACCAGATTCTCTGTCTCCGACAGGTTGATGATATTGTGCGTCCAACCGGGAATCATGTGGACAGCCTCGATCTTCTCCCCGGAAACCTCAAACTCCACCGTTTCTCCGGTGTTGATGTTCCGTTCCTGAATCAAGCCGTGACCAGCCACCACGATGAACAGCTCCCACTTGGAGTTGTGCCAGTGCTGTCCCTTGGTGATGCCCGGACGGCTGATGTTGATGCTCACCTGCCCGCAATCGGCGGTGTGTACCAGTTCGGTGAAAGAGCCACGGTTGTCCACGTTCATCTTCAGGGCATACTTGAACTTGTCCGTCGGCAGATAGGTCAGGTACAGAGAATACAGCTTCTTGGCAAAAGAGCCGTCCGGCATTTTCGGCATCATGAGCGTAGTCGGCTGTGCCTTGAACTCTTGCAGCAAGTCTACAATCTCGCCCAGCGTGACCTTGTGGGTCACGGGAACGCAGCAGTAGCGGCCATCTGCTTTCAGAACAGTCTCCACACCGTCAAATTCACAGTGCTGCTCCTTGCCTTCCAGCAGGTCAAACATTCCCTCTACCAAATCGTCGATGTACAGCAGTTCCAGCTCGGTACTGCGGTCGTTGACAGTGAATGGCTCGTCATTGGCGACTGCCCAGCAGAAGGTACTGACGGCACTGTTGTACTTAGGGCGGCTGTGTCCCATCAGGTTCACGAAACGGTAAACCGCAACCTTAGCCCCAATCTCCTGAGCATACTGGAAGAACAGCTCCTCGCCAGCCTTCTTGCTACGGCCGTACTCGCTGTTGCCGAAGCGACCAGCCAGCGTGGCTTGAATGGAAGAAGACAACATGATGGTTGCCTTGTTGTTGTGCTTTTTCAGGCAGTTCAGCAAGTCGGATGCAAAGCCGAAGTTACCCTTCATGAAATCCTCTGGGTTTTCCGGACGATTCACGCCTGCCAGATTGAACACGAAGTCTGCTTTCTGGCAGTATTCGTCCAGCTCCGCCGGAGTGGAGTTCAGATCATACTCGAAGATTTCTTCAATATTCAACGCCGGGTGGGTCTTATTTTTTCCATCCCGGATGTTTTTCAGGTTGTTGCACAGGGCGGTTCCCACCATGCCCTTGGCACCTGTGACTAGAATGTTCATTCTCTCACCTCTTAGTGTACTGCGGTGCAGTCCGGAATATCTGCGCCATCCGGCACAGTTGCATTATTGCAGATGGTGCAGTTGCTGCCAATGCGGGTAAAGTTGCCCACAGTCGCACCAGTGCGAATGACGCTGTTGGTGTAAATCAGGGCGTAGTCCCCTACCGCTGCATCACAGTGGACTTCCGTTCCGGCATTCAGCAGAACACCGTTGCCAACGGACGTACCATTCTGGACACAGGCATTTTGCAGCACCACACAACCGCATCCCATCTTAGAATACGGACTGATATAGGCACTGAGGGCAACGATATTAGGAAACGCATAGCCAAGTGCTGTTGCTTTCTCATACACCTGTGCCCGGAACTGGTTGTTGCCAATGCCCACCACCAGCAAGTCATATTCCTTCCGCAGCTCCGGCAGATCAGCAAGACCACCAACCACCGGAATGTCGCAAATCTCAGTACCCGCAGGCTGTCCATCATCCACAAAGGCACAGTCGTATTGGAGCATCGCCTGCTCCGCTACCATGCGCCCGAAGCCGCCAGCACCAACCAGCAGCAGCTTTTCTTTAGACATTAGGGATGCCCTTCAGTGCATTCTGTACATATTCAGTGGTCAGAATTTTCTTGACGGTGCCTTCCACATCCAGACGCTCGGTGTTGTGACTGGTGTAGGACTCGTCTGCCATGGTATGTACCTCACCCTTGACCACGAACTTGTCGTAGTTCAGGTCGCGGTTATCCGCAGCAACACGGAAGTAGTGACCCATATCCTGGCTGCGCAGACGCTCCTCACGGGTCATCAGGGTCTCAAACAGCTTCTCACCATGACGAGTGCCAATGATATTTGTGCCGGTGTCGCCGAACAGTTGCTGGACGGCCTTGGCAAGATCGCCGATGGTAGAGGCATCCGCCTTCTGGATGAACAGATCTCCGGGGTTGGCGTGCTGGAAAGCGAACATGACCAGATCCACAGCCTCGTCCAGGTTCATCAGGAAGCGCGTCATGTTGGGGTCAGTGATGGTGATGGGATTGCCCGCCTTGATTTGGTCGATGAACAGCGGAATGACAGAGCCACGGCTGCACATGACGTTGCCGTAACGGGTGCAGCAGATGGTCGTGCCGCCGCGCTCGGCAGCCACACGGGCGTTGGCGTAGATGACGTGCTCCATCATAGCCTTGGAGATGCCCATGGCGTTGATGGGGTAGGCCGCCTTATCAGTGGACAGGCAGACGACACGCTTGACGCCGGCATCAATGGCAGCGTGCAAGACGTTATCAGTACCGATGATGTTGGTCTGGACAGCCTGCATAGGGAAGAACTCACAGGAAGGAACCTGCTTCAGTGCGGCTGCGTGGAAGATATAGTCAACACCGGGCATTGCGTCACGGATAGACTGGGGATTGCGGACATCACCGATGTAGAACTTGACCTTCTTGGCGTTTTCCGGGTGTTTAGCCTGAAGCTCGTGACGCATATCGTCCTGCTTCTTTTCGTCACGGGAGAAGATGCGGATTTCCTTCAGGTCAGAATCCAGGAAGTGCTTCAGAACGGTAGAACCGAAAGAACCAGTACCACCAGTGATCATAAGGGTTGCGTTATCAAATGCAGACATTTTAATTTTCCTCCTGTTATTTCAACAAATAGTGTTTATACTTGAAGAACAGCTTTCGTCTGTTCTCTTCGACTAATTCTCTTCAACTCATTTTTCATGTTCAAAAACACATCAGCAGTTTCATGATACACATCCATATAGATTCGATGGATCTATATATTTAATCGTTAGACTTGAAGTCGAGTCAAATCACTAATAAAATTCAGTTCATTGACCTCTGAGCTTATTTTCATTCCTAACATTCAAATTCATTTTAAGAACTCTTTCTAAGTTTTTTCGCTGCATCCAGAAGATATTTTGGCTTCAACGCTTCCTCGATTATTTTATTGTTCCCTCTTATGGGCTTTATAATATAGCCCACTACAACATTAGTGAAGAATTGCGTAATTAGAGACGCCACCGCCGCTCCATTGATCCCCATTTGCGGAATTAAAAGCACGTTTATAATCACATTAGCAATCGCACCGAACATATTGATTTGCCATAAATACTTTTGTTTGTCATTCGCAAGAATCCATATATTACGAACCGATCCCATGTAGGAAAAAGTTGTATACCATACTATAATTTGAAGTGCGCTTATTGCTGGATTATATGCCGTCCCGTATAGAATGAAAATAATCCATCTTGAAAACAGCGTCATGACGACACTCTGCGCCAATGAAAGATATATAACAATCGAATATAGCATCGTCAACCGATGGCGAAAGACATCCTTTCCATCTTTTAGACCTTCAAAAATTGACGGTCGAAAAGAATCTATAATCGCTGTAAAAACAAAGCCCGTCATACCCGCACATGTGACAGCCGCCCCGTAATATCCAGTTGCGGATTCGTTCAGCATCATCTTTAGCATTATCTTATCTGTTTGAGCAAAAACCGTAACCATCATGGATGACAGAATATAATGCTTGCTCTTTTCAAACATCATCCTTCCTGTCTCAATTGAAAATTTCAATTTACTTCCACCTAGTTTTCGATAAAGCAGTAACCCTCCCGAAGATATTAGGACATAGTCCAATGCATTAGAGATTGCAAACCAGTACACACTTTTTCCATTTACAAGCAGAAAAATTTTATAGATTGATACGACAATATACGCCACCAAGCTAATCATTGATGTGTATTTTGACATCAATTTGGCCTGATACCAGTATTCCACATAATCAAATGCCTGGAAAATCAAAATAAGGCTGTACAAAAAACAAACCAAAATTGTCGTAGGCTCATCCGGATTCGCAACAAATGCAAACGCTGTGACTCCTACAATGCAGCAAATTGATGAGATGAAGCTCAAAGTAATGGATGTTCCCAGTATCTTTCCTTCATCATTTGGATTATTGACTATTTCCTGTACCAACACATTGCTCAACCCCAGTTGCATGATTGGAAGCACAAATGCAACCAGAGAAGACGCATATGTAATCAGTCCAAATCCTGATGGACCTAGATACCTTGCTGTCAGCATATTAATCAGCATCGCAACAACTGCTTGTACGACTCTGATTCCTATGATCCAGACCGCATTCTTGGCAACTTTATTCATACCCTACTCTATGCTGTCCTTTCTTCCTTTAACTTTTTACCAAAGGGGAAGATGAATCCATTACATTCAATATTCCCTATCGAAATTTAAAAAACTTCCTATACGCATATAGCATCTATGGACACCCTTTTCTATTGGTTTCTCAAGATACGTGTTTCGAATTTTTTCAAACATATAACATGATAGAAATACACATATTGTTGTCAGTAACGCCAGAATCGGATAATTTTTCATCGCATAAAGATTTTCTATTTTTACAATATCATGCCAAATAACATTTCTTGTAAAAGGGGAATCATGTAATAAGTAGATTCCAAAAACACTTCGTCCAATGGTCACAATCCTTTCTGAGTTTATATTAATTTGTAAAAATAAACGGAACAGGCAAATTGCTTCAATAATTACAAACACCGAATTAATCACGCAGCTTGATGCAAAAACTGTTATTTCATTTGTGATTCCAGTTTTTCCAGCAGATATTGCTGCATCGCTGAAATACTGTACAATTCCATTTAGACAATATGTCAATGCAAAACCCATAATATAATATATTTTTCTGCCGAGTGAAGTGTTTTGCTTTCTTAGATATGCCCCAATCAAATAAAACATTACCGCTCTCTGCAGTTGAAAATATTGGTTCGTTGTGATATTGCCGACAGTGTATTCAAAAAGCCAAAATGCTCCGACCACTAATAAGAACTTGGTACTGCCAATGTTTGACAAATATTTGTTCAACGTGGGGGAAATCAGTGTAAGTAGAATATATGCCGTCACAAACCACCAGCATCCCCCCATTACTGGTGACAAAAAGCTGCGCAAAATACTCTTGATGCTATCGGTTGAAACGTTTCCTCTTACTATTTGCAAAACACCTATCATTCCGCATAGGAATCCATAAAAGATTGTCACTTGTATCGTTCTCTTGGCAGACACCTTCTCTTTACACACGTTAAAGTATCCTGTAATCATAAAGAAAACAGCAACACCTATCCCCCCCGGGTTTCAAAAAACTGGTAAATACCCGATTAATCCTATTACCAGCACTCCATACATTCCAGTCGCTCTGTACACCATGAAGCGCCAGATGGCTGCCGATAATCATGAGCATAGCCACAATCCTTAATAACTCAATGTTCGCTTGTCGTTTCATTTTGTTTTCCTCACAGATAGCTCATCAACAAATACGCAGGACCGTGTATAACAACGGCTGTTAGCCATGCACAAAATATAGCAACTGATATTACGTTTTTTCCGAGGTAAGACCTGAAATAGCTATACAAATTATTGACAATAATCCCAGAAAGCATCGCTAGAACATACATGGGACGCAGAACCAAATCATAGTGTCCGATTTGTGTCATAATAACAAGTGCATAAATTAACACAAACCTATATAATAATCTGCTATTATCCCTCTTATTGACGTGGTAGAACGCATAAGTTATCAGTAATATAAAGATAATATCAACTATTAGATAACCATACGAAAAGAAATATGCATCAGATTTTATGTAGCGTAAATACAAGTTAGCTGCTTGGGAAATACCCGGAATTGACTGAGCATATATAAGTTGTGCAACAGGCTCCAATAGTGCCAGTCCAATAGCAAGGATGAAAACGGTTCTCATTTTAACTGTAAAGTGAGCAAGAATCCAGCACGGGATTACTATGATAACAGCATTGTGAATTGTGCAAGAGAATACTAAAAGCATCGCTGTCACAATTGGCGATCCATTCTTTTCAAATTCCCGATATAAAGCCAACGCCACTATACTTGCTGCCAAGCCATTCCGAATTCCTGTATTGACATACACGTAAGGCATCGTAGCCAAGCAAAGCATAAAGGATGGAGCCAACAATTCTGCCTTATTATTTTTCCTTAACCAGTCCTGTGTAATATAACTCCATATTCCATACACTATAATAAGCGTGAAGAACGGCAGTATCCTGTTACTATCAAATCTACTCACAATAAAGCAAACTAATTTATACCCATATAATCCGCTTCTAGTGCCACCACCTAACAGATTATTAAAATTAAACATGTAGTCAAAAAAATCATAATTAGCGGCTCGTAGGCTATTGATATATTGATAATGTCTATATAAGTCCCACCCATGCGAGGGAGGATTAATACTACTCCCAAACACAGCCATTGCAATAACAAGTATAATTAAATATCTGTTATCTCTTTTTTGATTTCTTTTTACTCCAAATGCAAAGGACAAATTCAAATACATTGCATATAAAAAAATATACGCAATAGACACCCACAAGACTATTTTCACTTACTGCACCTCTTACTATACAGTGTGACATATTCGTTGAATCTAGTTTTCATAGCAATGCCTGCCAGATTTTCACAGTCGTTTTCCTTCTCCCGTCTTACGCACATATCTTGGATTGCATTTATCATCTCATCAACATCATCCACAGGAACAACCCGGTCAACCTTTTCATTCAACATCTCCGGACTTCCCCCTGTATTAAATGTCACAACCGGAGTTCCACACGCAATCGCTTCCATATTGACCGTCGGGTAGTTTTCCTCTCTTGTCGGCATGGCAAACACATCCGCTGTACTATAAATCTCGGCAAGTTCTTTCTGATTCTGTGTTCTATGGATTGAAATAATATTCTTAGGCAGGTTTTTGTCAATTTCACCATCTGTGCCGACAAGAACAATTTGATACTTATCGCCCAGTTTTTCTGCCATCTCGGCAAAGCAGTCTAGCCCTTTGCGATAACCCCATGCAAAGGAAACACCCAAAACTATATATTTATCTCCCGGAATCCCGTACTGTTCGCGGAAGTTGCTATGGGTAGGTTTGAACACATCTAAATCAATACCGTTATTTATGACCTGAATCGGATACTCCTTCAAATAAGATTCCTTCGCTAATCCTGCCAACCATTCAGACGGCGTAACAATCGTCATGTTCTTTACACCGGTGAACCACTTCTTTTTTAGTTGCCACATTTTCTTCGTATTGTCATAGAGCGAAGCAGGATATTCCTTATACTGCGGACAGTTGTGGCAGCCTGCCTTCCACCTATCGCACTTTGCTATGGTGAAGTATGGGCATTGCCCAGTAAATGACCAGCAATCGTGCAATGTCCATACTGTCGGAACATTGTGCTTTTTTATGTACGAAAAAAGCATAG
>OLHE01002339.1_pt1 | contig 11223 bp, 8 predicted proteins | sample 1605821 | NCBI WGS metagenome assembly OLHE01 (sample SAMN03283250) | human gut metagenome | biome: human-associated habitat; material: feces | host: Homo sapiens | place: USA | collected 2013
CGGAGCTGCTGCTCCGGGCGATTCTTTCGTGTTGCTGCGGCTCAGTCCGCCGTGATCGTGATGCTGCGGGAGATGGACTTTGCCATATCGTTGCCGCCGAGGATGTAGGCGGTCTGGCGGTACGTGCCGGGCTCGGTGGGTGCCTTGCTGCTGATGTACAGCCTGTGCGTGTCCGTCGTGCCGACATAGCGGTAGTGCACGCCGTCCTGATTGTGGGCGGGGGTGTCACCGCGCATGAGCGTGGCGCCGAGCGGGCCGCTTTCCAGCTCACCGGTGGTGTAGGTCGTCCGGTCGTTATCCCAGGTCAGGCTTGCACCGGTGGCGCGCATCTTCACGACGAGCGTGCCCGTGCCGACGCCGGTCTTGTAGTTCGGGTTGGACGTGATCGCCGTCACGAGGTACATGCCCGCGCGGTTCGGCGAGCCGATGGCCACGCGCGTGCTGTCAAACACGCCGGGGATCTTGTTGATCACCTTGAGCAGCTCCGTGAACGAGGAGATGTCGATGTTGAAGAGCTTCAGGAGCTTGGCGAGGTCATCCGTCGGCTTCTCGAGCTTCTGCAGCAGCGCGCGCAGCTCGCCGAGGGTCATGCCGTCGTTGAGGATGTCCGTGAGCGTCTTGCCGCAGAGGAGCTTGACGGCCGGGTCGATCTTTGCCAGTGCCTCCGGGGAGAGGATGCTCTCCGGCAGCTGCAGGTAGACTGCGCCCTTGACGCTGCTGGTCACGCCGCTGTAGATCTTGAAGATGGTGAAGTCGTCCTCCGGCTTCGTGGTGACATACTGCTGCGTGGTCGGCTTTTCATCGTAGAAGATCGCGGCGGACTTGACGTGCACGCGCACGAATGCCTTGTTCACCGTGAGCGTACCCTCGACCGCGTCGCAGCCGAGATAGTCGGCCGTGGTCGGGAAGCTCGCGCGGATCTGCTGGTTTTCACCGGCGCCGATGCCCGGCGCGGTGTAGTCGATGCCGAATTTCACCGTGCCGCCCTCGACCGGATACCAGTCATCGTGCGTCAGGAGCTTGCTGCTGCCGGTGCCGTAGTACTCGACGACCATGCTCCCGGCGGCGGCCTCCTTGCTCACGGTGGTCTGCGACCAGTCGATGAGCTTGTTGAGGATCTGCGTGCGCATGGCGGCGGCGTCCTTCGTGTAGCTGAGGGACACACCCTCCTTGAGCACGATCTTCGCCTGCGTGCGCGCGTCGACCAGCGTCACGGAGACGACGGTGTCCGCACCGTTCACGGTGAGCTTGACGTTGTACGTGCCGACGGTGATGGCCGGGAATTCACGCAGTTTGTTCCAGCCGCCCTCCAGCACGACATAGCGCGATTCGTGCGGCGGGAGCTTTGCCTTCGACTCATAGGTCACGGTCACGTCATTGACGTCCGCGCCGGGCAGGACGGCGGCGACGATGGCGGCGCGCAGCGCGTCAAAGTCGATCTTGCCGTCGGCGGTATAGGTCATGTTGAGCGTGTAGGTGCCGGGTTCGTCCTCGGTCGTGCCGGCCGCGGTGCTCAGCGCGGCATCCGGCGCGGTGTTGGTGTCGGTGCCCGACGTCACGGCGGGATCAGCGCCCGGCGCGGCGTCCGGTGTCACGGACGGGGCTGCGGCGTCCGCCGCGGGAGAAGCCAGCTTCGTGAACGTGTAGACCGTGCTCGTCCCCTCAATGCGCACGGCGTAGCTCTGTGCGGCCGATTCGCTGTTGAGCGCGGGATAGCTCGCGTTGAGGCGGTCGCGGAAGAAGCTTCCGGTGGTGTCAAAGCCGTTGACCGGCGTCCACTTGACGGCGTAGTCCGACAGGACGCTGGTCGCGCGGTACTCCCATTGCTGGCTGCCGACCTCGTCATAATTGCTCAGCAGGGTCTGGCTGAGCAGGTCGTTGACGTCTGCTCCGGCGGGGATGTAGGCCGCGCCGTCGTGGCCGGCCGGCACCGCACTCGCGGCGGAGACCGGCAGCTGGAATGCGGCGAGTTGGCCGAACAGCAGCACGGCCAGCAGCAGGGCAAGAATTCTGGTTGCGTGTTTGCGGAATGTCATTGTGAATGAACCTCCTATTCCGGTATTTCTGTGGGGTCGTGTCCGGGGTGGGAACCCGGACACAGCTGCATTATACGGTGCATTTCCGGCATTTTCAAGGCCTTTGGCAAAAATGTATCAAAAAGCTTAACATGTGTAAAAAATCCATGTGCATTTCTTGAATTGTGCGCCCAATGAAATGAAAAAACACCCGCCCGCATTTCGCGGACGAGTGTTCGGTGCGACGTTTTTTATTTTCCCAGTGCGGCGCGCATTTTGCCGCAGATGTCCTCCGTGAGCGCGCTGGTCGTGGTGGCCTTGACGGTCTCGGCGGGGATGACCTCGCGGATGCGCACATACACGTGCGAACGCCGCCAGGGGACGTTGCGCGCGATGCGCTCCGTGCCCTCGACCGTGCCGACCACGATGGGGACGTTGGCCTTCTGCGCGATCTTGAGCGAGCCCGCGTGCCACGGCAGCAGCTCGCCGCTTTTGCTGCGCGTGCCCTCGGGGTAGATGGCGAACGAGCACACGTGCGCGCGGATGAGCCCGGCGGCGGCGTTGATGGTGGTCAGGGCGTTGCGCGCGTTTTCGCGGTCGATCGGCAGAAAGCAGCACCGGCGCACGAACGGGCCGATGACGAACTTGCGCATATTCGACGGCTTGGACACGAACGCCAGCGGCCAGCGCCGCAGTACCCACCACTGCACCATGGGGTCAAAGTTCGAGCGGTGGTTGCTCACGAAGAGAAATTCCGAATCCGTCGGGACCTTTTCGAGCCCCTCGACGTGGATCTTGATGCGGCAGAGCGCGAGAATCCAGCCGTCGAGCGCCAGCGTCAGCGCAAGGTAAAACGGGCTGATGCGGTCATACATCCTGTTCGGCCCGGCAAAGAGCGAGCACACGAACATCAGCAGCACGTACACAAGGTTCGCCGCCACGAAGCAGCCGAGCAGCACGGGCAGCAGCCACCAGTAGCTGAGCGCGGGAGACAAAAAATAAATCACCGCAGTGCTGAGCACGGCGGGAACAAGCATCAGATAATAGAGCATGGCCGGACACCTTTCCACACGGGATGTGACGAAATCCTGTCAATAGTCATTGACGGCTGGGTATCACATCCATTATAATTACTGTACGGGACCGTGTCAATGAACGGGGTGTAAACTTGCGCGGATCTCGAAATTTTTCGATCAGAGATAGGATGGATAATGAGATGATCGTATTGAAATGGTTATTCCCGGTGTTTTTGGCGGCGCTCGCCGTCGTGCACCTCATCAGCTGCTGGCGCGGCGATGACGATCTGCGCAAGCCGACGAAGGTCGCGCTGATGCCGGTCGTCGCGCTGACGTACCTCGCCTTTGCCAACACGCCGTCGCTTTGGGTGGTCGCCGGCCTGCTGTTCGGCTGCCTGGGCGATCTGTTTCTGCTGCGGCCGCTGCAGAAGCATTTCTTCGCCCTCGGCACGGCGTCGTTCTTCCTCGGCCACGTGTGCTACCTTGTGCACATCTACACGACCTATGCCGTGCATGTGCGCTGGTTCTGGATCGTGCTCGTGTGCGCGGCCTATGCCGCGGGCATCGTGGTCGTCTATAAGGGCAGCCGCAAGAGCATCCCGCGCGCCCTGCGTCCGCTGGCGCTGGCGTACATGGTCATGCTCTGCACGCTGAGCATCAGCGTGTTCCTGCCGCTGGTGACGGCGTTCACGTGGGGCAAGCTCGCGGCGTTTCTCGGCGCGTCGTCCTTCCTCGCGTCCGACGGCGTGCTGTGCGACATGCTCTTCACCAAGAAGGCCGAGCCGACCAAGCAGAACTTTGCCGTCATGGGCACGTACATCCTTGCGCAGGTGCTGCTGACCATGGGCTTTGCATTCTGAGCCGGCGCAAATCGTCGAAAAAAACGGGGCGCTCCGGTCGTGAGTGTCCCGTTTTTTGTACAGTCGTGGAAAATAATTTAAAAAACTGTTAGAACCGCTTTACATTTGTCGGAAAAAGCAATACAATCTGTAGCATCACCAATGGTCTCAAGGGGGAAGAGAGCATTATGAAAGCAAATGAAAGGGACAGCAGGACAGAGCAGGAGCGGTTCATCGACCGCATGCTCAAGGAGATCCTCGGCGGGCAGCGCAATCCGGGCGACCGGCTGCCCACGGAGAGCGAACTGGCCGCGCAGTACGACCTGCGCAAGACGAACGTACACCTTGCCCTGAAAGAGCTGGAGCGGCTCGGCTTTCTGGAGATCGTGCCGCGCCACGCGACGTATGTCGCACCCTACTGGGAGCGGGCAAATCTGGAGACGCTGGCGGTCATCATGACGCACGGCGGCACGCCGCATCCGGAGCTGGTGGACGCGTTTCTGGAGCTGCGCGAAATGGTCGCGCTCGGCTGGTTCTGCTGGGTAGGGCGCCGACCGGACGCGGCGCAGATGCAAAAGCTGTACGGTCTGCTCGCGCAGATGGACGCCATCGCCTACGTGCCAGACGGCGACAAGGCGGCGTTTCTGGAACTGCTCAATGCGTTTCTGGTGTGCATGTTCCGCGAGTCGGACAACATGATCTTTCGCGTCATGCTGCGCTCGACGCGCGAGCTTGCACACGTGGCGTACTACATGGTGGCCTACACGCTCGATATGCAGGAGCTGTGCAGGGTCTACCGCGCGGTGCTTGACGGACTGACGGACGGATGCGTGCCCGAGGCGATCGCCTGCTGGAGCGCGTGGAGCGACCGGGTCACGCTGCGCTACCGCGAGGCGCTCGAGCAGCTGCAGAGCGCATGACCGGCCGCTGCCCCGGCGGGCGCAAAGGCTACGAGGTTCTTTGACAAACCGGCTGCCCCGGCGGGACAAAATGTCCCGCCGGGGCAATCGTTTTTTTGCGCTGCGGTTGCGTGCGGCGTGCAGATGTGCTAAAATCAGGTAACAATACCGAAAGGGAGCGAGAGCATGAAGCTGACATTTATCCGCGCCGACCACGAGGTGACCGGCAGCTGCACCCTGCTCGAGATCGGCGGGCATTACGGCCTGATCGACTGCGGCATGCAGCAGGGGCGCGACCAGTTTGAGAACATCGACATCCCCGTCCCGGCAGTGCAGATCGAGTTCGTGCTCGTCACGCACGCGCACATGGACCACACCGGCCACCTGCCGCTGCTGTATAAGCAGGGCTTTCGCGGCACGGTCTACGCAACGGAGGCGACGTGCGACCTGTGCGGCATCATGCTGCGCGACTCGGCGCACATCCAGATGTCCGAGGCCGAGTGGCGGGGACGCAAGGCCGCCCGCGCCGGACGCGCCGCGCCCGAGCCGCTCTATACGCTCGAGGACGCCGAGGGCGTGCTCACGCTGCTGCGCCCGTGCAGCTACGGGCAGCGCGTTCAGGTCGGGGAGAACATCATCATCCGCTTCACGGACGTCGGCCACCTGCTCGGCAGCGCGTGCATCGAGGCGTGGCTCACCGAGGGCGATGTGGAAAAGAAGATCGTCTTTTCCGGCGACATCGGCAACGTGAATCAGCCGCTCCTGCGCGACCCGCAGGCCGTCTCGGGCGCGGACTACGTGCTCATCGAATCGACCTATGGCGACCGCAGCCACGGCGAACGGCCGGATTATCTCGGTGCGCTTGCCGACTGCATCCAGCGCACGCTTGACCGCGGCGGCAACGTCGTCATCCCGTCGTTCGCTGTTGGCCGCACGCAGGAGCTGCTGTATTTCATCCGCCAGATCAAGGACGCCGGCATGGTGCACGGGCATCCGCACTTTCCGGTCTACGTCGACAGCCCGCTCGCCAACGAGGCCACGCGCGTTTTCCTGCAGACCGACACGAGCTTTCTCGACGACGAGGCGCGCGCGCTCATCCGCAGCGGCGTGAATCCGCTGTATTTTGACGACCTGCACACCGCCGTCTCCAAAGAGGACTCCATGGCGCTCAACAACGACCGGACGCCCAAGGTCATCCTCTCCTCGAGCGGCATGTGCGACGCCGGACGCATCCGCCACCACCTGAAGTATAACCTCTGGCGGCCGGAGTGCACCGTGCTCTTCGTGGGCTATCAGGCGGTGGGCACGCTCGGGCGCAAGCTCAACGACGGGGAAAAGACCGTGAAGATCTTCGGCGACGAGATTGCCGTGCACGCCGAGATCACCGTGCTGCCCGGCGTGAGCGGTCACGCGGACAAGGCCGGGCTGCTGCGCTGGCTCAACGCCATGGAGCAAAAGCCCGCGCACGTGTTCGTCAACCACGGCGACGACGATGCGTGCACGGCGTTTTCCGCCTGCCTGCGCGAGGAATACGGCTATGAGGCCGACGCACCCTACAGCGGCAGCGCGTTTGACCTCGCCGCCGGTGTGTATACGGTCGTTGCGCCGCCGCGCCCCGTCCGGCACGACGAGCAGCGGCAGGCTGCCGCCGCCGGCAAGCGCCGCGAGAGCGCGGCCTTCGAGCGGCTCAAGCGTGCGCTCGGCGAGCTCACGGCGCTTGTGCGCCGCTGTGATGGCTGCCCGAACAAGGGGCTGAGCGCTTTCGCCGATGAGCTCGAGCGGCTCACCGCCCGCTGGCGCGACCGCATTGCGCCGTAACACACTATATAATAATGCAGCAAAGCCCTGCCGGACAGTTCCCGGCAGGGCGTTTTTGCGCTCAGATCGTTTTGCGCGCGCGGCCGGTCAGATACGTCCCGATCGTGCCGAGACCGAGCAGCGCGAGATTGAGCCGCGGCACGACGTTTGTCTGCAGCGCGTCCGTGTCGAAGGCGTTTTGCGCCAGCAGCAGCGCACCCGCGCCGACCGCCGCCGCGCACAAAAGCACGAGCGCGGGCGGGTTTTTGCGCGCAAAGAGCTGTGCATTGCGCGTGCACGCCGCGCGCAGACAGTTGACTGCCAGCGTCAGCAGCATCGCCACGAGCACAAAGTCCGGCAGCACCCACAGCCCGATCACGAGCGCGCCGAAGCGCTCGACCGCGTGAAAGAGGCTGATGTTGCGCAGCAGGGTGAAAAACGGGTGGTTGAGCTGCGCCGTCAGCCCCGCGCCGAGGTTTCCGATCGTGAACACGCTCAGCAGCGTCACGAGCACGCACGTGCGCACGCACCAGCGCATGGCGCAGCGCGCCCGCCCCGGCGTTTCCGGCGTGGCGCCGCCGGTGAAGGCCGCAAAAAACAGCACCGCCGCCCCCGCGCCGAACACCGTCAGCGCGCTGCGCGCGATGCCGGGCGCGTCCGCCGCCGTCACGGGCAGCAGGTTTTTCACGTCCAGCCCCGGCAGGGCGAACACCAGCACCAGCGTCAGCACGCCCGCGAGCAGCGGCCAGAAGATCTCCGCGGCGCGAAAGAGCGCCTTCGGCGCACCGAGCGCGCCGCAGACCGCCATGGCGAGGATCGTCACCACGAACGGCCACGGCTGGCTCAGCGGGAACACCGCCTCGATGAAGCGCTCTGCCCCGATGCGTAGTGCGAACGCGCCGTAGAGCAGAAACCACAGGGCGTACAGGCACAATACCGCCCGCCCCGCGACCGGCCCGAGCGCGCGCAGCGTGATCTCGCCGATGCCCTCACCCGGCCGGCCGCGGCGCAAAATGCCCTCGAGCAGCGCCGCAAACAGCAGCAGCGGCACGAGCGCCGCCGCGCCGCTCAGCCACCCGCCGCAGCCGGCCTCCGCCGCCGTCTTGCGCGGCACGAGGTGCAGCAGCGGCGAGAGCAGCGCCATCGTGCACAGCGCGTAATACTGCCGCCGCGTCAGGGAAAGGTGCATCATCTTCCGCCTCCTGTGGTGTCGATGCCGTCGCGCAGGTCATACGTGCGCCCGACGTCGGCATCGACCGTCACGCGCACCGGCACGTCCGGCCAGAGCTCCGCCCAGTCGTCGCGGATGGCCGCCCATCTGCGCCCGCTGCGCACGGCGACAGCCTGCCCCACGCCGAGAAAGTCCGCCTCCAGCGCCTGCGACGCCGCGAGCGCATCGCGCACCCAGCCGCCAACGCACGCTGCGAGCGCCGCATTGAGCTCATCCTGATAGGCCTGCGCCGTGATCCGGCGCGGTGTGCGCAGCTCGGAGATGCCCGCGTGCAGCTGCAGCGTCACGTCCACGCGCGCAAGCGTGCCGCCGTCCCAGACCGGACGGATGGCCGCCCTGCACGTGTCGAGCGTGAGCATGACGGTGCTGCCGTCGCCGTCGCGCACCGCGATGTCGCCGTTGGTGACCACGCCGAGGAGCATGCTCGCCCCGCGCGCGGTCTCGGGCGCGATGCAGCCGAGATAGTCCCCGCCGCGAAAGATCGCATACCCCGCCGGGGCGAGCGCGAGCTTGCCGCCCTCGCTCTCCGGCGTGCGCACGCACGCCACGGCGCCCACGGCGGCGCAGCCGCTGCCCGCGAGCGCGCGGGCGATGTCCGCGCAGGAAAACGCATGGCCCGCGCCGCTGAGCGCGGTGTCCTTCTGCAGCGCGGTCAGTGCCTCGGTCACGTCGGTCCTGTCGTCGCCCGTGTCCATGACCGTCTGCTGCGCCGTCGCCCCGCGCACGAGAAACAGCGGCGCACTCAGGCGCATATCCGGGTTGCGCGCGATGAAATCCAGCAGCGGCGCCAGCTCGCCCGCGGCGGCTGCCTCCTCGCCGAGGAGCAGGTAGCTCGTCTGCGCGTAAAACAGCTCCGCATTCGGTGTGCGGTCCTGCAGGCGGTCGAGCGCGGCGAGCACGGTCTCGCCGGTCTGCGTCATGCGCTGAGGCGGTTCGTTTTTGCCTGCCCTGCCGGTCGACGCGCTCAGGCACACGCCCTCGGCCGCACGATCCACGCCGATCGTCTGAATGAGCATCAGGTCCTCGACCGGCCGGTAATTGCTCGAGATCGCGCCGCTGGCGCACCCGCTGCACAGCAGTCCCGCCAGCAGCAGCGCGAGCGTTTGTGCGCGGTGCATACGCAGCCCTCCTTATATTATAGTGTGCCTCATCTCTGCCGCCGCCGGTTTTCGCTGCCGTATTCCGGCGGACGGAACTTGTTGTCCGGCTGCGGCCGGCGCAGCAGCGTGCGCCAGAGCGCCGGGCGCTCGCTGTCCACAAACGGGGCCATATACGCAACGCCGTCGCTGTCGATCGTGCACAGGTACCAGATCACGAGCCCCAGCATTGCCAGAATGCCGAACAGTCCGGCAAGCGCCGCCGCCAGCACCAGTGCCAGCCGCAGCAGACGCACGGCGTTGCTCAGCTCCTGATTCGGCAGCGTGTAGCCCGCGATGCCCGCGAGCGCCACGACGATGATTGCCACGGGGCTCACGATCTTCGCGTCCACCGCCGACTGCCCCACGAGCAGCGCCCCGATGATCGACACCGTCTGACCGATGGAGTTCGGAAGCCGCAGTCCGGCCTCCTGCAGCAGCTCGAAGGCGATGAGCATGAACAGAATGATCGCCGGCACGGAAAACGGCACCTGCTGCTTTGCCTGGATGACCGACAGCAGCAGCTTTGCCGGGATCATTTCCTGGTGGTACATCGCCACGGCCACGTACAGCGCCGGAAACGTCAGCGACAGCGCCAAGGCAAAGTAGCGCAGCACGATCAGCGCCGAGGCCAGCAGGTAATTGTGCGCCTCATCCTCCGGCGTGTGCATCAGCAGCCGGAACGTCGTCGGCAGCAGGTAGCCCATCGGCAGCCCGTCCACCAGCAGCCCCACGCAGCCGTCGAGCAGCGCCCCGGCAAACTTGTCCGGGCGTTCCGTCTGGCCGAGCTGCGGCAGCAGCGCCCGCGGCCGCCGCGTCAGATACGGCTCAAGGTCGCCGCGTCCGAGCAGCGCCTGCTCGTCGATCGTGTCGAGCCGGTCAAGGATGCGCTGCACGCGCGCAGGGTCTGCGATGCCGTCGAGATATACCACCGCGACGGTGGTCTCCGACTGCCGCCCGACGACCGTCTGGCGCAGCTTCAGCGCCGGCGTGTGCAGCCGCCGCCGCACGAGCGAGGTGTTGATGCGCAGCGTCTCGACGAAGGCGTCCTTCGCACCGCTGACGGATTTCTCGATCGTCGGCTCCGATACCGCGCGCACATTTGCCGTGCGTGCTTCGAATGTCACGGCCTTGCGCTGCGCGTCGAAGATAAGCGCGGCCGAGCCCTTGGTGAGATCGGCGACGAGCGCGTCCATCTGCGTGCGCGTGCGCGTCGCACAGCTGTAGACCGCGCCCTGCTCGATGCGGCGCACCGCCTCGCGCGAGCCTGTGACGTCGGCCAGCCGCCCGCCCTCGGTGAGCGGGCGCAGGATGTCCGCCGACACGTCGCCTGCCGCGACCACGCCGTCGAGCCAGCAGACGCACACCGTGAGCCGGCTCTCGAGCCCGATGCGCACGGTGCGCATTTCAAAGTCGTCGCAGTCGGAAAATATTTTTTTCACTTCGGCCGCCGTGATCGGCACGTCAAATTTCGGCTGCGGGCGCGGATGCGGCGCATCGTCCCGGCCGCAATGAAAGCAGTTCGTTTGCATATTGCGTAGTATACCCGGCAAAAACCACAATATTTAGTGGGCACGGGAAAAGTCGAAAAATTATTGCGAAAATGTGAAAAAAGTTGTTGACATCGGTCGTTTCCGGTGGTATATTAGCAAAGCGCTCGCGGGGAGCGGCCAGAACGAAAGAAACTTCCGAAAAAAGTTGAAAAAAGTTCTTGACAAAGTGAACCGCGTGTGGTAAGATAAACAAGCTGTCGCCGAGAGGCGCAGCGGCGTGTACCTTGTAAATTAAACAATGTAAGAACACAAAACTGAAAAAGTTTTGTAGCTTATGCAAATAAGCACCAGAAAAGGGTTCTTAACATCAGCAATGATGTAAAACAATTCTTTTGAGAGCTAGAAAGCGATCTAAAAGATTATATCCGCTTCGGCGGTTATGATATGATTTATAGAGAGTTTGATCCTGGCTCAGGATGAACGCTGGCGGCGTGCCTAACACATGCAAGTCGAACGGAGTTACTTTGGTGAAGTTTTCGGATGGATCCGATTTAACTTAGTGGCGGACGGGTGAGTAATGCGTGAGCAACCTGCCCTTCAGAGGGGGACAACAGTTGGAAACGACTGCTAATACCGCATAATGTATTCGGAAGGCATCTTCTGAATACCAAAGGAGAAATCCGCTGAGGGATGGGCTCACGTCTGATTAGTTAGTTGGTGAGGTAACGGCTCACCAAGACTGCGATCAGTAGCCGGACTGAGAGGTTGAACGGCCACATTGGGACTGAGATACGGCC
>OLHE01002341.1_pt1 | contig 11219 bp, 10 predicted proteins | sample 1605821 | NCBI WGS metagenome assembly OLHE01 (sample SAMN03283250) | human gut metagenome | biome: human-associated habitat; material: feces | host: Homo sapiens | place: USA | collected 2013
CCCGTAGAGAAGCTCGCGAGAATGCATTTTTGCTGGCATTTTCGCAGACCTTTGGCGACGTCCCGCTGGCAGAGGCTCTGACCAACCATGCGGAAAACGACGAAGAGCACCCGGTGGATGGCTTCAGCAAGCTGCTGCTGAATGCTTATTACGACCATTCCGCAGAGGTGGATGACGAGATCCGCGCTCATCTGCGCAACTGGACCATGGAGCGTCTGCCGCGCGTCAGCCTGACCGTGCTGCGTCTGGCCATTGCAGAGATGCTGTTCGGCGGCGAGAACAAGCCCGGCGTTGCCATCAACGAGGCGGTGGAGCTGACCAAAAAGTATGGTGCCGATGAGGACTATCAGTTTGTGAACGGCCTGCTCGGCGCAGTGGCACGGGATCACGGCCTGAATGAAGAAGCCGCTGTGGAGCCGGCTGAACAGTGAGCCGTTATACGCTCGGGGTCGATACAAGCAACTATGCAACCTCTCTGGCAGTTTTTGATACAGCCGGAGAGGTTGTTTGTGCAAAAAAGCGGTTTCTTCCGGTCAAACCCGGGCAGCTGGGCCTGCGGCAGAGCGATGCACTGTTCCACCACACCACGGCACTGCCGGAAATGCTGCACGAGCTTGCGCAGGAGTTTGATCTGACCCGCATCGACGCCGTGGGTGTCTCCCAGAAGCCGCGCCCGGCAGAGGGCAGTTATATGCCGTGCTTTCTGGCCGGTGTGAACGCGGCGACGGCATTTGCAGCGGCGCGGAGCATCCCGCTGATTTATACGACCCACCAGCAGGGCCATGCCGCTGCGGCGCTGTTTGCAGCCCGCGGCGCAGACCTTTTTACGCAGAAAGTCCTGCTGTTTCATATTTCCGGCGGCACGACGGATCTGCTGCTGTGTGATGAGGTACGCACGATCACCCAACTTGGCACTAGCACGGACCTTTACGCCGGACAGGCTGTGGACCGCGTGGGCGTCAAGCTCGGGTTTGCCTTCCCGGCGGGTGCAGAGGTGTCTCGCCTTGCTGCAGCGTGCCCGGAAGAGATCCGGCCGAAATCTAGCGTGAGGGGCATGCAGTGCAGCCTTTCCGGCCTGGAAAACCAGTGCAATGCCCTGCTTGCTGCGGGCAAAAGCCCGGAATATGTGTGCAAGTACTGCCTGCTCTGTGTGGCCGATACGGTGGTCAAAATGACAAAGGCTGCGCAGAAGAAATACCCGGGTCTGCCGGTGGTATGCGCCGGCGGCGTGATGAGCAGCGATGTGATCCGCCAATGGGTGCAGAAACGCCTGCCTCAGGTGTATTTTGTGCCGGGACAGTATTCCAGTGACAATGCCATTGGCGTGTCCATTCTTGCGGCACGGGAGGCCGGTTTATGGCTGAAGTGATCACGGTTTCGGCGCTGAACCGCTATGTCAAATCTCTTTTTGATGCAAACGACCGATTGTTTGATCTGGCATTGCGCGGCGAGGTGGCAAATTTTGTGCAGAACGCGCGCAGCGGGCATTGCTATTTCACCCTGCGGGATGAGCAGGCCAGCGTAAAAGCGGTGATGTTCCGCTCGGATGCGCGGCGGCTTGCGTTCCGTCCGGAAGAGGGGATGCGTGTGGTCGTGCGCTGCCGTGCAACGCTCTATGAGCGGGATGGCGCATTCCAGTTGTATGTCAATGAGATGTTCCCGGACGGAATCGGTGCAGCACAGCTGGCGTTGGAGCAGCTCAAGGCCCGGCTGGAACAGGAGGGCCTGTTTGATGCGGCACACAAAAAGCCGCTGCCGCAATATCCCCGGTGCATTGGGCTGGTGACCAGCAAGACCGGCGCGGCTTTACAGGACATCCGAAATGTGATCGGCCGCCGCTGGCCGGGTATCCGGCTGTTGCTCTGCCCGGTCATGGTGCAGGGGTTTGAAGCGGCTCCGCAGATTGCGGCGGCCATCCGGACGCTGGACCGCAGCGGCAGGGCAGATGTGATCATCGTGGCCCGCGGCGGCGGCAGCCGGGAGGATCTGTGGGTGTTCAACGCTGAGGTGATCGCGCGGGCAGCCTTTGCCTGCAAAACACCGCTGATCAGCGCCATTGGACACGAGATCGACTACACGATCCTGGACTTCGTGGCAGACCAGAGAGCCCCGACGCCCTCGGCAGCGGCAGAGCTTGCGGTGCCGGACCGGGAAGAACAATGGAATATTTTGCAAAATTTACAACAAAATATTTCTGAAAATATGCAAAAACGGCTCAAGTTGTGCTATAATGAGCTGGAGCAATACAACTTAGCGTTGGAACACAAGCCTGCGCATCACATCTGGAAGAGGGATTTTGACCAGCTGGAACAGGCTGGGCAGACGCTTCAGATCCAGATACAGCGCCGGATGCAGGCTGCAAATATGCAGTTGGAACATGCCGCAGCACTGACAGCCTCTCTGAGCCCGTACCGGGTCCTTGCCCGAGGCTATGCAATGATCACCACGGGCAGAGGACAGATCCTTCCGGCAGACCAACTGGAGCCGGACAAGACCATCTACATTCGCAGCGCTTCCCGCCGGGCAAAGTGCCGGGTGGAGGCCGTGGAGGAAATTGATGAAAGCACCCAAAAGCTATGAAGAGGGCATGGAGCGCCTGAATGCCATTCTGGCCAAAATGCAGGACGAGCAGACGACTCTTGCAGAAGCCGTCAAGTTGTATGCGGAGGCAGCATCTCTGATGGAATACTGCCATACTGCGCTGGAAAAAACATCGCTCCAGATCGAGGAGATCGACGCGAAGATCACGCAGACCATACAGGAACAGCGGGAGGAAAACTGATGGATTACAAAACACAATATCAGATGTATCTGTCGCAGGCTTCTGCCGCGCTGGAAGACGCCTGTGCAAAGTTTCTTCCGGAGGAATCGGAGGTATGCCGTGCGGCGCGGTACAGCCTGCTGGGCGGCGGAAAACGCATCCGGGCCGTGCTGGTGCTCAGCGTCTGTGATATGCTGGGCGGTGATCCGCAGACGGCCAGAGCTTTCAGCGCTGCGGTGGAAATGCTGCACTGCTATTCGCTGATCCACGATGATCTGCCCTGCATGGACAACGATGACCTGCGGCGCGGTCGCCCCTCCTGCCACAAGGCATTCGGGGAGGCAACGGCCATGCTGGCAGGAGATGTGCTCCTGACCGAAGCCTTTGAAGCAATCGCCAATGCACCGGCTTGCCCGCAGGCCTGTGTGCAGGCCGCAAAGGCGCTGGGCCTTGGTGCCGGCAGCCGCGGCATGGTGTATGGGCAGGAGCTGGACCTGAAATACGAAGCACTGGCAGCGACCGAGGAACAGCTGCGGCTGATCCACCGCAATAAGACCGGTGCTCTGATCAACGCAGCCGTCCAGATGGGGGCAGCTGCCGCCGGTGCCGACGCCGACCAGTGCCGAGCACTGGAAGCATACGCCTACGGCATTGGTCTGGTGTTCCAGATCGTGGACGATGTGCTGGATGTGACCAGCACGCCGGAACAGCTGGGCAAGCCCATTGGCAGCGACAGTGAAAACGGAAAAACAACGTTTGCAACGCTGTATGGCGTGGAGGGCGCAATGGCTCTTGTACAGCGCGTAAACGAAAAGACCTGCAGCGCTCTGCGCGAAACATTCGGCGAAAAATCGGCCTTTCTGGAGCAGCTTGCGCAGCAGCTCCTGACACGCAAAAACTAAAACGGATCGTCGTCCGGGAAAGCAAAAGGAAACGCTATGCAGTTCATTTATGAGATCCTTTCATTCAACCGCATCCTGACCGTGTCGCTCCTGGCATGGTTCGTGGCGCAGGTGCTCAAGACCCTGATCAACTTCATCCTGCTGGGCAAATTCCAGCTGGAGCGCATGTGGGGCGACGGCGGTATGCCCAGCGCCCACAGCGCCACCGTCTGCGCAATGGTCATTGCCACGGCACGGTGTGAGGGCATTGACTCTGCCATTTTTGCAGTGGCCTGTGTGGTGGCCATCATCACCATGCACGACGCCATGGGCGTGCGCCATGAGACCGGCGAGCAGGCAAAGGTGCTGAACCAGATGATCGACCAGTGGATCGAGGTCAGCGAAAAGAACGCCCCGTTCCTGCAGAACATGCATCTGAAGGAAATGGTCGGCCATACTCCGCTGCAGGTGGTCGCAGGCTTTCTGGTAGGCCTTGTGGTCGGCCTGCTGTACCCGCTGGGCCTGTGAAACGTGCCAGCAGGGTAGGAAACATTGCATGAAGGACGTGTGATTTGGTTATGGAATCGTTGCTGCTGGACAACATTGAGCAACCCAGCGATCTGAAAAATCTGGACAAAGAACAGGTAAACAAGCTCTGTGCGGAGATCCGTCAGTTTTTGCTGCGGAATATCTCCCGCACAGGCGGTCATTTGGCGTCCAACCTCGGCGCAGTGGAGCTGACGGTAGCTCTGCACCGGGTGATGACGACGCCAATGGACAAAATCGTTTTTGACGTGGGGCATCAGTGCTATACGCACAAACTGCTCACCGGCCGACGCAGCGGCTTTGCAAAACTGCGCCAGCTGGATGGCATTTCCGGCTTTCCGAACCCGAATGAGAGCGAGCACGATGCCTTTATTGCGGGGCACGGCAACACAGCACTTTCGCTGTCCATCGGCATGGCCTGGGCCAAGAAGATCCGGCATGAGCCGGGCTGGGTGGTTGCGGTCATCGGCGATGGTGCCTTTACGGGCGGCATGGTCTACGAGGGCATGAACAACATCGGCTCCCTGGACAATCTGCTCGTGATCCTGAATGACAATAAGATGTCCATTTCCCACAATGTGGGCGCGCTGGCGCGGTATCTGACCCACCTGCGCACGACGACGGCATATTTTGACGCCAAGGACAATGTGCGGAGCTTCCTCGACAGTGTCCCGGTGGTGGGCACCCCGCTGAAAAAAGCCCTGACCGAGGGTAAAACATTGCTCCGACGGGCAATGTACCACTCGACCATGTTTGAGGACATGGGGTTCCAGTACATTGGGCCGGTGGATGGTCACAATGAGGAAGAACTGGAACGGACCCTGCGCACGATCAGCCAGCGGCCCGGCCCGCACTTTCTGCATGTTGTGACCAAAAAGGGCAAAGGATATCAGCCGGCCGAGATGAACCCGGGCAACTACCACGGGGTATCGGCCTTTGACCCGGACGGAATGCCCGACCCGGAGGTGGCTCCCAAGGAATCGTTTTCGACGACCTTCGGGCAGGCGCTTGCGCGGGAAGCTGCACAGAACAGCCGCATCTGCGCCATTACCGCGGCCATGAAATATGGCACCGGGCTGCAGTTCTTTTCGCACAGTGCGCCGGAGCGGTTCTTTGACGTGGGCATGGCAGAGCAGCACGCCGTGACCTTTGCGGCGGGTCTGGCCAGTCAGGGCATGCTGCCGGTGGTGTGCATTTACTCCACCTTCCTGCAGCGCTCTTACGATCAGATCCTGCACGATGTGAACCTGCTGCAGGAGAATGTCGTGTTCGCCATTGACCGCGCGGGTTTTGTTCCGGCAGACGGAGAAACGCATCAGGGCGTTTACGACCCGGCTTTCCTGAGCCAGATCGATATGCCGCTCTATGCACCTTCCAATTATGCGGAGCTGACCTATTGGCTGCACGAGCTGCTGAAGGACGGCTGCAGAGGCCCCCGTGCGATCCGTTATCCGCGGGGTGGGGAAAATGCCCGTCTGGCGCAGTATGGCTGCAGCGGACAAGACTATGATTTCCTGCACAGAACCGAGGGCGCCCAGGCGGTGCTGATCAGCTATGCAGACGAAATGGATGATATTCTGACTGCATGTAAAAAACTTACGGAGCATCGTATCAATTGCGACGCACTTAAACTTGTAAAGCTGTTCCCCTTTACAGAAAAAATGATCGAAGCTGTGAAGGATTATAAAATCGTGCTATTTGCAGAAGAATGTGTGGAATGGGGCAGCATCGGGGAGCATCTGGCCTATTGTCTGCAGCAGGCGGGCTGGAATGGAACCTTCCTGCACGCTGCTGTGCATACGGCCAACCTGCCCCATGCAACCGTCCCGCAGATCAAGCAGGTCACCGGGCTGGATGCCGACACCCTTGCACAGCAGGTGATGGATGCCTGGATGAAAGGAGAAAACATATCGTGAAAATTCGGTTGGATCAATATCTGGTTCAGCATGGTCTGATCCAGAGCCGTGAACGCGCCAAGGCCATGATCATGTCCGGTGTGGTGTTTGTCAACGAACAGAAGGTGGACAAGGCCGGTGAGATGATCAAGGAAGATGCCAAGGTGGAGGTGCGCGGGCACGACATCGGTTATGTCAGCCGCGGCGGCCTGAAGCTGGAAAAAGCCATGCAGTGTTTTCCGCTGACGCCCAAGGGCAAGGTGTGCATGGACATTGGTGCATCGACCGGCGGGTTTACCGACTGCATGCTGCAGAACGGTGCGGTCAAGGTCTACGCAGTGGATGTGGGCTACGGCCAGCTGGCCTGGAAGCTGCGCACCGATGAGCGCGTGATCAACATGGAGCGCACCAACATCCGCAACGTTACGCCGGAGGCTCTGGATGAACCGATCGAGTTCTTCAGCGTGGACGTTTCCTTTATTTCGCTGCATCATATTTTTCCGGTGGCACAGGCCATCACCACGCCGGACGCCATGGGCGTCTGTCTGGTCAAGCCGCAGTTTGAAGCCGGGCGCGAAAAAGTGGGCAAGAACGGCGTGGTGCGTGACCCCGCCACCCACCGCGAAGTGCTGCACAATGCCATGGGCTATGCGGCTGCCAACGGATTTGCTGTGCGCGGGCTGGATTTCAGCCCGGTGAAAGGTCCGGAAGGCAACATCGAATATCTAATGTTCGTGCAGAAGAGCGAGGAGCCCTGCGTGCTGGACGATGCGGCCGCCGAACAGGTCGTGGCTACAAGCCATTCCACGCTGGACCGCTGAACGATACGGATACGGAACCAAAACAGGAGGCTTCGGCATGACGGTTTACATTTCTCCGAACCCTGGAAAGATCTCGGCCAGTGAGGTCGCTCTGCGTGCAGCGCAGATCCTGCAGAATCATGGTGCATCGGTGCTGATGTGCGAGGATCTGCGCACGGTCTGCAATGCGGCCGGCGTTGTATATCTGCCGCTGGAACAGTGTCTGGAACGTGCGGACGTGATCCTGACCATCGGCGGAGACGGAACGATCCTGCATGAGGCGAATCTTTCGCTCAAGCATGCAAAGCCGATCCTGGGCATCAACCTGGGCCGCTGCGGTTTTCTGGCTACCTGCGAGGTCAGCGAGATGGAAAGCAAGCTGCCTGCCGTGGCGCGGGGCGAGTTCCAGCTGGACAACCGGATGCTGCTCTACGCCCATGTTCTGGGCCATGACGGCTGGGAAGGCCATGCACTGAACGACGTTGTCGTGACAAAAGGCCGCCTGCAGCAGGCCATTGATTTCAGCATTTACTGCGATGACATTCTGGTGGAGCATTACCGGGGCGATGGTGTGATCGTTGCGACGCCGACCGGCTCTACTGCATATTCGATGGCCGCAGGCGGGCCCATTCTGGATTCGCAGACCAAAGGCGTGGTCGTCACGCCGATCTGTCCCCACAGTCTTGCCAGCCCGGCCATGGTGTTTGCGCAGGAACGCAAGCTGAACATCTGCGTCGGTCAAGTGGCCGACGGCGAGGTGTTCATCAGCTGTGACGGTGCAGCAGGATTCCCGCTCAAGGCGGGTGCAACGGCAGAAGTCCGGCTTTCGGATCAGGTGGTGCAGCTGATCACCTTCAGCAAGGCGGATCAGTTCCAGGCCATCGACCAGAAATTGCGCAGCAGACGATAAAAGGAGATACGACGAGCTATGGCACATGTCCGCAAAGAAGAAGCAAAAAGCAAGGGAGACCGCCTGCAGACCATTCTCCGTCTTGTGCAGGAGCATCCGATCAGTCGGCAGGAAGTGCTGCTGGACTATCTGCGCAAGGAAGGGTTTGATGTGACTCAGGCCACGATCTCGCGGGATATCCGGGAGCTGTGCCTGGTCAAGGCTGCCACTGCAGAGGGCTACCGCTATGTTTCCAGCCGGAACGAGAGCTTTAACCCCAAGACCCAGGGCCGGTTTGAGACGATCTTTCATGAGTCGGTGCTGGGGGTGGACTATGCAGGCCATGTGGTGCTGGTCAAGTGCTATTCCGGCATGGCCAATGCAGCCTGTGAGGTATTTGACGCATTGCAGTGGAAAAACGTGGTCGGCACCCTTTCGGGTGATGACACTTTTCTGATCGTTGCCCGCTCCGAGCGGGACGCTAAGACCATCTGCACGGAACTGACCCGGCACATCGGGTAAAACAAACGCGGGAGAGACGATAAACCATGTTAAGCTGCCTGCAAATTGAAAATGTCGCGGTCATCCAGAAGGCAGAAGTTCATTTTCAGCCGGGGCTGAACGTCCTCACCGGTGAGACTGGTGCGGGCAAGTCCATTCTGATCGACTCCATCAACGCGATCCTGGGCAATCGGACTTCCAAGGATCTTGTGCGCACGGGTGCGTCCAAAGCGGTGATCCGTGCATCTTTTGCGCAGATCCCGGATGTGGTACTGGACAAACTGGAAGCGGCCGGTTATGAGCGCTCGGCAGAGCTGCTTCTGAGCCGTGAGATCACCGCCGAAGGAAAGAGCAGCTGCCGGATCAACGGCATGCCCACCACGGCGGCTGTGCTGCGGGAGCTGTGCGGAGGTCTGATCAACATCAACGGCCAGCACGACTCGGTGGGACTGCTGAATCCGGCACACCATCTGAGCATTCTGGACGATTATGCGCAGAACGCCAAACTCTATCAGGAGTATTATGTGCTGTACCGGAGCCTGGTCAAGGTCAAGAAGGAACTGGACGCCATGATCACCGACGAGGCGGAAAAGCAGCGACGGATCGACCTGCTGAGCTATCAGGTACAGGAGATCGAAGAAGCCGGACTGACCGCCGGCGAGGAGCAGACCCTAGAAGCACGCCGCAAGGTGCTGGCCAACGCGTCCACCATCCGGGACCGGGTGGCAAAGGCCCATGCGCTGCTGTCCGGGGACGATGACACCCCCGGCGCAGTGGATCTGCTGGGTGAAGCATCCAACGCCATGGATACGGCCGCCCAGCTGGACGAGTCACTTTCCGGGGTGTCCGGCACGCTGATGGACCTGTACTATTCGGCCAAGGACGCAGCGGCAGAGCTGATCGACCGGCTGGATGCCTACGACACGAACGACGCCGAGCTGGATGAGATCGAACAGCGGCTGGATCTGTTGTACCGTCTCAAACGCAAGTACGGTGATACGGTGGAGGACATCATTGCCTTTGGACAGAAAGCACGGGAGGAACTGGAACAGATCCAGTTCTCGGAGCAGCGGCACGATCAGCTGCAGGCGGAAAAGCTGCGCCTGTATGGTCTGGCGCGCGAAAAGGCGGAGGCCTTGACCCAGACCCGTCTGAAAGCCTTTGACGAGCTGAATGCACGCATTACCGATACCTTGCAGTTCCTGAATATGCCGGGTGTGCGCATGACGCTGCACCACGCCCGTGGGCCGCTGGCAAGCCACGGACAGGACAGCGTGGAATTCTACATCTCCACGAACGCCGGTGAAGCCCCGAAACCGCTGGCCCGCATTGCCTCCGGCGGTGAGCTGAGCCGCATCACCCTTGCCATCAAAAATGCGCTGGCAGACCGGGATGCAGTGCCCACAGTGATCTACGATGAGATCGACAGCGGTGTTTCCGGCAAGGCCGCCGGACGGATCGGTGAGGTGCTGCGGCAGAGCGCACGGGGACATCAGATCCTGTGCATCACCCATACGGCACAGATCGCCGCACTGGCTGACTGCCACCTGCTGATCCAGAAAAATGTGACGAACGACCGCACTTATACCGAGATCCACCCGCTGGATACGGAGGGCCGCGTGGAAGCACTGGCCCGGTTGATCTCCGGCGATCATGTGACCGAGCTTTCACGGGCAAATGCGCGGGAAATGCTGGGTACCGGCCGCCAGTAACAGGGGAACGTTCCCGTCGGAATCCGGGGCTTGACAAGCCCGTGTTCTTGTGATAAAGTAAATTTTGTTAATGGCGATGAAGGGAATAAGTACCCTGAAGTGTTCTGTCCAGAGAAACCCCGGTTGGTGCAAGGGGCCGCAGAACAGCAGGCGAATACCTCCCGGAGCTGCAGGCTGAATGCTGTCTGAGCTAGTAGGCTGTGCCGCGTGCGAGCGTTACAAACGCAGGAGTGTCACTCTACTCTGGGGTGTGCACTCGTGAGGTCGTTTCTGTGAGGAAGCGGCAAACAGAGGTGGTACCGCGAAGATTTCTCGCCCTCTGCCAAATTGATGTTTGGCAGAGGGCGTTTTTGTTTCCTCTGCCCCACAAAACAGGAGGATGTTTCTATGACTTTGTACGAAGAGCTGCAGGCCCGTGGTCTGGTGGCACAGATCACCGACAACGAGATCATTGATCTGATCAACAACGGCAAGGCTACTTTTTATATCGGCTTTGACTGCACGGCCGACAGCCTGACCGCAGGCCATTTTATGGCCCTGACCCTGATGAAGCGCCTGCAGATGGCAGGCAACAAGCCGATCGCCCTGATCGGCGGAGGCACTACCATGATCGGCGATCCCTCCGGCCGCACCGATATGCGCAAGATGCTGACCAAAGAGGACATCGCCCACAATGCAGCCTGCTTTAAAAAGCAGATGGAAAAGTTCATCGACTTCTCGGATGACAAGGCTTTGATGCTGAACAACGCCGACTGGCTGCTGAACCTGAACTATGTGGAGCTGCTGCGCGACGTGGGTGCCTGCTTCTCGGTCAACAACATGCTGCGTGCCAAGTGCTATGAGCAGCGCATGGAGCGCGGTCTGTCCTTCCTCGAGTTCAACTACATGATCATGCAGAGTTACGACTTCTACTACATGTTCCAGCATTACGGCTGCAACATGCAGTTTGGCGGCGATGACCAGTGGAGCAACATGCTGGGCGGCACCGAGCTGATCCGCCGTAAGCTGGGCAAGGATGCCTACGCCATGACCATCACCCTGCTGACCGACTCGCAGGGCAAGAAGATGGGCAAGACCGCAGGCAATGCTGTCTGGCTGGACCCCAACAAGACCAGCCCCTTCGAGTTCTACCAGTACTGGCGCAATGTGGGTGATGCCGATGTCATGAAGTGCATCCGGATGCTCACCTTCCTGCCGCTGGAGCAGATCGACGAGATGAGCACATGGAAGGATC